>Ga0115572_10002360_pt1 | contig 15162 bp, 10 predicted proteins | sample COGITO_mtgs_1206_FD_88681 | JGI IMG/M metagenome (GOLD analysis project Ga0115572, IMG submission 88681) | Pelagic marine microbial communities from North Sea - COGITO_mtgs_120607 | ecosystem: Environmental > Aquatic > Marine > Epipelagic | place: Germany:Helgoland, sampling site Kabeltonne... | reverse complement strand
TGCAGAAACAACTATGAAAAATCATTTTAGAAAAGATTTAACTTCATGGCATGTTTTAGAGTATGATTCTATTAACGGCAATATACTAAACAGGCACACAAAACAAGGTTTTGCAGACGATAGTAGATGGTCTAGAGGACAAGCTTGGGGAGTTTATGGCTATACAATGGTTTACAAGGAAACTAAAGATAAAAAATATCTCGACTTTGCTAAAAAATTAGCAGATACATATCTCTCTTTATTACCACATGATATGGTTCCTGCTTGGGATTTTGACGTACAAAGTAATCCAAAAGAAGAAAAAGATGCCTCTGCAGCTGCAATTGTGGCATCTTCACTAATGGATTTAAGTACGTTTGTAGATAGTGAAACAGATCAAGAACGTTATTTTAATGCGGGTGTAGAAATCTTAAAATCCTTAGGTTCAGAAAAGTATTCTGCTGTTGGTAAGGCAGATTCTTTCTTGCTGCATTCTACCGGAGCAAAATCTTTGGGACACGAAATTGATGTGGCTTTGATTTATGCAGATTATTACTACATAGAAGCATTATCTCGATTGCAGAAATTACAGTCTAAAAAATAAAAGTAAAGTAAAGTACTACTATGAAATATTTAAGATTATTACGGTGTGTTTTCTTATTAGTCGTTGTTTTTTCTTGTAAAAATAAATCAACATCAAAAGCTATAAAAAATACAAAACCTAATATTCTATTTATTTTTCCAGATCAATTTAGAAATGCTGCCATTGGTATTAATAATCAAGACCCAGTAATTACCCCAAATTTAGACAAACTGGGGAAAGAAGGTATGGTGATTTCTAATGCAATTAGCAATTACCCTTTATGCAGCCCATACAGAGGTATGCTCATGACAGGTTTGTTACCGTACAACAATAATGTGTTAAGTAACAGTAATTCCAAACGACACAAATACAATAACTCTTGGCAAAAAGACGATGTTAGTATTTCTGACGTTTTGGTGAAAAATGGGTACGATGCGGGCTATGTAGGCAAGCTACACCTCACTTCTCCTCCTCCAATCAAAGGAAAAGATACCGTACTTTGGGACGCATACCAACCAAAAGAATTAAGACACGGATTTAACTTTTGGTATGCTTATGGTGCTTTCGATCAACACAATAAACCACATTATTGGATCAATGAAGCCAAAGAAGATGAGGTGACCCAAATATATGAATGGTCTGCAAAACATGAGGCAGATGTAATTATTGATTATATCAAAAATCCATCGGCCAAAACAAGAAGTGCAGACAAACCATTTGCGTTATTTTGGTCGGTAAACCCCCCACATCCACCTTATCAATTTGTGCCAGAAAAGTACGTAGAGGTTTATAAAGACAAATCTTTAGACGAATTATTAATTAGAGAAAATTTGGCTTTGGATTCTGATGCCGCTGAATTTAAGTTTCATGCAGGTGCTACAAGAGAAAGAACACATTTGGCAAAAGAACACGTAAAGAATCATTTTGCCATGGTTACTGGTGTAGATGAACAAATTGGAAGGGTTTTAAAAGCATTAAAAGACAAAGGTTTAGAAGAGAACACCATTGTTATCATCACCTCTGATCATGGAGAAATGATGGGAAGTCATGGCTTAATGTCAAAAAATATCTGGTTTGAAGAAGCTATAAACGTGCCTTTTATTATTAAATGGCCCAAGAAAATTAAAACGAATCAAAAAAGTGATTTAATTCTAAGTGTTACTGATATTATGCCCACAATTTTAAACTTGGCAGCCGCAACAGAGGGCATACCAACAGGGTTAGATGGGAAAGATTTGTCAACAATAATTACGCATGATAAAGGAGATAAACCAACCTCTGCATTGTATTATTACATTGAAGAAGGGAAACCTGCATCTGGTCATAGAGGAATTAGAACTCACAAAAACACTTATGTAATTACCATCGATAAAAAAAATATCGAACGTAAATTTTTGTACGATAATGTGAACGATCCATATCAAAAAATTAACTTAATAGACAAAGACATTGACGCAAAAGAAATATTGCATGCAGAATTATTAAAAAATTTAAATGACAAGAAAGATCCTTGGTTAGAAAAATATCAAAATTTAAATCAACGATAACATAATGAAATTGTTCATGCGCTATTTTCTTACATTTTCCAAAAACAAATTGATTCAATCCTTTTGTGTTGTGTTTGTTTTGATATTACTTGTGAGATGTAATCAAGAAAATTCAGAAACAATTATTTATAAAAGTAATGATACAAAAAAAGAAACTTCATCTTTTGAGAAATTAGAGTTTAAGACCGATAATCCTGAAGAATGGGAAGTGTCTAACAACAGAATAGCGTGTTTGGTAAGTGCTGAAAACAGGAAAATTCAGCTGCAAACAACAAAATTAGAAAATCAAAAAGGAGGTTTAGAAATTAAAGTTCGTTTAGGTTTCTTTAACGACAAAGTATCGAGTTTGAATAAAAATTGGGCAGGTATTCATATAAGTTCCGTATCCGATCCTAATGTGAACGTAAACACCCAAAAAAAAGGGTTGAGTATTGGATTGTGCACAAATGGAGCTTTATTTATTGGAACCCCAAGTCCAAATCAAAACAATGATTCGATTATTAGCACTTTAAAAAATGGAGTTGATTTAAAAGTATCAATTTTAAATAACTCTAAAGATTACGTCATTTATTTTTCTGTATCTGACATTAAAACAAAAAAAATATTATCAAGAATTTCCAAAAAAGGGATTACAAAAGAGCAAATAGCCGGAAGTCTAGCACTTATTAGTAATTTCGAAAATCGAGAATTCAACTCAAATGATAATCCAAAAAGTGTTTGGTTTCAAGACTTGGAAATAAAAGGATCAAAAGTTGAAGAATTAATTAAGTAGCTAGAAAGCTATTAGAAAAATAAATTACGAGTATGTTATACTTATCAAAAACAAAACTTTTTTTTATATTAATTTTTGTGGCACATGTTTTCGTTTATGCACAAAACTTACCCGCTGTAGAATCTTTTGAAGATGAAACAGCTTTGACCACTTATAAAACTAAAAACAGTAACTTATCTACAAGCGAAGAACATTTTAGATATGGTAAGAAATCATTAAAATGGACTTGGATTGGCGAAGCCAATTTTTCTACAAGTAATTTTAGACTCTTAACCAAAAAAGAGAGCCCTTTGGCCTATGGAGATCATTTTCCTGCAAGTCCTACATTACAGCTAAATTTTTATAATGAAATACCTCAAAATCAAAAAATTACTTTTTCTTTTAAAAAAAACGGACAAAAAGAAGTCTGGTTTGATGTTGTGTTAAATTTCAAAGGATGGAGAACAATTTGGGTACCTTTTTATGAAATGAAAGGAAATGCTCCCAAAAAAGGTGCATCAATAGATTATGATACTTTTCAAGTTTCTACCATGTCTAAAAGTGGAACCTTATTTTTTGATGATATTATTTTCTCTCAATATCAAGATGATAGACATCAATATCCAGATGAAATAGTACCATTTGTAAAAGAAGGGCAAGATTTGGCAAAAGATCATTGGATGCCACTCATTAGTAATTATGAGCGAATAAAAAACTTACAACCAAAACCAATCTCTGTCGCAACAAGAATGGATTTAAAAAAATTCGAACAAAAAATTGATGCAAGTCAAACAATACCAAGTAGGTATAAAGTATACATCAATACCTTAAAAGAGATGTTTGCTGAGTTACATTTAAAATTAAAAGACGATAAAGTTATAGGACCACCATTAACTTTTAAAAGAGAAAGACAGGAGTCTTATTTTAACGAAGTACAACAGGGCAAACCTGTGTTCAATGATATCTACGATTTTGGTAAGGTAATGAAAAAACTATCAAATTTTCATGATAGAGCAAATGCAGCAGAAAAAAAAGCCATAGAAGAAATGCTGATTATAGGTGCTAAATACTTTTTAGATCAAGGTTGGGCAGCAGGCTCTAACGGTGGTACGAGACACCATATAGGGTATAATGTAAGAGATATAACAGAAGCATTTTTTAACTGCCGAAAATTATTATATCGAGAGGGCTTACTGAATGAAATTGCAAGGAGCTTACATTGGTTATTTAATATAGGCATGTTGTTAGAAGATGAAAGTAAATTTCATGTGAATATTGACTATTTAAATACGCAATCGTATTATCACTTAATGCTCATTTTTATGTTTGAAAAACAAGAAATGCAAGCGGCCATTTTAAGTGCATATTCAAAATATATATCTATTACGTTGGCACAGCAAAAGGAAGAATGGGGCTTTAAAATAGATGGTACAGCCTGGCATCACAATGGACATTATCCGGCCTATGGAATTGGTGCATTCAACAATGTACCTAAAGTGATCAATACGTTAGCCAGAACTCGTTTTAGAATTAGAACAGAAGGTCATGAGAACTTCAAAAAAGCATTTTTAGCGTCAAGAATCTACAGTCAAAAATTCAATTGGGGTTTTGGTAGTTCTGGACGTCATCCTTTAGAGGATAACGGAATCCAAAAAATGAAAGATAGATTTTTGTGGATGGCAAATGCCGGGGATCCGGTAGGAAAATTAAAAATAGATAAGGATGTTGCTGCTGCATATCTCAGACTTTGGGGAAAAGAGGATCTTTTTAACTCCTCTCTATTCACAGAAATAAATGGGATACAAAAAGAAGATGTATCCGGCTATTATACCTTTCCATATGCAGCACTTGCTGTGCATAGAAGAGACAATTGGGCAGCTTTCATTAAAGGATACAACAAATATGTTTGGGCATCGGAAATTTATGTTGCTTCAAATAGATATGGGAGATATCAATCTAATGGGTCGATACAATTATTAAATGAACAAGGAGAAAAAGGAAGTGGTTTTCAACAAAAAGGTTGGAACTGGAATCGTTACCCAGGAACTACTGTAATTAATTTGCCTCTTAAAGAGTTAGAACCCAAAATGCCATTAATTATGTTTCGCTCTGAAGAAACTTTTGCAGGAACAGCAAAACTAGGAGGAAATGGAATTTTTGGAATGATTTTAAACGAAGGTAAAGGCTCTAATGCAGACGGCAGAGAAGTAAATGTTGGCTTTTATGGAAAATTAAAAGCTAAAAAATCTGTTTTTTCTTTTGGTGATAAATTAATTTGTATTGGTACAAATATATCTAGTATTGATGATAAAAACTCAACACAAACCAACTTGTTTCAAACGTTTTTAGAGGCTAAAAAAGATAAAATTTTTACATCACTTGGAGATGTAAAAAAGTTTTCTTTGAAAGAAGAAATCCCTAAAAACACAGAACACAAAAACTGGATTATTGACAATTACGGAAATGGATATCATGTTTTATCAAACGATATTGTTCATTACCAAAAAGTACATCAAAAATCGTATCATAATAAATATTCGATTAATACAGGTAAAATGAACCCGAAAGGAAAAGGAGCTCAAGAAACTGAAGGAAATTTTGCTTCTGCTTGGATTAATCATGGCTTAGCCCCAAAAAATGCCAGTTATCAATATGTAATTTACCCTTTTAACAATGAAGATGAAATTAAAAGTTTTGGAGAAAAAGTAAAAACCGACAATTCTTACAACATCTTAAAAGCGAATGAAACTGCCCACATTGTGCACGATAAAACAACTAATACAACTGGATATGTTATTTTTGAAGCTGATAAAAATTTAGAAAACGGAATTATAAAATCGGTGTCTAAGCCTGCTTTAATTATGGCAAAAAAAGACGATGACAATAGCACTACCTTAAGTATTGTTCAACCAGACTTAAACTTTGAGCCAAAGGGGAGCAACAGATTTATAAATTTTAGCAGACCTGTGAAGTTTACAATTACTTTAGATGGAAAATGGTCGACAACGCTTTCAAAAAATGTACTTTCTGTTGATCATGTTAGTAAAGGAACCGTCATTTCTTTAGAATTAAAAGATGGTCTATCTCACGAGATTACTTTAATGAAAAAATAGTGAAGAGTTATAAATTTATAACATGATTTTTCAAAATATTGGATCTTTAGGAGATTTGCTTCTTCCAAAAATTTGAAATAAAACACATGCTAAAAAAATAACCCAAGAGAATTTGTGAAATTTAAATGTGTAAGAAAAAATTCAAATTAAGAAATATGAAATTTAAAAATTATCATTTGTTTTGTTGTATTACAATTGCATCAGCAATAATAATTAGCTGTAAAACAAAACTTTCAGAAGAAAAAAATACATCAAAAGAAACTAAAAAACCAAACATTGTTTTTATTTACACTGATGATTTAGGCTATGGAGATATAAGTGCTTATGGAGCGACAGAAATTAAAACTCCAGCCATTGATAATTTAGCTAAAGAAGGTATTTTATTTAGCAACGCTTATGCAACTGCAGCCACTTGTACACCATCAAGATATTCTTTATTAACGGGAAATTATGCTTGGCGAAAAAAAGGAACAGGAGTTGCTAAAGGCGATGAAGCACTGCTAATTGATACTAAAAGAACCACATTACCAAACATTTTGCAAGGTGCTGGTTATCAAACAGGAATTGTTGGCAAATGGCATTTAGGTTTAGGAGATGAAAATGGCCCGAACTGGAATGGGAAAATTAGTCCCGGACCAATAGAAATCGGTTTTGATTACTCCTATTTAATTCCTGCAACAGGAGATAGAGTTCCATGTGTTTTTGTAGAAAATCATCACATTGTAAATTTAGATCCAAATGACCCAATTACTGTAAATTACCAAGAAAAAGTGGGTGACTGGCCAACAGGAAAAGAAAATCCAGAGTTATTAAAAATGAAAACTTCACAAGGTCATAATCATACAATTGTAAATGGAATTAGTAGAATTGGATACATGACTGGCGGAAAAGCTGCGCTGTGGGATGATGAAACTATAGCAAAAGAACTAGTTGATAAATCTAAAAAATTCATAAATTATAATAAAGAAAAGCCTTTCTTCTTATTGCTTTCTACCCACGATATTCACGTACCGAGAATTGCCAACAAAATGTTTAAAGGTAAAAGTAGTTTAGGACCAAGAGGTGATGTTATATTACAATTAGATTGGACAGTAAATGAAATTATAAAAACCTTAAAAGAACAAAATTTATTAAACAATACAATCATTGTTTTTTCAAGCGATAATGGCCCAGTTGTAGATGATGGTTATCAAGATAAAGCGCGAGAATTACTAGGAAATCACAACCCTGCAGGAGGATTACGAGGTGGGAAATATAGTGCTTATAATGGTGGCAGTAAAATACCTTTAATTATTCGATGGCCAAATGGAAAAGGTAAAGGAACAGTTTCCAATGCCTTAGTAAGTCAAGTGGATTTTTTAACTTCTTTTGCAAAAATAGCAGGAGTTCATAAAATAAAAGAGGATGTTATAGATAGTCAAAATAGATTAGATGTATTTAAAGGTGATAATAAAATCGGTAGAGCATCAATTATACAAGAAAGTTTTATGGGACCCATCTCTTTTTTAGAAGGTGATTGGAAATATATTGAGCCTTTGGATGGACCAAAATTAGTTCCATGGGGACCAATCATTGAAACAGGTTTTCAGATGGACCCCCAATTATACAATATCAAAAATGACGTTAAAGAGAAAAATAATCTAGCTTCAAAATATCCTGAAAAAGTTAAATATTTGAAAGAAAAGCTTTTGAATTTAAAAAAAGATGGGTTTAAAAATCAACACGAAGTAAATCTAAATTAAAAATTTACGAAGTAAAAATGGCTATTCTTACTTTTTTAAACAAACAGTTTTCTTTTAATTCAGCATATAAAACGTAAAAACAAATTTTTAATCTATTAATGTTAACAACAGCCTAGTATCCCCTCTTAATTGGGCAGTATTCCCCCTGTTTGTGAGTTAGTTTCTGCCTATTTTTATAAAAAAATAAAGATTTAATTAAACAGACGTCTACACAAAAAATAACTACAAAATATAATATCATAATTTAGAAAATTTAAAGTAGTAGAGGTCATTAGAAATAAAAGCTTGATTCCATTATTTTTAAAACGGATATAAAACTTAGTAAACGGATTAAAATAAATAAAAATATAATTTTAAAATGAAAAAAAATATTTTATCCTCTTTAGTTCTTGTTTTTGTATTCGTTTTTAGTTCTTGCGAAACAAACAAGCAATACAAAACTATCAAGTTAGCACATGGTTTAGATATGAGTCATCCTGTGCATAAAGCAATGGTTTTTATGGGGCAAGAATTAGAAAAAAACTCTAATGGAACCTTAAAATTAGAAATTTACCCAAATCAGCAATTAGGTTCAGAGAGACAATGTTTAGAATTGTTGCAAATAGGAAGTTTAGACATGACAAAAGTTTCTGCAGCAGTTATGGAAAATTTTTCTCCTAATATGAAAGTGTTAGGTTTACCTTTTTTATTTAAAAATAAAGAGCATACTTTTAGAGTGTTAGATGGTGAAGTTGGTAAAGAGTTACTTGATGGAGGTAAAAAATATTGGTTAAAAGGGTTGGGATATTATGATGCAGGCAGTAGAAGTTTTTACACCAAAACTGAATCTGTTTTAAAACCGAAAAATTTAGAAGGTTTAAAAATTAGAGTTATGGAAAGTGTTACTGCTATGAATATGGTAACTAGTCTTGGAGGATCTCCAACACCAATTTCATATGGAGAATTGTATACCGCTCTGCAACAAGGTGTTGTGGATGGCGCAGAAAACAACCCACCTTCCTTTTATTTATCAAGACATTATGAAGTATGTAAATTCTATTCTTTAGACGAGCATACAACCATACCAGATGTATTAATTATGAGCACCCATTTATGGGATAAATTATCATCAAAAGAAAAATTTTGGATGCAAAAATCAGCAAATGCTTCTATAAAATATCAAAGAAACTTATGGGCAAAAGCAGAAACAGAAGCTATTGAAGCAGTAAAAAAAGCAGGTGTTACTGTTGTAAAACCTGATAAATCCTTATTTCAAGAAAAAGTTTCTTCTATGTATGATGATTACAAAAGCAACAAAGAAATTTATAATTTGATTACTAGAATAAAATCAACTAGATAACAGAGAAAATTTTATTTGCAAAACAATATTTAAGATGAAATTCAGAAAAAAAATTGATACAATATTAGGAATCTCACTCGCCATAATTATGGGAATAATGGTTGTAAATGTCTTATGGCAAGTATTTACGCGTTTTGTGATAGGTACACCAAGTTCTTTTACAGATGAACTTGCACGTTATTTAATGATTTGGGTTGGAGTTCTTGGAGCTGCATACATTTCTGGCAGAAAAACGCATGTCGCAATAGACTTGTTGCCTACTAAACTTAATAAGGAAGGACAGAATAAACTAAAAATTTTTATAAACTGTATTATTATTCTGTTCTGTTTTTTCGCTCTAGTGGGCGGTGGTATTAGATTAGTTTACATCACTTTCACTTTAGAACAATATTCACCAGCTTTACAAATACCTTTAGCTCTTGTTTATTTAGTGATTCCTATTAGTGGAATTTTAATCATATACTACAAAATTACTGATATTTTATACAAACAATTATAATGGAATATTTACCAATACTCGTTTTAATTTTTAGTTTTTTAACTCTTTTGTTAATAGGTGTTCCTGTAGCGTGGAGTATTGCTATATCGTCATTACTAACAATGACGGTGAGTATTCCTTTTATACCAGCCTTAACAACAGTTTCACAAAGAATCGCAACAGGTTTAGATAGTTTTGCACTCCTCGCTATTCCGTTTTTTGTCCTCTCAGGACAATTAATGAACAAAGGAGGAATCGCACATCGTTTAATAGATTTTGCTAAAACTTTGGTAGGATCGCTTCCCGGAGGGTTGGCTTTAATCAATGTAATTGCAGCTATGCTAATGGGCTCTATTGCTGGTTCTGCAATGGCATCAGCATCAGCAATGGGCAGTATTTTAGGCCCAGAAATGGAAAAAGAGGGTTATTCAAAAGAATTTGGAGTCGCCGTAAATATAACATCCTCTACTGTAGGTTTAATTATTCCACCAAGTAATGTTCTTATAGTTTACTCATTAGCTAGTGGAGGTGTTTCTATAGCAGCGCTTTTTATTGCTGGTTATATTCCTGGTATTTTAACGGGGTTGCTTTTAATGTTAGTAGCCTCCTTTTGGGCAAAAAAGAAAGGATATAAAGTTGGTAAAAGAAGTACCCTAAAAGAAGTAGGCAAAACTTTTATCAAGGCGTTTCCAAGTTTAATGTTATTATTTGTGGTAATTGGAGGAATTGTTGCTGGTATTTTTACGGCTACAGAAGCATCAGCAGTGGCTGTGCTATATACATTACTTTTAGGGTTTTATTATAAAGAAATAAAAATTAATAATTTACCTCAAATATTATTAGATTCTTGCGGAACTACTGCTATTGTAATGCTGTTAATTGGTGCTTCAATGAGCATGTCCTGGGTAATGTCTTACGAAAACATTCCTCAAGATATTAGTAACTTGTTGTTATCTTTAAGTGATAATCCAATCGTTATACTTTTAATCATAAATTTACTTTTATTATTTGTTGGTATTTTTATGGATATGACTCCAGCGGTTTTAATTTTTACCCCCATCTTTCTACCAATTATTACAAAATTAAATATGGATCCCATTCAATTTGGAATTGTAATGGTTTTAAATTTGTGTGTTGGCTTATGCACACCACCTGTGGGCTCCGTGCTCTTTGTTGGTGTTGGTGTTGCAAATACAACCATAGAAAAAGTCATTAAACCTCTACTCCCATTATTTTTTGCAATGATAGTTTCTTTATTTTTAGTAACTTATTTCTCAGAATTAAGTCTTTGGTTGCCAAGAATGTTTGGTTTATTGTAAGATGATAAAGTCAGTTTAAAACTAGATTTTACAGTCCATATTTTAAATATGGAAATATTAGTTATAGTTATGGTCTAAGAAAAGGAAATAATTCAGCCAAAAAAGAGTAAATCACAATTCGTAAATAAGTTTACCTTAAAAACATATAGCTTTTTTATGATAACAATTTAAATTACTATTCAAATTTTGTGAAATTTAGATCTAACTTAACATACAGAAAAACGAAACTTTCATATTCCTCTTCTTTTATCTTTTACCCATTAATAATCAGTAAAAAATTACATTTAAAGTACAATAAACCTCCTTATTTGAATTGGTATCCCCCTAAAAAAAACATGAACTATCTGTATTTTTGAGAAAACTCAAAAATGTACAGGATGAAAAAAATTACAATTAAAAAGGCATTGATACTGCTTGCTTTTATTTTTATAGGGAGTACAACATTTGCTCAAATTCAGCCAGCAGGAACTTGGTCTGCTATTGGAGATGTTACCATTTCCAAAGTAACAACGGATGCTGACAATGGAGATGGTGCAGGAGACGGTGCACTAAATATAGATGGTACAACATCTACAGTTGGTCAAGGGATCTTATTTACTTTTGATGGGACCATGCAAGAAGGGAATACCTATGCGATCAATTCACATATGTTTAATTCTAATGGCTCTTATGTTAAAGTAAGAGTTACGCTTCATAACAAAACAGATGACACGGAATTGGCGGTAGATGTAGACGGTGGAACAATCATGCAAAATGGAGATGTACATAATATTGATTTCTCGTATACAGCTATTGCATCTGATGCAGGCGATGTATTAGAGTTGCGTTACACCAGAAATGACGATGGAAATACTGCGCGTAACTTTAATGTGGATAACGCTATTTTGAATGGAAATACGCTAGGAGCCAGAACCCTTATATATTCAGAAGATTTTAGATATGCAAATACAGGAAGAGGCTTTGAAGCAAAAATAATGAGTGATGGAGGTCATTCTACTCCTGGTAATATACTCACAAGATTAAATGATATTCCTGACTCAGCAGACAGTAATAACCTTTTTGATCCTTCTATAGATAGAGAAGCTAACAGAATACCAAACGGAGCAGTAAGAGATCAGAAAGTAATCTCTACATCGGGTAGTGACAACACTACCAATTATGCTGTGGATGCCTATGCAGTGTTTACAACCTTAGATTTAACGGATGCAAATACACTGATAAATCCAAGTGATGATTATGTATATGCAAGTTTTTGGACTCAAAGAAGATATGGAGATGGAGATATCGCAACTGTTACAGTAAGAGCAGCAACTAATTATACTGGAGATCCTAGCACCACTACTTGGACAACCTTGCCTTTGCATTCAGGAAAATTAGGAGATTCTTCAGATGGCAGAAAATATGTGAAAGCGATGGTAGATTTAAGTGCTTACAATGGGAGTACAACAGTTACATTAGCAATAAGATATCTTGGAAGTTCAAGTGCATATTCCGGATCAAACAGAAATGGTACTTTTTACATCTCTGACCTGCAATTTATAGCCCAACAAGCACCTGTAAAAAATGTTTGGAATGGTAATTCAGATTCAGATTTAAGTAAGCCTGCAAACTGGGATACCAAAGCAGCACCAGTAGATACAAACAATAACTTAGTAATCCCTGGAGGTTTATCAAACTATCCAACAGCTACAACCGCTTTAACGGTAAATAGTTTGACTTTAGAATCTGGCGCTTCTTTTATTACTACATCTACCTTAACTGGTAATGTAACCTACAACAGAAATCTAGGATCAGAAAACTGGTATTTGGTATCAAGCCCCGTTGCTGGAGAAACATATGACGATGCTTATGTTGCTGCAAATTCTTTAGCTATCAATGGTGCAAATAATGCTATTAGTACTTATGCACCTGCAGATGACACTTGGTCTTATATGGAAACTGGCGATGCCGCTGCTAATTTTAACGCAGGACAAGGATATTCTGTTCGTTTAGCAACAGGTCAAAGTACAGGAGATATTTCATTTACAGGAACTATAAACACCGCAAGTGTAGAGACCCCTTCTCTTGCAGTTGGTTTTAATTTATTAGGGAATCCATATACATCTTATGTAAATAGTGCAACTTTTTTAGGTGCAGCCACTAGTGCTAATCTAGATCAAACTCAAATTTGGTTGTGGAATCAAGCTACCGGTATGTATGAGGTTAAAACATCTGGAGATGCTTGGGTATTGGCTCCAGGACAAGGTTTCTTTGTAAATGCTACGTCAGCAGGAACCGTTACTTTTGATGAAAGTAATCAAGCTGCAACGGGGAATGCTTTTCTAAAGAGTGCAAAAACTGAAGTGAAGTTAGTATTATCAGATGGCGAAAACAATCGTTTTGCAAAACTTAATTTTGGTGATAATTTTAGCAAAGGATATGACTACGGTTGGGAAGGAGAAACATTTGGAGGGATTCCAAACTCTTTATCAATTTTTACATCTTTAGTAAATGATAATGTTGGTAAAAGATACCAAGTACAATCTTTACCAAATTCAGATTATGAGAGTATGGTTGTTCCTATGGGTATAACTGCAGCTGTTAATAAAGAAATTACTTTTTCTGCTGAAGCTTTAAATTTACCTGAGGATCTTAAAGTATTTTTAGAAGATAGAAGCAACAATACTTTTACTCGCTTAGACGAGGCTAATACAACGTATAAAGTTACTTTAGATGAAAAATTAGATGGTGTTGGACGTTTTTATGTGCATACAACTCAAAGTGCTTTATCTATTGATAATGTAGCATTAACTGGAGTAAGTATTTTTAAAGCAAATGCTACTACATTAAGAGTAACAGGTATACAACAAGGTGAAGCATCTATCTCTTTATTTAATGTTTTAGGCAAACAAGTAATGAGTACTTCTTTTGAAGCTACTGCGAGTAAAGATATTTATTTACCTAAATTAGCAACGGGTGTTTATTTTGCACAAGTGCAAACAGCAACCGGGAAATTAAGTAAAAAAATCATTTTAGAATAAGTAACGAGAATTTAAAAGAAGATAGATCATGAAAAAAAATATAGAAAATAATCAAGAAATTACTCGTAAAGAAGCTGTTAAAAAAATTGGTACTTATGGTAAATATGCAGCGTTAACTGCATTGGGTACTTATATGGTATTGAATCCACAGAAAGCGCAAGCACAAAGCCCTGAAGACCCAGGAACAGGCTTTTAACATACATTTCTTAAATTAAAAAACAGGGTTAAATTATTGCTAATTTAACCCTGTTTTTCGTTTCACTAAAATTTAACAGTACACTAAAAGTAACTCATAATTTTATAACGTTTTACAAGTTTACACATCAAACGTTATTTACAGCTATTTATAAGAAACCAAACCGCTGTTTAAACGTCATAAAAAATAACAAAAACAGGTAAAAACCCCCATTGACAAACAAAAAACTCACACCTATATTTGTATTAAAATGCGGATAAAGTAAAAGTAGATAAAACATTGTAACTCCATTAAAAATGAACAGACCTACTATTAAAATAGAGAAAAATATACTTGATAAATTTATTGAGATTTTGACCTTTCTTTTAATTATAGTTTCAATCATTCTAATTATAATTTATTACAATCAATTACCTGAAAAATTACCGATTCAATCTAATTGGCCGTCAAAAGACAAAAATGGATTTGGAACAAAAGATTTGTTGTGGTCAAATCCTATAATTTTCGGAATAATTACAATGTTAATTTATAAACTGAATCAATACACGTTGACATTAAATTATCCGAGAGAAATTCTGGAGAATAATGAGAAATTTAATTATAAAATGTCTACTCAAATGTTGCGTATTATATCGTTAATTATTGCATTTATGTGCTTATCGTTAACACTTACTTCCATATTAAATGGACTTGGAAGCAAAACCGAATTTGAAAAATATTTCCAACCATTATTTCCAGTTTTATTGGCTGGAATTCCATTATTTTATATAATGAGAATATTAATAAATAAAAAAGACAGGCAAAATAGGATACATGCCAACAAACCGATTGAAAAATAAAAAGTACAATTACAATAAAGCCCCTAGCCTCGTGCTACGTTAATGGCGGAATTTTGCTGATATTCAACATATCAGTAATTAACAAACTAAGTACTAAACTAAAAGTTAAGCCCCTAAAATTTCGCCACTAACAACACAAAAAAGTTGTATTTACTTACTTTTTAAAACGTAATGATGATTGTTTATAAAAATGGAAGTTTCATAACTTCTATTATTTTGAATAATTTTAACGCCTGCAGCGCCAACTGCATTGGTT
>Ga0115572_10002351_pt1 | contig 15198 bp, 16 predicted proteins | sample COGITO_mtgs_1206_FD_88681 | JGI IMG/M metagenome (GOLD analysis project Ga0115572, IMG submission 88681) | Pelagic marine microbial communities from North Sea - COGITO_mtgs_120607 | ecosystem: Environmental > Aquatic > Marine > Epipelagic | place: Germany:Helgoland, sampling site Kabeltonne... | reverse complement strand
TGTAACAACTTTGTGTTGTATCCGCAATACGCATCCAAATAGTTTCTGTAACTAAAGTGTTTTGATATGGAATTGTAAGTGGATTTAAATTACCTTCTGCATTCGCCTGACTTGTATGGTAGCTAATTGGAAAGTTTGCCGCTGCTTGACTCCCTAAAACTAAGGCTTCATTAGATGAAAAATCAAACTCTTCTGTTCCGTTGCCGTCTGTTTCACATAATAAAATATCTTCAGGTGGAGTTGTAATTTCTGGAGGGGTTGTAAATTCAATAATGACTTCATCAGTTGATTCACAACCATCATTTAAAGTCACATTAAAGCTATATGTCCCATCGGTAGAAACATCTAATGTTGAGTTCGTTTCTCCTGCAATTACTGTCCCATTTTTGAACCACTCAAATGTAACTCCAGAAATGGTGAGGTTTGCATCCAAAGTAATGGGTGTTCCAATGCACCCTGGGTTGCCATCTACAATAAGGCGGTCAACCCCTAAATCTCCGCCAATGTTAAAACTGCCGCCTTCAATAAAAATGGCTGAATCCCATGCATTATCTCCTTGATCTGCAACAACGAGTTTTATTTCATACGTAACTCCTGGAGTAACAGCCGAAGAAGCTGTTAAGGCTTTTGTACGCCCTCCATAATTGGTATTTCCTACATCATAACCCTCAAAATATTCTGTATTGGCTCTACAATCGGGAGCATCATTTATATTCCTTACACTAACGGGGGTTTCATCCGGTAAAACTGCCAAATTTGTGTAACTTGACGTCCCAACTTCTCGTAATAAAAATGCAAAACTATCTGCATAAGTACACTCTGTATTACCGTCGTACTCTTCTGAGGCCATTATAAATCTAAAATCAATCGCATCTACTAGGGGAGTAAAATTAAATTTGATAAATGTCGCATCTTGAGTGTTCGACTGTCCTAAAGCCGCCTCCAAGTCAGAATCTCCTGAATCTCCATTTGAGGAAGTAATCAAATCAGTAGTGTTTACTGTGTTTCCTGCTGGAAAAGCACTCCCTGTCGTTAAAACCACCCCTTCTTCAAACGGGAATGTACTTCCTGGGGGGGTTTTAAAATAGCCATAACTTTTGGTTGTTAAATCTTCTGGAGCACCATATACTTGGAAAGTGAAAGTATCTGCCGTGGAACAGGAACTTGAAATCATGACATTTTTTATGAGGTCTTCTGGATCATAGCTAGATTGAGGATCAGCAGAATCATTAATACTAAGAATCTGGGCAGATCCAAAGGAAGATACGCATAGCAATAGGAGTGAAAGTAGGAGTTTCATTTTTCAATATTTAATCGGGTACTCTTCAAATATACAGAAATTTCTTTATTACATTTGCAAAAATTATACGCATGAAAAAAATAACCGTTTCAATTCAGGAGACTAGTAATCCAAAAATTATAAAATTTGAAACAAATTCATTTCTTACAAAATATGAGAGTTTTGAGTTCTCAAATATTGATGAGGCTAAAAATTCTCCCTTAGCACAACAACTTTTTCATCTTCCTTTTGTAAAGAAAGTGTATGTCTCTGGCAACTTTATTGCTATTGAACGTTATGATATTATTCAGTGGAGCGATGTCCAAAAAGAAGTTGGAGAACAGATCGAGAATTACCTAAATGAAGACGGTGTTGTTGTTTTAAATGAAGCCAAAAAGAAAAACCCAGTAACTGTATATGCAGAAAGCACTCCAAACCCTGGAGTTCAAAAATTTGTAGCAAATAAAAGTTTAGTTTCTCAAACATTTGAATTTACATCTATTGAAGAGGCTAAGTTATCGCCTTTTGCAACTGCACTCTTTCAGTTTCCTTTTGTGAAGGCGGTTTTTATCGACAAAAATTATGTGTCCATCACAAAGTATGATATTGTAGAATGGGAAGCCATTACACACGAACTAAGAGAGTTTATGAAATCCTATATCGAAGACGGTAAAGAAATGGTGTCTGCTGTTGCTGCACAGGTTTTGGAGAAAACAACAGCCCAATTGGATGGAGCTTATGAAGCCTTAGACGATACCTCAAAAGAGATTATAAATATTTTAGAAGAACACATCAAACCGGCTGTTGCTAGTGATGGGGGGAATATTGTATTTGAATCGTATAATGCCGTAACAAAAACAGTAAAGGTCATTTTACAAGGTGCTTGTAGTGGGTGCCCATCCTCTACCTTTACCCTTAAAAGCGGTATTGAGGCCATGCTAAAAGAAATGTTAGCGGGACGCGTGGAAATTGTTGAGGCTATTAATGGATAGTTCTCTAAGTTAAAACGGAACTATCTCTAAAGAAACTCTGAGACTTGCTTTCCAATACTACTTCCAATAGCGATGCCCATACCCCCCATTCGGACACCACAATAGACATGATTTGAAAGCTGTTTTACAATTGGTTTTTTTTGAAAACCAACACCCATAATTCCCGACCAGCGGTGTTCAATTTCAAACTCCCTATCGGGAAGAATTGTATTTTTAAGCAGTGCTTCTAAAGCATTTTGAATCCGTTGCGTTTGAGAAAAATCTGTAGTATTTTCTGTCTTAAAATCTAAATTTCGACCGCCACCTAATAGAATTCGGTTATCAATATTTCTAAAATAATAATACCCACAATCTAAATGAAACGTTCCTTTGATGTGTAAGTCTTTAAGCGGCTTGGTAATTAAAACTTGAGCACGTGCTGGCTGTACATCTTCATTAATCAATTGTCGTGCAAATCCGTTTGTTGTTAAAATCAGTTTTGCAGAAGAAAACTCAAAATGATTCGTTTTGATGACTACATTATTGGACTGTTCCGTATAAGTTTCCACCATACTATTATTTAAAATTATGACCCCCTGCTCTTGAATTTTTTTAATTAATGCCTGCATCATTTTGCCCGTATCTATTTGGCCTTCAAATTGATTTCGTATATAGTTGTTTTGAACATTTTTAAAATCAAATGTGTTCGCTACATTTGAAAATACAGCGTCTTTAAAAATTGGTTTTAAAAGACTATTAACTTCCTGCATTTTTTGTAAACAGCGGTCATAAAGACGGCGGTCTTTTTTCAAAAATAATTCATAGCCTCCCAATTGCTGATACTCCAACGCTTCATCTCCAAGTGTCTGCCTCAAAAGTTGAAGTCCCTGATGACGCTGATTGACAAGTTCTACAACTTCATCTGAGGTATGTGATTCTAAATCCTGTAAGATTTCACTCAGACTCCCAAAACAAGCAAAGCCCGCATTTTTAGTGCTTGCACCTTGAGGAAACAGTCCTTTTTCAAGAATGACTATTTTGGCCTTTGGCATCTTTTTTTTAAGATGGAGCGCGGTACTTAAACCTACAATTCCACTTCCAACAATCGTATAATCGACTTTGTTTAACCACGTTTTTTGTTCCCAATAGGATAAATTCATGAGCTAAAATTACAAATTTTTTATTGGAGGATTTTATGCCCTTTTTTAGAATAAAAAAAACTCCGAAACAAGTTCGGAGTTTATAAGTTAAGCATTTTCAAGACCATTCATTTTGAAGTCCTCCATAAATTTAGTCGTATAATTACCGGAGACATAATCTGGATGATCCATTAACTGACGATGAAATGGAATGGTGGTTTTAATCCCTTCAATTACAAATTCATCTAAGGCACGTTTCATTTTACTAATCGCTTCTTCTCGTGTTTGAGCGGTTGTGATTAGCTTCGCAATCATAGAATCATAATTCGGAGGAATACTATACCCTGCATATACATGAGTATCTAAACGAACCCCATGTCCACCAGGGGAATGTAAGGTGGTTATTTTTCCAGGAGACGGTCTAAACTCATTAAACGGATCTTCCGCATTAATTCGACACTCTATTGAATGTAATTTTGGTATATAATTTTTTCCAGAAATCGTTATCCCAGCTGCCACGGATATTTGTTCGCGTATTAAGTCAAAATCAATTACTTGTTCGGTAATTGGATGCTCTACTTGGATCCGTGTATTCATTTCCATAAAAAAGAAATTACGATGTTTATCCACTAAAAACTCAACGGTTCCAGCGCCTTCGTACTTAATGAATTCTGCAGCTTTCACTGCGGCCTCTCCCATCTTCTTTCTAAGGGCGGGCGTCATAAAAGGGGACGGTACTTCTTCTGTTAATTTTTGGTGACGGCGCTGAACTGAGCAATCTCTTTCTGATAAATGACAGGCTTTTCCTTTCGAATCGCCTACAATTTGAATTTCAATATGTCGTGGTTCTTCAATGAGTTTTTCCATGTACATATCATCATTTCCAAAGGCGGCTTTAGATTCCTGCCTGGCAGCATCCCAAGCCTCTTTAAGATTTTCTTTTTCCCAAACAGCACGCATCCCTTTTCCTCCACCTCCGGCAGAAGCTTTCAACATTACAGGGTAGCCCGTTTGTTTCGCTATTTTGACACAGTCTTCAAAAGTTTCTATAACACCATCACTTCCAGGAACACAAGGAACGCCGGCGGCTTTCATCGTTGCTTTGGCATTCGCTTTATCTCCCATACGGTCTATCATTTCTGGAGAAGCACCGATAAACTTGATACCGTGTTCTTCACAAATCTTAGAAAAACGAGCATTTTCAGATAAAAACCCATAACCAGGATGAATTGCATCCGCATTCGTGATTTCTGCTGCTGCTATAATATTAGAAATTTTTAAATAGGATTCACTACTGGGAGCTGGTCCTATACAAACCGCTTCGTCCGCAAATTTTACATGCAGACTTTCAGAATCTGCTGTCGAGTAGACAGCAACGGTTTGGATGCCCATTTCTTTGCACGTTCTTATAACTCTTAGAGCTATTTCGCCACGATTGGCTACTAGTATTTTTTTAAACATACCTTTTTACGCTTTAAAAATGTAAATTATTAAGATGGATCAACTAAAAATAATGGCTGATCAAATTCAACCGGAGTTGCATCATCCACAAGAACTTTTACAATTTTACCAGAAATTTCTGATTCTATTTCGTTGAACAGTTTCATGGCTTCAATGACACAAAGTACATCGCCTTCTGCAACTGTTTGACCAACTTCTACAAATAAGGGTTTATCTGGAGAAGGTTTTCGGTAAAAAGTTCCAATAATTGGAGATTTTACAGTAATGTATTTTGAATCTTCCGAGACAGCAGTTGGAGTTTCCGCCTGAACAGGTGCAACTTCTTGTGGTGGTGGTGCAATAGTTGGTTGTTGCATTGGAACAGCAGTTTGTTGTACAACAGTAGTTACTGAATCTCCAGAACCCGTTTTAATGGTGATTTTGAAATCATCCGTTTCTAATTTCACTTCACTTGTACCCGATTTAGCTACAAATTTGATTAAATTTTGAATTTCTTTTAAATCCATAATTACAGTTTTATTGTTTGGTTAGTTAGTTAATACATTTAGGAATTATACGCCCACTTTAGGTATATCGATCCCCAATTAAATCCGCCACCAAATGCGGCGAATATTAAATTATCTCCTTTTTTTAATTTTGATTCATAATCACTTAACAACAAAGGGAGGGTTCCTGAGGTTGTGTTGCCATATTTTTCAATATTCATCATTACCTTTTTAGGATCCAAATTGATTCTATTTGCAGTCGCGTCAATTATTCGTTTGTTGGCTTGATGCGCTACCAGCCAATCCGTTTTGTCCTTGTCTAAATTATTACGTTCTAATATTTTTTCAGTCGCATCCGCCATATTAAATACGGCATTTTTAAAAACTGTTTTTCCATCTTGAAATACATACTGTGATTGATCTTTCAATGATTCTGATGTAATCACATTGGAAGAACCTCCATGAGTGGCACGCAAAAATTCACGCCCCGAGCCGTCACTTCTTAAGTATTCATCTTGGACACCTAGACCTTCATTGTTGGGTTCAAAAAGAACAGCTCCTGCACCATCCCCAAAAATGATACAAGTCGCACGGTCTTCATAATTAATCATTGATGAATTTTTATCGGCCCCTATCAATAGTACTTTTTTATACATTCCGGACTCTATATAGCGTGACGCCACAGACATCCCGAATAAAAAACTAGAGCATGCAGCGTCTAAATCGAATGAAAAGGCATTAGTAGCTCCAATTTCAGAAGCTGTATAAGCAGCTGTTGAAGCGGCTTTCATATCCGGAGTTGCAGTCGCAACCACTACAAGGTCAATGGTGGTTGGATCTAAGTTATTTTTTTGAATAAGATTTTTAGCGGATTGAATGGCTAAAAATGAGGTGCCTTTATTGGCGCCTTTTAGAATTCTTCGTTCTTTAATCCCAGTTCTTGATGTAATCCATTCGTCGTTAGTATCGACCATGGTTTCAAGAATCTTGTTGGTTAAGACGAAGTCAGGTACATATCCACCTACAGCGGTTATTGCTGCTGAGATTTTGCTCATAAATTCCATTTTTAGATTCACTGGTTTTGAAGCAATTACGCCAAAAACAACCAAAAAACGTGTCAAAAGTACTCAATTTTGATTAAAAAAGACTTAAAAATTGTTTTTTTTGCGTTTTTAAAAGATATTCCAAAAACAAAAAAAACGCTCTTCAAAGAGCGTTTTTTTAATACTGTAAAACTATTACCTAATTAGGCATCGTTGTCTTCTGCAGCTGTAGAATCTACTAAAACTTGACCTCGGTAGTATAATTTCCCTTCATGCCAGTGCGCTCTGTGGTATAAATGCGCTTCTCCTGTGGTTGGGCATGTTGCTATTTGAGGCGTTGATGCCTTATAATGGGTACGTCTTTTATCTCTTCTTGTTCTTGAGATTTTTCTTTTAGGATGTGCCATTTTCTATGTTATTTATCCGTTAGTAATTTTTTTAATGTATCCCAACGAGGATCAATATCTTCTTGTTGGGGTTTATTTTCTAAGCTTTTTGGGCTTAATGTTTCAAGTCTTTCGAGTAGTTCAGAATCTAATGTACCATCCTCAACTCCCGGATGAATCCGTTTTTGAGGAAGGGACAGAATAATTAATTCATAGATGTGGTGTGCAACGTTAATTTCGTATTCGGCATGAGGAATTATCAAAATCGCCTCATTGTCGTTGTTATACTCATTCCCAAATTGAACGACTAAATCAAAACTGGCGTTTACCGGTAAATCAAAAGGTTCGTTTGTAAGGTCACAATCTACGTTAATCGTTCCTTCTGCTAGAAATTTCAACTCTAAAAAGGTTGATTTTTTTTCAAGGTTTAGAACAATCTGAACGTTTACATCGTTAAAATCATCATACTCAAAATGCTCAAAGAACTTATAATCAATTTCGTACTCATAAACATGCTTTCCAAGCTTTAGCCCTACAAACTGTATGTCAAATGCTTTTAGTGGCTTCATTGTTTCGCATATTTGAGCCTGCAAATATATAAAATTTTATTTATGGGAACCCCAAAGCGTGTGTTTTTTTATCTAACGCTTTTTAGATTGCTTCAATAATGGGTTTGACCTTAGTTTTTGATTCATTTTTCGATTTTTAAAAATCGTTATTCCCGAAAAAATAGCTTCTTTAAAAGAGGTAATATCAGCCACGCCTTTTCCTGCGATTTCATAAGCAGTTCCATGATCTGGAGAGGTTCGAACTTTATTGAGCCCTGCGGTATAATTAACGCCGTTCCCAAAGGCTAACGTTTTAAAAGGAATCAACCCTTGATCGTGATAGGTTGCTATGATTGCATCGAAATTTTTGTAATTTTTTGAGCCAAAAAAACTATCCGCTGCGTAAGGTCCATAGACAAGTTGGCCTGTATTTTTGAGGGTTTCGAGTGTGGGTCTTAAAACCGTATCGTCTTCAGAGCCGATGACTCCATTATCGCCGGTATGGGGATTGATCCCTAACACAGCAATACGGGGCTTGCTAATATTAAAGTCACTGATTAAGGAGTTATGGATTATTGAAATTTTCTTTTCTATGAGTTCTGCTGTAATTTGGTTTGAGACTTCACTTACAGGAACATGGTCTGTTAATAATCCGACTTTTAAATCCTCAGAGACCATAAACATCAAACTATCGCCCTCAAGTTCTTGGGCTAAATAATCGGTATGTCCAGGAAACTTAAACGCATCTGACTGTATGTTATGCTTATTAATTGGTGCAGTAACCAAAACATCAATCTGGTCATTTTTAAGATCTTCGACCGCCGCTTGAAGTGATTTTAGGGCGTATTCGCCAATTTTAGCGTCTTCTTCTCCAAAGTTAATTTTTACATCTTCATGCCAAACAGAAACTACATTTACTTTAGAATGCACTGCTTGACTTGCGTTTTTAATTTTATTAAATTCTAAAGAACTTTGAAAGTGTTTTTTCAAAAATACCACTGATTTTACAGAGGCATAAACAATAGGCGTACAAAATTCAAGCATACGATTGTCCTCAAAAGTCTTGATGACCAACTCCCCACCAATCCCATTTAAATCTCCTATAGAAATTCCAATTTTTATTTTTTCCTCTTTTTCCATTAAAAGTGACGTGTATGTTTGTAATTTTGAATTTACAAATTTAACGAATTAAAAGCATGTTTACAGGAATTATTGAAGATTTAGGTATTGTAAGAGAATTAGTGACTGAGGACGACAACTTACACATAACGGTTGAGAGTGTGTTGGCCTCCGAGTTAAAAATAGATCAAAGTGTGTCGCATAATGGTGTGTGTTTGACGGTCGTGGCCCTAACAGAAAATAGTTATACTGTTACGGCAATTAAAGAGACGTTAGATAAAACAAACCTCAACGCTCTAAAAATTGGAGCGACTGTTAACTTGGAACGTGGGTTGAAACTTGGCGCACGATTGGATGGACATATGGTTCAGGGACATGTGGATCAAGTTGGGACCTGTATTGGCGTAGAAACTCAAAATGGCAGTTGGGTGTATTCTTTTAAGTATGATGCATCACTGGGAAACCTTACGATTGAAAAAGGCTCTATTACGGTCAATGGCGTAAGCTTAACTGTTGTCAATTCTAAAGATGATGGTTTTAGTGTCGCAATCATACCTTATACCTACGAGCACACTAATTTTAATAGTTTTGAGGTCGGTACGGTTGTCAATTTAGAGTTTGATGTGATTGGAAAATATGTTGCGCGCCTGCACAATGCACGCTAAGCTATTTCATTAACTTCTGATTCTGGTCTTCGAGTAGTTTTTTGATTTCGGACAGCAACTGAATGTCTGCAGGGGTAGGAACGGATTCATCTTTTACATCGTCTGCTTTTGTTTTGAGTCTATTAATAAACTTAACAACAATAAAAATAGTAAACCCTACAATTAAAAAATCGAGAATTGTTTCTGCAAATAACCCATAATCAATGGATACTTGACTGGTGGTTTCTGTAGCAGATCTTAAAATTAGTTTCTTCTCTTGAAAATTAATGCCATCAGACAAAAGTGATAATGGTGGTAAAATAACATTTTTAACCAGGACATTAATGACTGCATTGAAAGAAGCCCCAATAATAATTCCGATGGCCATATCAATCATATTGCCTTTAACCGCAAAGTCTTTAAATTCTTTAAATAGTTTCATTGTCTTGTTTTTTATTTTTGGATAAAAGTATTGAAAACTTAACAAAAAAAACCCACAACTAAGTCATGGGTTTTGGTTTTGTATTAGAAAAAAATTTATTTTGAATATCTAAACTCTTTAGTCTCGGGATTCATTCCTCCAATAAACGTAAGAATTTCGTCAGTGTGAGATTCAATAGAAGCCCAGAACTTTTTATCATCTTCTGTCATTGCGGCGCCTAAATTTGCTTCTTCGTAGGCTGCAAAATCTGACCATGTATTGAAAAACTGGTATGTATGCCAGTCTGCTCCTGAACCATAAAAGTGACGGCTTGCATAGGCGGCTACTGCGTGCCCACTCTCTTGAAGCGTCTTAAGACTTCCGTTTTTGATACCATCCACAAAGTCTCTGTTTTTTCCCCATTTAGTATTATAAGTACTTACAACGACCACTTTTTGTGTACTCCAGTCCAATCCTTCTGCTTCAAAAGACATCGTTTCTAAATTTCTACTTTGCCTAATTTGGTCGGAGTGGTTGTGAACATACATTCCAACATAAGTTTGATATTCAGTCATAAGTGCTTCTTTTGCTGCGTCATCTAGTTTCAAGGCCTCCACATTTGCTTGCATTGCTGCATCTGCAAGAGCTGGGTCGTTTACTAAATCTTGTTCGTTTGCATAAAAGTCATAAATTGCAAACGTATAATCGCCTGCAAACGCATGGGCAAACATTCCGCCGCCAACAATTGTTCGGTCTTCAGAAATTGAAAGGTTGGTGAATTTTTCATGAAGCTCCAAAAAAGTTTCAGAGTTTTCTCTATCTACAGACACGTAGGTGATATTAACAACTTGTGCAGACATTGCAAAGCCGACACATAAACATACTATTGTAATTAGATTTTTCATTGTAAATTGATTAATTGGTTGATTATTTAAATTATGTTTACTGAGACACAAAGCCTTGTTCAAAGGACGTTCTAACTGCATAAACAGCATCTCCGGTGTGAACCATTGGCCAGGCAGAGGTCATCATTTCAGGATACTGTGAAGCAAAATATGTTTGCGCTTGAACAGTCATGTCGTCAAGGTCATCCCAGCTATTTGCATAGGCCAAAATTTTATATTGAAATCCTGCTCCTGTGTGGTGCTGTAAAGCCCTTACATTAGTACATTTTTCGCTTTGTTTAAATCCATCGTAAAAAATAAAAAACATTTTTTCAGCCTCTAAAACAGAAGCTGATTGAGCCACTTCAAAGTGTAGTTCATAAACAAATCTGTCTTTTTCTTGAGCAGAAATTGTTAAAGTCATCAATAAAAATGACCCCATTAAGATTAGTCGTTTCATAATTGTGTTTGTTAGTTATTATTATTTTTTGATTGATTTCAAATTTATTTAAATTAATTGTAAAAAGCAAGTTATTTTGATTTGAATATGGAGACTTTTTTGGAAAAGCAATGCATTTGATCTCATGTCGTTATACAGCCTTTGAATTAGCTGAAAACAGACAATGGAAACTATAATGTAGTTAGTTTTTAACAACTGACGAAGAGCGCTATTAAAAAAGAAACCCACCTATTGGTGGGCTTTAGTTAAATTTATGCAGTGTAGCGGTGACACTAGTGGAGAAGATCGGATTCGAACCGACGACCTCTTGACTGCCAGTCAAGCGCTCTAGCCAACTGAGCTACATCCCCTTTTTTTGATTATCTTCTTAGAGATTGATGAGGTATATAGAAATACTATTGGCTAATTTATAATATTCTTGGCACTTTAATGGCACTAATATGGCACTTTTCGCTTTTAACCCTTTTCTCAACACGCTTTGTTCCAAAGCTACTGAGCTAATAAGTCCTAAACGTTGTAATATTATTTTGTACTTTTGAATTATACTTTAACTTTTAAATGACCTAATACAATGAAAAACATATTTTATTTATTTTTAGCTGTAACAATTTTCGCTTGTTCAAGTAACAGTAGTAGTAGTAGTAATAGTTCATCTTCAGTTGAAGGGACCTACACAGGAACTTTCAATATCCCTACAGGGCCCTACACCCCAAATGGAGATAGTGGGTCGTTTACGGTCTCTACTTCTTCTGCTTTTGATGATTTTTACCCCCTTGAAGGAACAATTACAACTACTGTTTTTGGCACAGATAATGTAAACGGAAGCTACATTGAGCTTGATGAAAATAATCAATTAGTAATCTCTTTTACTGGTGTGGGTTTAGGAGACGAATGGCCTAATGTTGAGATTTACTCTTTTGATGGTATAATTGTAAATGGTCAAATAACTAATGGTATTGTAACAACAGCACATACTCCTGATGGCAGTTTTACAGGAAGTAAACAATAATTTAATAAAATGAAAAAACTAATCTTACTCTCCGCTTTATTCATCATCGCTTGTTCAGATGACGATGGCAATCCTTGTATTTATGAGCCAACTCTAACAACACAAGCTGCTACTGATATTACAGAAACCTCAGCTACTTTAAATGGTGTTATAAGTATCGTTTCAGAGAACTGTGAAGTACCAAACAATACTGAACAGGGGTTTGTTTATTCAACTGAAATACAGCCAACATTAGAAGACACTCAAGTCAATGTTAATGGCACTAACATATCTACAACTATTGAGGGATTAACTCCTAATACTACTTACTATGTTAGAGCATTTTTAACTAATAATTTTGGAGACTTTTATGGCGATGAAATGGACTTTACGACAAATGAAGTTGGAGATTGTGATGAAACAGGTACAGTAACCGACCAAGATGGTAACAGTTACGATTATCTTTGTTATGGCGACCAAGCTTGGACGATAGAAAACGCCAAGATGGTGACCTATAGAGATGGCACGCCTATTCCACAAGTTACAGATACTTCAGAATGGGAAAGTCTCACCACAGGGGCTTGGAGCTATTTTGACAACGACCCCACAAAGCCAAGACTATATAATTGGTATGCGGTAATGGGCATCCACGATGCTGCTTCATTGTCCGATTTATCGCTTAGAAAAGAATTTGCTCCAGAAGGGTGGCACGTTCCAAGTGATGACGAGTGGACAACACTTGAAGAACATCTGATTGCAAATGGTTATAATTATGACGGCACAACTACAGGAAATAAAATAGCTAAGTCAATGGCATCAACTACAGGATGGAATACTTCAGCGAACACAGGAGCTTCAGGAAACAATCAAAGCTTAAACAACAGCAGCGGCTTTAACGCCTTCCCTGAGGGTTACCGTAATGATAATGGTTCGTTCGACGTTGAGGGTAACGATGCAATCTTTTGGAGTTCCTCTGTGCACTTTACAGGTAGGGCATTTTACAGCTACCTGAACCTCAATAGCAGTTCCCTATCCAGTTTCATCAGCAACAAGCAGGACGGCTTTTCAGTGCGTTTTGTTAGGGATTAAAAGTCTTAACACTAGGGGCTATCTTGTCAACTTTAGTTATTGGCAATGGTAAAATTGTAGCTTCTACTTTATACCTTCGATTGTCTGTTTTAAGCGTGTATTTAAGCGGTTCTGTTTGTTGTATTGATACTATTCGTTTAACGCTGTTTTCAGCTAATTTAAAGGCAATATATCTGCATTGAATGTCATCTATTTCATAGCTTCCATTGTCTGTTTACCCTGCCAAATCTTTGAACTTAAAGTTGTCTAAACTTTTTCTGTTTACCTTTTCGTTTCCGTTACTATCTATGATAGTGATTTGTATGTCTTGTGGTATATCTTTAGATATACGTTGTTCTATCGATTGTTTAGGAAATGAACGTTATACAGCTTTGCATTTTAATTAATTTTTTTTAAATTTGTTTAAACAAAACTATTTAAATTATTCACAAATGAAAAAATTATTTACAATTACAATGGCATTAGTGGCTTTCACTATTGGTGCCCAAAATGTCACTTTTGGTGCAAAAGCAGGTTTAAACTTTGCAAGTATGGTAGGCGATGATGCAGAAGGCCTTGATGGAAGAACCTCATTTCACTTAGGTGCTACTGCAGAAATTGAAATCTCAGAGTCATTTTCCATTCAACCTGAATTATTGTATTCTGGACAAGGTTTTACTGCTGATGGGGATGTTACAGGAAAAGTAGATTATATAAATCTTCCTGTAATGGCTAAATTTTATGTTGCAGATGGCTTTAGTATTGAAGCAGGGCCTCAAATTGGCTTCCTTGCAAGTGCTAAATCAGAAGTTGATGGAAATAGTACAGATATTAAAGACAATTTAAAATCTACAGACTTTGCTTTGAATTTAGGGGCAGGCTACAAACTTGATTCGGGATTGAATTTTGGTCTTCGTTATTCAATGGGACTTACTGATGTTCCTGACGTAGATTCTGACGGTTTCAAACACAGCGTAGTTCAACTTTCTGTAGGATATAACTTTTAAATCTTATTCATTTTAATATGATTGATAACAATTAGGGAGGGGATAACCCTCCCTTTTTTAATTACATATAAAGTTCTATTAACCGATATATGAAAAAACTACTCTTACTCTCCGCTTTATTTATCTTCGCTTGTAGTAGTGATGATGGAAGTGATGAGCAAAATGATAGTATTATTGAAACTTGTAATGATAATTTCGTTACACAGTTTATGATATGTCGTTTTTACGAACAAGGAATTGATTCAAACAAAATAGATGTTTTTTATGAAAATAATTCTATCTCTAGCATAAATGAATATTCTTGCCAAGACTGTTCAACTGACAATTGTGAAATTGAGGAAAATTCTTGGGTAAATGAATTGATTCAGTCAGCCAATTGTGAGGATTACCCTATTACAACATCAGGTCAAAGGATATTTAATTATAATCAAAATGGGAATTTAATATATAGCAATAATATTTTTGAGCGCTATTACACTTGGGAAAACAGTAATTTAGTTAAGGTGGAATCATTTTTAGAGGGAGTATTAATCTCTGAGGTAACACTTAATTATAGTCAGATACTGAATAAGAGTAAATTATTTTCTGTAGCTGAGTGGAACGATAGCGGTATTACCATTTGGTTCCCTGTAGAATGGCCTATGTATGGGCGTAATAGTCAAAATTTGGTTAGCGATTGGGAATCTAAAATTTATGACGAAAATAATAGTGAATTATATTCAGTTGTGAATACAGTTATTACTGATTATATTTTAGATAACGAAGGCAGGGTTTTAAGTGCTTATTTTATGAGCGATGGAGTTGACGTGATAAACGGAGTTGCCGTAGAAAACTCCTGGTCTTCAACCTTACAGTTTAGCTACGATTAATTAATTTTAAACCATAGGCATATCTACCTCTTTAAGTTCAGCTATTTCTAAACCTCTTAAGTAGGTTAAACTTACATTTATAGATGAATGTCCCATTGCTTTCTGTAGCTTGGTTATAGAGCCTGTTCTCTTAAATATTTCAATAGCCCCAGAGTGCCTAAAAGAGTACAGTGTTTGGTCTTGTTCAAGCAGTTTTGAAACCCTCTTAAAACGCCCCCAAAGTGTCTTAAAATAGTCTTCATTTAAAGGTCTTATAGTGCCTGTGAATATATTGTGATGAGGTTGTCCTTTAACAAGCAATTCTCTTATGTAAATAGGCACTGGAACTATTCTATTCTTGCCAGACTTATTTCTATTTCCAGACAAGTGAATATAACTCAAGTCATCACTAAAGTCAGACCACTTTAATTCTCTTATTTCACGATG
>Ga0115572_10002348_pt1 | contig 15202 bp, 11 predicted proteins | sample COGITO_mtgs_1206_FD_88681 | JGI IMG/M metagenome (GOLD analysis project Ga0115572, IMG submission 88681) | Pelagic marine microbial communities from North Sea - COGITO_mtgs_120607 | ecosystem: Environmental > Aquatic > Marine > Epipelagic | place: Germany:Helgoland, sampling site Kabeltonne... | reverse complement strand
TCCGCCATCGACTTCGACATGGAATTCGGACGTCTGGCGGATCCCAACGGAGACCGGGTGACAATCACCCTGACGGGCAAGTACCTCAAATACAAACAGTTCTGACGTAGCGTGTGAGTCACGAGGGTGACGAGTGCGGAGGTATTCTTAATACGATATTTATTACACCACTCGGGGCGCCGCGCTGCACTAATAAGTGTTAATCATGCCACAGCTCCCCTGGCTCGTCGCTCCATCCACCCGAGGTAGGCCATCGCCGACTCCGCGCGCTCGTTCTCTATGCACGCCCTCGTGACGCACGGCCCGCACGAGAACGGCGGCGCCAACGTCGCCATGTCCTGCACCAGCCGCACCAACGAACCGTACGACAACACCGGCACCGCCACCGCCGCGGCGACCAACATGAACCGCAAAGACCACAAAACGATCCAATGCACCTCGTAACCGACGACACCCACGCGCGGGCTCTCATCTCCCGGCGCTGACCCGCCGACGTCCCCGTCGCCCCCTTTCTGTTGTTTCCCCTTCTTCATCGGCGAGAACTTCCCGATGAATCCCCCGAGCTTCTTAATACCCCCCGGGGTCTTACTCTTAACCGGTGTACCTTGGCCCCGCTCCGGGTCCAGCCGTTTAAAGTGGTGCGCGGCGTAGAGGTACGCTGGGGGAATCAAGAGCACCGTCGTCGCCACGAACAAACTCCCGATCGCCGCGGTCAGGTCCTCGAACAGACTCACCGTGTTCGTCAACAGGTACGCGCCGACGATGACAACCCCGGAGAGAACCGCCCAGTCCCGCTTGGCGGCGAAGGAGGTATCAGTGACCGAATATCTGGCGTACGCTCGCAAAAGCGCGGAATTGAGGATGACAAAGCTGACGATGATGTGGAAGAAGAACAGGGTGTTACCCACCAGCCGCGACTCGTTGAACGGCAGGATGTCCAATAAGAACCCCGGCACTTTATCCCCGAACCGCCTGTACATCACCGCGGCTGTTCCGTAATACAGCGCGAAGAGCGACGGTGTCGTGAGGAGGAGAGTCTTCGGGTACTCGTCGGGTCGCGACATCTCGCTGAGGTACTCGAAGAACGCGCACTGTCCTCCGCCGGACGCGAAGAAGAACCCTCCGACGGAGGTTAACGAGTCCGTCATACCGAGCGGGGGCCAGAATGAGGTTGTCGCCATCGGGTCCGGTTCCACTTTTCTCGATTCCGACGTGATTAATAAAACCACCCCGACGACGGCGACGAATGACGCGATTGAGATCCCGGTGATGTCCCCGTAGCTCCGTAGCTGCGCGAATGGGAAGACGATGGCACCTGCGATGGCGGTGGCGACTGGGAGGCAGACCCTGGTGCCGTAGAACTCGTTCATGATTGTCCTTCCGAGCGAGTTGAGGTACGCGGACTGGATGGTGAAGAGGTAGAGGTGGACGACGGTTTTGATGAACCCTTGGCCGAACGGTCCGAAGAGGATGCCGGCGGCTTCGCCTTGGGACCGCGCCTCCGGGAACCGCGTGTGCGTGGCGTACATGATGCGGAGGGAGATGTTGTTGATGGCGAGGGTGCCGAAGCAGGTGATCGTGCCCGCGAACCAGCCGAGTCGGCCGAGGTGGAGGGGCAGCGCGAAGACGCCTTGGCCGGCGATCTCTCCGAGGATGAGGAAGGAGAGCAGCGCCCAGTGCACGCTGCGCTTGACCTCGATGGGTCGCCCCGAGTCCGTCAGGGCGACATCCTTGGGTATGAGGGGGTCCTTCTCGGAACCCATCCTCGCCGGTGTGGTCGCGCGGGTACGCTGACGCGGCGACCTCCGGGTGAAATGTGGTAGGGTTGATGGGAGCCGCGGGTGTTATAAATCAGACGACACAAAGTTCGTATGGGCAAACAGTTATGGGAGGCCAAAAACGGCAAAAAAACGCAGTCTGACAGAATTCGGTGTCGCGACGGCGCGGGATCGACTTGTGTACACTAGACAAGATTGAGCTAAGATTGGGCACCTATAGACTGGGCACCTATGGACTGGGCACCTATCGCGGCACCGCGGGTTTGTTCGGCGTGAACGTGGGTATGTACGACTTGAGCAGCGCCAGACCCCTGACACCGCCTTGCCTCGCCATGAGGTTCAGCACGTCGTCAATCACGTCGCAGAGCCTCCGCTTCTGCCCGCCGACCATCTTGAGCTCGTACCCCGTGCGCACCTTCTCCGTGCACTTTATGAAGAGGTTCGGGACGGGCGCCATGCGCCTGTACCCGTCGCACCGCATCATGGCGTCGCACGCGCCCGGGTGCGTGGTGAGGAGGCACCGCACGATGTCCAGCGCCGCCGCCGTCGCGAGCGGCGTCTTGCTGTTCAGCGCCCGGCGCAGCGCGGAGACGATGGCGGGGATGAGCGGGCCGATGACGCGCCAGTCCGCCTGGATCATCTGCTTGCTTCCCGTGAGCGCGATGAGCCGCATGGGTTCCGTCGTCTCCTGCGCGCCCTCGACGAAGACTGGAAGCCACTTAGCAATGTCGAAATCCTCCTCGAAGGGCGCGCCGTCGATCTTCCACCGCAGGCAATCCTTGCCGCCCATGAACGACCCGCTGTCCTTGTCCGCCGGGAGCTCCGATGACTTGTACAGGATGCTGAACTCGCACTCCATTCGCCACGGGTTGGCGGCGATCGGCGGGTGGGGCGGCGCGTTTCGCCTGTGGGGACCCCTGCAGTGCACGCAGAATCGTTCTTGGAGGTTGGGGTCGACCGGTCGGAGCTTCTCCCTGGCGGCGGCGACGGTTCCGGCGAGGCCGGTGGATGTGCGGTGGGAGAGCGCGGATGCGACGTTGTGCGACGCGGTGTGCGCCTTGGAGGACCGGCGCGATCCATCGGACCCGCCTCCTCTTGTGGTGGACGCTGGTCCCCCTCGCGCCGTGGCGGTGCCGCCGGAGCTTCTTGTCTGGCCCGCGGTACCGCCGGTCATCGTCGATGTCTTCGTGCTGTTCGAGGCGGCGCGATGTGAGCCGCTGCGTGGATCGTCGGGTGACGGGGAGCACAAGGTCAGGGTGAGATTCACTCGTCACGGGACGAAAGGGGAAAAAGCTCCCGGGATGCGTTTCCGCTGCGACACGAGACGCGTCTCCGTGAGGTTTCGGGTGGGCGCGAGGTGCCGAGGTGCCGAGGGATACGTGACGGCGACGGTCGTGACGTGTGACTCACCCTCTGGTCGTGCCGTCGATGGACATGTCTCCGACGGTGAACGTTGAGAGCACGCGATGTTGAGTGCGTCTCGGAGTGTCGCGAGAGCTGGCTTGGTTTGACTTCTCTGTTTGGCTGGTATCGGCGCCATTTGACACTTCTCACTTTTGGTTTCACTACTTTTGGGAATTTCTCACTTTTGAAAGACTGGTACCCATACAAAGTGATGACCGCCAAAGTGAGAGCGAAAGTTGTCCGGGAGAACTAATCTGACCACTTTTTTTGACTACTTTTGCGCATTTGCAGTCGCCTCGTGGGAAAAGCGGTCACACCCAATTGTATGATACTTAGTATTCATTTAGTGATTTTAAGTGACCGCTATTCCCACCCAATTTCCTGACAAGAATTTGAAATAGGAGTTTAGTTCCAAATTCCGGCTAGAATTCCGGTCAGAATTCCGGTCTCTTTTGCTTGGCCCGATTCGTATGATGCGCAGTTTGCAATTCGCGTTTTTCCACCAACAACAAATCCAAAATGGCTGCTGGCTGTGTGTCACCGTGTTTGTCATTCGGCACCGCCCTGAAAAAACGTTTTTCAAGTGAATTGCCCTAACAACGCTCTCACACAACACGAAGCACGCGCACCAGGCTCACCCACACCAATGTCCATCAAACTCAACTTCGAGCCCCACGCGGCTCTCGTCGGCGGCGGCATCCTCGGCGTCGCCACCGTCGGTAAGCTCCTCCTGACCGGCCGCATCCTCGGGATCTCCGGCGCGCTCAAAGGCGCCGTGGAGAACGGAGATCTCTCCCCCTGGCGTCTCTCCTTCCTCGGCGGCCTCGTCGCCGCCGGGGTCCTGGACGGGGTCTGGGACCCGAACCAGATCGCCGAGCCCGGCGTGAGCCTCGCCAAGACCGTCATCGCCGGCCTCCTCGTCGGCGCCGGCTCCGGCATGGGCAACGGATGCACCTCCGGACACGGCATCTGCGGCAACTCCCGCCTCTCCCCGCGCTCCATGGCGTACACCGGCATCTTCATGGCCTCCGGCTTCCTCTGCGCCACCGTCTTCAACACCAACCGCGAGCTCGGCATCGACTCCAACTTCTCCGCCATCAACAACATGGTCACACCCGCCGCGGAGACCCTCACCGGCTGGCTCTCAATCGCGGGAGCCGCGACAGCCGCCTTCCTCGGCATCGGGTCCGTCGCCGCCGTCGCGTCCAAGAAGAACGACGGCGACAGGACCAAGTTCCACAAGCTCCTCGATACCGTCGCGGAGGCGCTCGCGGGGTTCACCTTCGGCCTCGGCCTCACCGTCAGCGGCATGCGCCGCGCGGCGAAGGTGTCCGGGTTCCTGTCCGCCACCCGCGCGAGCTTCGACCCGAGCTTGATGCTCGTGATGGGCGGCGCGATGGCGCTCGCCGTCCCGGGCTTCGCGATCGCCTCCAAGAAGAAGGCCCCCGCGTGCACCAAGGAGTTCAGCATCCCCAAGAACAGGAAGATCGACGACAGGCTGATGCTCGGCGGCGTCCTGTTCGGGTTTGGGTGGGGCCTCGCGGGTCTGTGCCCGGGGCCGGCCATCGTGAGCATGGCGGCGAGGCCGACGCAGAAGCTGGGGGCGTGGATCGCGTCCGTGCTCGGCGGCATGGTGATCCAGAAGTACATCCCATCCCCGTGATTGTTCAAGACGTGAGGACGCGAGGACGCGTGTAAATAGGTGTAAATGGGCTCACCGCTATTAGAGCTCCCGAAGGAAGTTTTGTAACGAACCGACTGAACGCTCCATCGAACACTTTAAGCGTAAAATTCAGACTCGAACGCGTGAATAAGATGCGTGGCGTGGACATCAAACGCTAATCGCTAATCCTCCACCGCCTCTTCCTTCGCCCGCCTCCTCTCTCCTCCTCGCTTTTCGCGGCGCCGTAATATTTCATCAACCGAAGGGTTTCCTCCCAAGTCACCCTGCTTTCTCCGTCTCTTCTTCCCGAGGCCTTTCCTCGACCTAGACAACTTACACAAGACTTACGAGTTCTCGTTGCCGGGGTAGAACGCCTCCCACCAGCCCGGTGCGTACTTGACGTAGGGCGCGGTCCACTTGCTCGGGTCGGGCGCTTTGAATGCGTCTTTCGGGATGAGCTCGTTGGACTTGAGGCACTCGACGCCGGTGCCCTCCACGGCCCCCTTGTACACGCGGTCCATGCGGAGCTTGACGAAGTCGTTCCACACCTTGTCGGTGGTCACGACCGCGACGCACGGCTGACGCACCTTCTTCTTCACGTCCGGCATGGCGTCCAGGAAGGATGGGTTGGGCACGATCCAGAAATCCTGATCCTTGGACGTCTCGCGGTAGAACCTGCGGCGCTCGCGGAGAACCTCGGGGAAGTGCTCGCTGTTCTCGTCGTTGAGCATGTAATCGGCGTTGGCCACGCAGAAGTAGTACTTCTTGGTCTGTCGTTGGTCGGTGGGTGGGCGAGGATGGAGAGAGAATGTCAGTGAAGATGGTGGGTGGGAATGAATCTCTCCGGAACCGTCCGAGGGTGGTTGGTGACTGGCGCGTCGGGACGCATCGAGTGGCGTCGGGGCGGCCGCGATCGACAGGTACGGTCAAAGCGAGGGTCGATCTCGGTCGCGGAGGTGAAAGCGTACGAACGGAATGCGTACCTCGGTGTCGGTGGCGCCGTTCGCGGAGGTGAAAGCCTCGGCGACCGCGGCGGTGCGCACGGTGCGGCGGACGGGGGCAGCCTTGCCGCGGACCGCGGTGCGGGACACGCGGGCCTTGGCGGGGGCGACCACGGGGGCGGCGGCGGCGAGGGTGAAGGCGGACATCTTCTGTGTTAAGAGAGAGGTCTTGGTGACTGCGCGGCGCGCGCTGCGACAGATGAGGCGAGGGGGTGGCGGACCCATCGAACTCATCGGATACCCAGGATAGCAATATTTTGATCTCCCGATTCCAGCCAATCAGCGCACGCATCGTGGCGTCAATTTTGCAAAAAACACAGACTGCTTTCCATACACGGTCAAAACGGAGATCTCCCGCCGATTCATGGCTCGGAAGAGGTCGACGTCATCTCCAACGCGGCTCGCACTATCCACCGCCTCCGGAGAGGACCCAACGCACCGCGCGAGGATGTCCGTCTCCTTCGCCGTCGGCGCGCGCGCGCACCCCGCGGTCGCCGCTCGTGGATCCACGACCGCCACCGTCCGCCGGGCCGCCGTCGCGTCGTCGTCGTCCACTCTCTCGGCGCGACGCTCCGTCGCGCTCTCTTCCCGAGTGCCCACTCTCATCACGAGATCGGCTCGCGCGGCCCGCTCCGGAACGAGATCCAACGCGGTCGTCGTCCGCGCGATGGCCACCGCGGACATCGAGGTCACCGCCGAGACCGTCGTTCGGGGCATGTACGACGCCATCAACCGCCGGGACGTCGAGGCGGCGCTCGCCTTCGTCGACGACGACATCCTCTACGAAGATTTCAACTTTCCAACCCCGTTCAAGGGCATCGGCGCGGTACGCAAGCTGTTCGAGGAATCCTGCGACGGCATCCCCGACGACATGCTCTTCATCGTCGACGAGTGCACCGACGGCGGCGGCGGCTCCGTCGGCATGACGTGGTACGTCGAACTCGAGGGCGAACCCTTTCCCAACGCTCGAGGCGCGTCGTTTTATCGCATCAATCCGGAAAATGGCAAGCTCGTGTACGCGCGGGACGTCGTGGAGCCGCCGTTCAAGCTCGGGGACGTGTCCTTCAGCATCATACGCGCGGTCGCGCCCGCGGTGAAGCAGCAGCTCAGGAAGAAGCGCGAGGCGCGCGAGGCTGAGACGGGCGGGGTCAAGAACGATCAATCTTCGTCAAAGGCATCATCCATTGATGCATCCGTGGACGAGCCCGGTAACGGCGTCGCCGCGGCGGGTCTCTACGCGCTGGGCGCCGTGTACTGGTTCGTGCTCCTGCTCTCCCCGCCCGGGTGGCAGGGCCTGCCCGGGGAGCCCGCGTGGGCGGTCGCGACCGATACCCTCAACGAGGTCATCGCCGAGTCCACCGACTTTTTCTTTGTCCTCCCCGTGCTCAACAAGTTCGGCATCGAGCTCCTAGGACCCGCGCCGGCGGTGCACCCGGTCACCTTGGGCGTCTTCAACTTCGCCGAGGCGTTCATCTTCATGCTCCTCCCGCTGATGCTGATGACGCGGAAAGGGCGGGATTTGCCCACGGTCAAGGCGTGGTCCGTCGCCATGTTCCTCACCAACGCGCTCATGCTACCGTACTTGGGCGCGAGAGCGGGGCAGCCGGCGTCCGCGGAGTGGGCGAGGGCCAAGGCGGATGGGACCGCGGAGGGCATCGCCGAGGTTGCGCGCGGGGAGAAAGGCGCCCTCTCCAAGGCGTTCGGACTCACCGGCCTCGGCATCGGCGTCCTGTCTGTGTACTGGGCGTTGTTCGAGGACCCGGCGGTCGGCGGGGACTTGGCTCAGCGGTTTAGTTACCTCGGGACGCTCGTGACGGAGGACCGGGTGAGTCTGGCGTTCGTGGTGGACATCGCGTTGTTCTCGGTGTGGCAGGCGTGGTTCATCGGGCAGGTTGACGAGGAGGCTCCCGCGGCGTGCAGGTTCGTGCCTTACTGGGGCCTCGCCGCTTGGCTCATGCTGTGAGGCGGCGGCGGGGCGGGGGGAACCTGGGTTGATGACTTTGATTGAAAATAATAACACTGAAAAACTTGCTCGCGATATTAACCGGGTCTCGTGTCACTTCGCGCCGCGCCGGGGTGGAGGTTGATGGTGAACACGGTCTGGCGCCCACACGTCATGGTTCCCGTCGCCGTCGCGGAGACGCCGGAGCTCATATCGGACGTTTCCTTCTCCCTGTGCGTCATCTCCTCGCGCCTCCCTTTCGCCCCCGCACAGCTGTGTTTTTCCCCCTCGCTTAAGCCCCCTGACGAGCGCCCCCTGACGAGCGCCCCCGACGAACGTGCAGGGAACCGCTGAGTCAGGCGACGCACGCCACCTTCAGCGAGCACGGCGGCGGCGCGTTCAGCATCCAGGACCACATCGAGCGCCTCATCGCCGAGCCCGTCGGCCTCGACGAGCCCGAACACGTCGGCCTCTCCGCCTTTAACGATATCTCCAGCCGCGAGGTCTCGAGACTCGCCGCCGCGGAAGCCAGGGCGACGCTCCCGTTCAAGATCATGACCCCGCGCAAGAAGCCCCTGGACCTCGGCGACGCGTCCCACGGACGGTGCGCGTCCACGCCCCCGATGTCGCCGCCGCCGCCGCCGCCCAGAGCCGAGGGGAACGCTCGCGAGGGCGCTCGCTTTCGCACCCCGCCCCCCGCGCTCGGGCGACCCGCGCCGAGCGGCTCGGAGTTCTCCGGAAAGGAAGCCGCGCTCGTCATCACCTCCATCGCCGACCGCGTCAAGCGACGCACCACACGCGGCTCACTCGCCACCGCACACTCCACCGGCTCCGCGCCCTCGTCCTTCAACCGGACCAGCTTCTCCCTCGGTCGCATGAGAAAAGAAAACGCGCCTCGCCCGCCTCACCCGCGCCCGCAGCCGCAGCCGCAGCTCGCCGGGCGGGACTTCGCCGCGGGGCTCGTCGGCGGCGGACCCACACACGCGCCGCGCCGCCTCCCGACGCGCGCGGCCCTTCCCCCGAGCGCCGCCGCGGCCACGACGTCCTCCCGCGTCCTCCGAATCCGACCCGCGGGCAAACTCGCCCAAGATTTCGCCACCTTCGGAGCCCTTTCCTCGCCCGCTGACTCCCCCAACCACTCCCCCGAGCCCAAGCGCCGACGGAAGGGGGACCGCGGGACCGCGCGAGGTGGCGCGGGGCGCTCGCCGGTGGCCGGCATCGTGGCCAAGGTGACCGACGAAGAGCTCGCCGCGCTGGAACACTCGGACCCCGCAAAGTACAGGCGGATCGTGGGTAACCGCAAGAGCGCGGCGGCGTCCAAGGCGAGGCGGGATGCGGCGGCGGAGGAAACCGCGGCGGCGCTTCGGACCATGCGGAGCGAGAACGAGCAGTTGCTGGCGAAGCTGGCCAAGGCGGAGGCGGCGCTCAAGATGCGAGCTAACGGAGGCGGCGGCGGGAGGAGGAGGTGAGACCGGGACGGGGACGGCGTCGAGAGACGACGGGGGAACGAACGAACGAACGCGTGGACATCGATGAAAACGCCCTCGGGGCGAAGTGTAGGATTAACGAACACAAAGCCGGCGATTGACCGCTCACAGCTCGGAGTGCGCCCCGCTTCCCTTCGCCTTCTTTTTCTTTTTCTTCTTCCTCTTCGCCGCCTTCTTCGCCGCCGCCGCCGCGGCGTCCTCCTCCTTCTTCTGCTTCTCAGCCTCTTCCTCCGCGAGCTCCCGCTCGATGCGACTCAAACGCTCGGCGTTGGTGACCTCGCCCTCGACGTCCTCGCCCATGATATCCGCGAGGTCAAACTCTTCCTCCACCTCCTCGTCGTAAACGACCTCCGGCGCCTCCCCGCCGGGGACGAGCTTGGGAATCTCCTGGATCATCCGAGTCCGCTGCTTGGCGGCGAGCACGTCGTCGAGGAACCGCGCGATGCCGTCGGCGTTGAACGTGTGGGTGTACGTGGCGAACCTGTTCTTTCGGGTGCTAATCACCGCCACCGCCGGGACGTCGGCGGCGGACACCTCAAACGCGGACGCGAAGGACCTCTGCGCCACCGGGTCGACGACGACGAACTTCACCGGCCTGTCGCTCTTGTCGTCCGCGGCAGCCTGCACGATGGCGGTCCGAAGTTCGGTATCGTCGTCGTCCTGGGGCACGAAGGCGACGACGCAGAGCCCCGCGCCGCCGCACTCGCCGTCGAGCTCTGAGGAAGTGCCGACCACCTTGACCGGGTCCGCCTTGCCCTTCTTGGGCGCGCCGCCTTCGGAGCCGACGCCGCCATCCTTGCCGAGCACCTGGGCGCGGATCTGGTCCAGCCAGCTGTGCATGTAGAGGTAGTCGAGCGCGTGCCCGGGGAACTGCGCCACCTGCATCTGAACCTGGCCGCTCTCCGGGTTCTCCCCATCCTTCAACGGCGGCACGTACATCATGCGGAGCGCCGGGTAGGAAGTCACGCCGAACCTGCGCGCGTTCTCCACGTCACTCGACGGAACCGTCGCGAAATTGTAGTCCTCGTGGAAGTTCGCGGCGAGCGCGATGAAGTCGAGGCCGAGCGCGGAGTCGGGCTTGGCGTCGCCGAAGAGGAAAATTTTAGGCGAGTACGGGTCGTTCTGCATGAACGCCTCTACGAGCTTGGGCGAGGGCAGGGGCATCGTGAAGTCCGGGATGGCCTCCCTGGCCCACTGCGCGAACGCGTCAGCGTCCGCCACGTCACCCTCGTACGTATCCGGGTCGGAGTCCTCCTTCTCGGAGCCGTGCGGGAAGAGCACGGCGGCGACGCATTTTTTGGATTTGGTGGACGCATCCTTCCCGTCACCTCCCGTCAACTCCGGCGCGTATTTCGCGACGAGCGCGGCAGCCTCCGGGGCGGACGCGTTGACCTCCATGAGCGACACCCGCCCGTTCACGCCCTTGATGGCTGATTTCGCCAGCGTACGTGAGACGTCCACGCATTCGCGCTCGCCGAGGCGGGTGAAGACGACCACCGCGACGGGGCTCGGTTTGAGCACCTGATCGTGGAACTTATCGGGCGTCACCGCGGGGAAGAGTGACTCGTCATCCTTGGGTCCTCGGTTGGCACCCTCACCGGCGTTCACGTTCGCCTTGCCGCCGCGCGGGTCCATGACCTCCGGAGCGTCATCCTCGGGCGCGGCCGCCGCGTGGGTTTCGATAAAGTCGGCTAGCGCCGCGGGTTTCATCTCGCCGTCGTGCGCGATCGGCGCCTGCGCGGCGTCTTTCTTGAACGCGAGGAGCGCCGGGGGTTCGATCGCGGTGGTGTCCAAACCCGATGCGCCGCCGAGGACGTCGTCGACGTTGGACGCGTGTACCTCGACGAACGCGGCGCGGGCGCGGAAGCGTAGGGCGAGTGACTTGAAGAGCGATCCGGTGGTTTCCTTCCCGGTGATGAGCACGGCGATCGGGAGGTCTCCCGCGTCGGCGCGCGCCGTCGCGAAGGCGTCGGCGTCCACGACGCGCGTCACTCGATCCTCGGGGAGCAAGCCGGCGGCGAACTCCGCGATTCGCTTGTGCGAGCTCGTGCTGTTGCGATACTCGACTCCGATCTTCTCCGTCTTTTTCGTGTACGGGTTGAGCGTCTTGTGCGCGGGGTAGCCGAGCACGTGCGGTATCTTGGTCAGGCCGGCGGACTTCGCGATGAGCATGGTGTCGTCGGCGACGTGGACGTGTCCGAAGTTGACGATGCCGCCCATGTGCTTGGCAGCCTTGGCGAACGTGGGCGCGAGCTGCGCGCACGGCGCGCATCCATCCGCGCCGAACGACACGACCCACGCCTCTCGCCCGTTGTTCATCACCAGGTCACTCCAGTTGTCGTCGTTCAGGGTGATGACGCCGGCGTCCGCGTTGAGCGCCCGCACGAACGAGGTGCGCGACACGCATAGCGCGACGACGGACAGGAGAAGCGCGAGCGATCTGGCCATCTCTCGCCGTCACGATGAAGGCTGTGGAAAAGCGCGATCTGACAATGTGTTTGTTCACAGCGGCGGTTCGAGCAGGTCGAGGCGGCAGTGCGTCAATCCGCCCAATGAAGCTCGACAGAAGAACTACGCTGGTATCGAGGAATGGACAACAAATCATGCAAAACTATCCTTGACTCTGTGTACGTCGAGTACAAATGACTCGTGAATGACGGTTCAACGCGTTCCATAGATCGACTCGGATTTTGACAACCCGTCTCCGCCAATCACGATCGAGCATCTCCCCAGCTCGATGTGAGTTTCACACGGGCGTGGCTCTTGACGGTGAATTCTTGCATATTTTGCGGGTGAAATGCCGGTCGCGATCCATACTTGCACCCACGTAAAACCTTCGTTTACGCCACCACACACCATAAAAATGGCTGCTCTCATGTCCACCTCCTCCGCCTTCGCCGGCATGAAGGTCCAGGCCCGCGTGACCGTCAGGTCCCAGCGCGCGCAGACCGTCATCATGGCCAACGGAGCCGGCCCCAAGCGCGTGAGTACTCGCAACCAACACACGATATCGACGATTTTACCCGCCGTTGAGGGCGTCGATGAACGCGTCGCGAGCGTCAGATCCGCGGGTTGACGCGCGAATCGTCTCATTCGGATCGCGTGCATTCTGTTTGGATCGCGTCTTGGACCCCAAAAGACCGGCGCGCGCGCTCGCGTCGCGATTCCCGCGCCTTCGGGTTTCCCGTATCTTGCTGAAAAAAAAACCACTTGGCCGCGATGACGCTGACCACGGCACCCCTTCCCACTCCTCGACTCGCAGGGTACCAAGGCCCAGGGTGGCCAGGCTGGCGTTGGTTACAAGGGCTCCACCGAGGCTGGCTCCGCCCCCAAGCTGTGAGTGCATGTCCCGCATCGATAGATACCCCGCGTCGGACGGCCCGAAATCTACGTCACGGGTTTCCCACGGAGAGATCTCGCGTCAGATTCTCAGCTCTGCGAATTGCTGAACAAATCCAATCCCCCGCCGCCGAGGCTGACCTCCCGTCCCCCGCCCCTTTCCCGATCCCGCAGCCGCAACGGCAAGGCTGGCTACGTCTACAAGCTCGGCCTCCGCAACGGCAAGGCTAACATCGACGAGTACGCCCCCATCTACACCCCCTCCGAGTTCAAGACCGACGGCGACAAGTACGAGGGTGACCTCAGGCTCGCCGTGGGCGCCGTCCTCGGCGTGATCGGCACCGGTGCCCTCGCCATCCTCGCCACCTCCGCCCTCTAAGCGCCCGGCGTTGAAGTCAGTGGGTGTTGAGACGAGGTCTCGTCTGGAATAGCTCCATGGGCGAGAATAGATGCATTTTATGAAAACGTACGTTTTTTGCGAGTCTCAGTCGCGGCGCCACTAGGTTTGCTTCGTTGATCCGTCAATATTATATCGGAACACTCATCGGAACGCAGTGTGTGCTATGTTGCTATCTTTTTTTGTGGTTTTTCTACGGTTGGTTGTCCGGTGGGACTCCGGTGGGACGGTCGGGTCTTTGCGACGGACCGAGCCGGCGAAGTTTGCGTCTCACCCGTTGCGTATTTGGCAGTGGAGGTATCGGCGCCTCACCCCTCAAACTCTTTCATCATCGATCCCACCTTCTCCGGAGCCATATCGACGGTCTGAGCCATGCCGCCGATCTCGGCCCTGGCCCTGGCGCGCTCCTCCTCGAGCGCCTTTTTCTTCGCAGCCTCGGCTTCCTCCTCGGCACGCTTCGCCGCCGCGTTCGCCTCGGCAACTTCGCGAACCTTCCTCTCCTCCTCCTCGAGCTTCGCCTGCTCCTTCGCCGCGGACTCAGCCAGCTCCCTCGCCTCCTCCTGCTCGCGCTCCTTCTCCCGGTCCGTCTTCTGCTGCGCCATGGTCTCAAACTCGGACCAGAGCGAGTCGGGAATGTCCGCCGCGGGCTTGGCGGCGGCGGCGGCGGCGGGAGCCGCGCCGACGTCGTCGGCGAGGTTGGCCCAGCCGTCCGCGTTCTGCACGTTGACCGGCTTCTTCGAGGCGTTCTGCTTGAGCGCGAGGTCCTCGTTGACGCGCGCGGTGGACGAGACCTCCACGAGGGTGGAGGCGCCGCCCGCGGGCGCGGCGGCGGCGACCGCGGCGGGCGCGGCTCCCGCCTTGGGATTGGAGCCGCCGCCCTCCGCGGAATCCTCCGAGTCGGAGTCCGAGTCGGAGTCCGAGTCCGAGTCGCTGGAGGATGACGTGGCGTCGCCGTCCGCAGCCTTGGACGCGGGCGCCGAGGTTGGAGCCGGCGCGTCCATCGCGCCGGGGGGCACGATGGGCTGGCCCACCCCCAGGCTCGCCTCCACCTGCATGAGCTCGCGTTCAGCCTCAGCCTCGAGCCTCTGCGCCTCGAGTAGCATGTCCGCCTGCGTGGGCTTCTTCTTCTTGGGCTTGAGGCAGGACCGCACGTACCGGTCGAGCTTCCAGAGGGTGACGCTGTCGAGCTCCTCGATGTTGATCTCGATCAGGTCGTCCTCCGCGCCGCCCATCTCCGCGTGGCGCTCGGCGACGATCTGCACAACCCTCGCCTGCTTATCCTCGGGGAGCTCGCCGAGAAGTTCGGTGAGCTCCTGCTTCTCGGCGTACGACATGTCGCGGTTGGGAAGGGCGGAGGATCCCCCCCCGCCGCCGCCGGTCGCGCGAGGCGCCGCGCGAGACTTGGGCGCCGACCGGGAGCCGCCGCCGCCGCCGCCGCCGCCGCCGCCTCCTCGCCTGGACCCGCCGCGGGGCGCCGGGACGTACTCCTCGTAGTCCTCCTCCTCCATGAAGTAGTCGTCGTCGTCCATGCGCTTGCGCTTGGCGCCGCCGCCGCCGCCGCCGCCGCCGGAGGGCGGGGTGGACGCGCCCCACCCGCCGCCCATCGGGGGCGCCATGGACTGCTGCTTCTTGAGCTCCTCGAGCTGTCGCTGAACCTCCGCGAGCTGGCGGTTCACCTCGCTCACCTGTTGCGACTCCGCGAGGACTTCTTCCTCGACGGGTTCGTCGGAGGTGTTCGCGATGATGGAATCCTCCTGGGCGCGGAGGGCGTCTTCCTCAGCCATCTTCGCCTCGACGTTTTGAGCGAGCCACGCCCGTTCAAACTCCTGGCGGAGCGTGCCGCCCATCAACCCGGCGTCCGAGTCGGGGGAGTTGTACGTCTCGCAGTTGTCAAAGACGAGGCGCATGTCCTCGGCGAACTCCTGTGGGCCGGCGTACGCGCCGTTCTGCTGCGACTTCTTGTCGAGTTTCTCCTTGATTTTGCCGAAATCCATCGGATTCTTGATGATGTCGAAGTAGTCCGGGATGTGATCCTTGATGGGATCGACAGCCTTGTTGAATATCCACGCGTACTTGTGCTTGCGCACGGACCCGAGCGCCTCGCGGCACTCCTTCATGAGCGCCTTGTGGCGCAAGACCCGGATGGCGTCAATCTCCTGCGCCTTGAGCACGCGGTGCGTGATCACGTTCC
>Ga0115572_10002345_pt1 | contig 15208 bp, 7 predicted proteins | sample COGITO_mtgs_1206_FD_88681 | JGI IMG/M metagenome (GOLD analysis project Ga0115572, IMG submission 88681) | Pelagic marine microbial communities from North Sea - COGITO_mtgs_120607 | ecosystem: Environmental > Aquatic > Marine > Epipelagic | place: Germany:Helgoland, sampling site Kabeltonne... | reverse complement strand
TGTTCGCTGTAGTCCTTGAGCTTCTCGGGCGACACGGGCGCGCCGAAGAAATACTGCAGGTTCTGGAGGACATCCTCCTTGGACGGCGCGAACGTGCGCGGCTGCGGGTGCGTGTTGAAGTCCGTCATGGTTGCGAGTCGGAGGATGCGCTCCTCACTTGGTAAGCTGGTGGGTGTTGCGAACGCACGAAGCGGACGAGAGGGCGAAAGCTAGCGGGAGCTCCCTGATGCTACTTGCGCGCATTTGCGGGGGTTATCCCGTGCGCACCGACGCGTGTGGACCACGAGACCAAGGACATGCCCACCCGCTTCTTTTTTTACCTGGTGCTCAACGCTCCACTCGCCACACCCGTGCGCACGCACACACGCGCCCCTTTAGACACGCGCGTCCTCGTTCAGTGGTGGCGTGGGCACCTCTGCAACTTCATTCTCGTCCTCGCCGCGCGACCACGGCGCGCCCTCCACGACCACCAGCTCGGTGTGGCTGCCGGCCTCAGACGGCGCCGTCGAAACGTCGCGCGAGCTGCTGCAATCGACGACGCGCATCGACACGAGCGCCCGCGCCGGTCGCAGCCGGGCGATGACGCCGCGCGCGCCGCGGCGCTCGCCGCTCCCGCCGCTCCCGCCGCTCCCGCCGCCCGGGTCGCCGTCGGTCGCGCCTCCCGGCGGCGGCGGCCCGCCGTGGTAGAGCTGGTGTTCAAACTCGCGCAGGCGCACGAGCACCGAGCGAAACTCGTTGACGGCGCCCCAGTTCTCTGCCACCACCGACAGGCTGGAGAAGACCTTTTCAAACGAGTTGGACATTTGGATAAGCGTCCCGAGCGTGATCCGCCGCTCCGGGTCGGCCGCAAAGAGCAAAGGCGCGGCCACAAAGTAGGGCAGCAGCGTCATTACCTGGTCGTAGAAGCTCAGCCACGTGTTGAGCAGCGAAAAGTGCCGAAAGAGCGCGTGGTAGTTGCGGTACAGGCGATTGAGCGTCTCCTCAAAGAAGCGCCACGGCGCGTACTGCTGCTGCTCGATGGTCTGCCCCACGATGACGGCGGGCGTCGTCTCGAGCAGAACGAGGTCCTTGCGCAGCAGCGCCTCCACCAGCTGGTTGTTGACTTCGAGCGTCACGAGGTGCTTGCCGAAGAAGACGGCCCCGCCCAGCCCGCCCACGGCCGCGCCCGACGCCAGGATCCACAGCCACGCGCCGCGAAAGGCACCCAACTCCGCGGGCGGCGCGATGCGCTCGCTCAGGTCGATCAGCACCGGCGTGAAGACGATCAGCGTAAACACCGCGTCGAGCACCGTGACCAGGCAGCCCATGAGCGCGCTCGCAAACCGCTGGCTGTCCTCGTGCAGGCGCTGGCTCGCGCCCTCGATGGGCTCGCGCTTCTCGTCCCAAGCGCGCAGGTAGCTGCGCATGAGCGCCATGCGCCACGAAAAGGCCCACGCGGAGCGCAGCCACTTGGCCCCCGGGCTGACGCAGACCAACGGCACGACGATCCACGCAAACGCCCGCAGCTCGTCGCTCACGCGCACGCGGTAGTCGGCGAGCGTGGGCGCGCCCGGGCTCGAGGGCGGCGCCGCGGGGAAGAACAAGCCGCTGCCCACCTCCGCGGGGAGCGCGTGCACCTCGTCTGTGGTGTTGTTGATGTTCTCGAGGAGCGCGGCCGTGCCGGCGCTGGCCATCAGGTCGTAAAAGGTATTGTACCACGTGTTGATCTCGCGCTTGACCCACGCCAGAAACACCGAGTAGCCCACGACGCCCACGAGCCCAAACCAGGCCACGCCCAGGGTGGGGAAGCTCCGGCTGCAAAAGAATTCGCGAAGCATTGCGGCGCAGTGGACTCGCCCACGCACACCCACACCCACGTACACACGTACACACACACGAGGGCTATTGAACAGGCGAGTCTAGCGCGCGCCTGGCGCCGTCGCTTTTGGCAGTGGGGAATGCGCGCGCACACCGCAGCCGCGACGGCGTGTGGAAGATCAAACGGTTCTTGCTTTCAACGCGCGCGTACACACCAACCTCCTCCCTGCTACCACCACCACCACCACCACCACACCCGCTCGCCATGCACCCACCATCCCCGTTCCCCGTGGCGCCTACGCGGCGCCGGCCGACAGCTTCACGCGCGGTGCGTAGAGCATCTGGTCGGTGGTGTCGGCCATGGCCGAAGTCTTAAAGTTGAAGAATGGCTCGTCGGGGCTCTGGAAGCCACCGAGCAGGCGGTGGTTCTCGATGCCTTGGCCAAAGACCGTGCTCGTGCGGACCGTGCTGTCCGCGCGGAAGGCGGGGTGGTAGCCTCTGAGTGCCTGGAGCTTGACGAGTGCCTTGTTGCGCACCTTGAGGATACTTCCAGACGCTTCGATGAGACCAAAGACGGTCATGAGAATGATGGTGGCAAACAGGAGGATTCCACCGGTGATGAACGTCCACCACCTAGCCTCGCATGCCCCCTTGGAGAAATCGTAGCCGCTGCTGGGGAAGGCTGCGCAGTCCTCGTTGGCCTTGTCCTGGTTGAAAACGGAGCGCACGTTGGCGTACACGAGCAGCGGCAGCGCGAACACCACCACGAGCGCGAGCCAGGCAAAGAAGAGCGTGGCGCTGAAGCAGCCGATGCCGTTGATGAGGTGGCGCTGCAGCGCCGCGCCGATGACCAGGCCGATGACGATGGTGATGGAGACGGTGGCGATGGTCTGTGCGCACAAAGGGGGGGGGGGTTGTGTGATAGGGGCATCGTCATCGTCATCCCATGGGATGATGATGACGATGATGGGGCGACACGCTCATCGCTTTGGTACGCAACTACGCTTGCCTTTACCTGATCGTAGACCATCTCCGAGAGCAGCGTGGGGTTGAATGCGGGCGCTTTGACGCCCGTGATCTCGTCGATGTGCATCTTCTGGCCAACGATGCCCTCCGCCCACGCCATGCCGAACCTCGCTCCGCTGATGGCCTGTCCCAGGAGCAAGACGATGCTGCCGAGGATCAATGGGTAGATGAAGACTCCGTAAAGTCGCCGGATCTTGGTGGCGTTTGTCACGAGCTTGGCTTTTCCGATGATGCCCCCGTCAATGGAGCGACCGCTCTGCTTGTCGCCACCAATGGCACAGTCGTTGCACGACTTGCAGAGCGGGTTGGTTACGATGCCCTCGATGATCAGCACAAAGATCTGGATGCCAAGGATGGCCAGCTCGTACCACGTGGCATCCCAGTCGGCCTTCCAGCCGCCCGTGGTGCCCAGGTAGCCCCAGGTGTTGAGGTGGTCGGGTTTGCCGGCCTCGCAGACGGGGCGGCCCATGCTTGTGTAGACAAACCCCCATGGGATGATGACAAAGGCGAGGTAGGCCAGAAGGGAGACCACGACCGCGAGGAGCGCAAAGGCAAAGCGCTTCTTGCGCGAGGTCGCGCTGGTCGCGGCCATGACAAGCGAGTCCTGCACCATGCTCAGGCGGTCCTGCGAGATGGTCTGCACCTCGTTGAGCACGTCGGGCAGGGTGGCCTCGGCCATGAAGAAGACAACCGCGTCGGCGCACAGGTAGCAGCTCGCGATGAGCATGGGAATGTACGCCCAGACCGCGTAGCCGAAGCGCATGCCCAGGTACATGCGCGCCTTGGTGTTGTAGTCGACATTGTGCGTGCGGTTGAAGCCCTCGGCCATGGGGTACCACGCGCCGCCGGTGGGGCCGGGCTCCACGCCCACGAGCGGGATGCCAAAGGTGCCCGCCCACGGGTCGGTGCCCGAGGCGGCAAACTGAAACTGCGCGAGGCAGTGCGCGTAGAGCCCGAGCTTTTGGGCAGCGGACAGCACTAGGGCGCCATCGGCGTCCACTTCCACCTGGTTGAGAGGAACGGTCGGGGGGTCGGCGCCCTCGCAGTCGACGGCAATGTCCGCGAGCGGCCAAGCGCTGCGCGTGTCATCCGAATCGTCCTCGTCCTTTTTGCCCGCGATGAGCAACTTGTAGAAGGCGTTTGCCACCGGGTCACCGATGACGTCGGCCGGCACGTGTGTGTAGATGGTGTCGCAACTCGTGGGCACGCTCGCGACGGCCACCTGTGAGAGCGCACCCTTGGCGGAGGTGAAGTTGACGCCCGCGCCGACGGTGTCGCCATTGGGGTTGAGCGTCGACGAGATGACCGACCGGGCCACGTCCTTGAGCTGATAATTGGTGTCGCCGCCGGCGATCGCGTAGGCATAGTAGAGCCCGTGCACCGAGACGGCCAGCGTGTTGCGCAGGTTGCCGAGCGACCCCGTGAGCTCGTCGTCGGTGCCTCTGCCCTTGCACCCACTGTCGGAGAGGCCCGCGCTGATCTGGTCATCGGTGATCACCTCCACGCAGCTGCCAAAGGTCGTAAAGTCGGTCACTTTCGTGGCAGTGAAGAGGTCGTCGGCGCGCCACTTGGCGAGGGCCATGATTTGGAAGTAGATGGCAAAGGCGCAGAGCACGGCCGAGACGGCCGAGCCGATGATGACAAGGAAGCGGTACATGTCTACCTACAACGAGCACACAGCCGCACCGCGCGCGCCCCCTCCTGCACACTCCTGGACGACGGCGCGCTTCCTTATGGATTCGAGGAATGCGCAACCTTTCGGTTTGCGCCGTCCGCGGCTGCGACCTCGACAAGGCAGGCGCACGCGTCAACGCGGCCGATGCAGGCCGATAACCCCTGGGGAGTGCTGCAGAGTGTGTAGGAGCGAAAACGTGTGCGCGTCGTGGGCGTACGATGATCACTTCCGACATGCTTCGACGGGGGAGCGAACGGCTCAAGCCCGTTGGTCTTCTGCCGCCGCCGCCTCCCGTGGAGACCTCGGTCGTCTCAAACGAGATGACCGAACAAATCACAAGTGTCGCGGCAGCACGCAGCTACATGAGCACGATGGGCTCCGGCGCGATAGAGCGCCTTCGAAAATGGGCCCTCTTTCGCCAACCAAATTACTGGTACATCTTCTTAAACGGAGTCCAGATCCTGACCTGCGTCGCGGTGATCGTCATCGGATTTGTGTGCATAACGGAATCCCGAGCAGATCTCAAGGCCAACGTGTCCCAGGATACGGTGGACAGTGCAACCGAGGTGACCGTGCACCCGTGCGGCTACCCGGCGCCAGACATGCTGCACCTGCTGCGGCTTCAGGGCGTCTACGAATCTGAGCTTGGACTGCCGCAGCTCACCGAGCCCGATTACGAAAGCTGGAATTTGCGCGTGCAGGGGTCGCTGTGCGCCGTGGACCCGTACTGGGACTTTGCGGGAAACGACGGCGATCGCGATACAGAGACCGAAGAAAAGGCACAGCTGCTGCGCGGACTTGCCACAATTGCGCACAAGACGCATCTCCAGCCCAGGGACGAGACCAACGTGGCCAACCTTTTGAAACTCGAGACGGACATGCTCAACGACATGTGCAACACCTTATCCAACCGCTCCTATTCCAAGCGACTCGAGACGGCCTTTGGCGATCCATTCACGCGCATCGCGCGCGCCTACCTGGCAGCCGCGCCTGCGTTTCGCGCCTACGAACTGTCCAAGGGCACTTCGGCCGTGCCCACGCCCAGCTGTCTCGGCGACCACGATCCGTTTGGGTATGATGCTGCCGGGGTTTCCGTGTGCGGCAACGGCGACTACGTTTCCCTCGTCCTACAGCGCGCGGGATCCTGGGCCAACTCGGCGCGCCTGGCCGGTGTTGCGGAAAACCATGACAGTCTCCGCACAGACGACTGGCATTCGACTTCAGCGATGACCTCGGGTCCACTCGAGATGCTCTACGCGCTCTACGCGCTCTCGGTCATCAATCACCTGGACAAGACAGTGAACAGCGGAAACTGCTTCAAAAACAAGGCCGCTGAAACCGCGATTTCCATCTGTGAAGACCTGTATCCTGACACGACTGGACTTTCGGGCACGGTAGCGCTACCAGCGCTTGCAACTATCAAGGCGGATTGGGGCAGCAAGGTCTTCGATGTCAACTACTACAAAGCGGGCGACCATCCCATTTCCCACGACTACAGCTGCTTGGAGCCTACCATCTCAGGCATCATACTCAAAACGAGTGAGGCGGTCACCACTCCGTCCCCTCCCGCGCCGCCACCGTTTCTGAACCACCGTGGCGCAGAATCGGCAAGGTTTGCCACGATTCTGATGGAACAAACAAGCCTCGGAGACTACGAAGAGGTGCGACAGCACACCATCGGCTCATGCGCGGCCACGATGCAGTACGGGCTCTACGACCAGGAGCGACTTTTTGGCATTCCAGACGTGCTGCAACCCTTTCAGCACGACAATCGTCCGGACGCGTCCTTGCACTTTTTGGGAGGCACGATTGCCAAGTGGTGGTACTTGGACCCACTCGTCAAGATGGGGTCTGCAAGCGAGATGCCCGCGGTTCGACTTGAATTGTACTTGGCCTACCGCTTGGCGGCTCTTTCGCTATGGGGCTCGCTCGTGGCCGTCGTCACCGGCTATTTTATCGGCCGCTCGGGCGTGCCACTCGGGGCTGCCGTCATTGCCCTCGTCTTGGGCGCCAAGAACCCTAGAGGCCGCTCGGCCACCATTGTGCAACCAGAGGGTCGATCCATCGCCCAGGACTTCTTCACGTTGATAGCAGCCGCGACTGCGGTACTCCTGGCCTACTACACAATCTTTGTCGATCCGTCGGCACAGTCCTACTACCCAACGACGCCCAAATGCGACGACTTCATGACAACCAAGTCACCCCACTCGTCTGGAGGGGCATACGTCACTTCGTGGGGCAAGCGCCGCTTCAATCGCTACTCGGAAGCGATACTCGGAGTCGTGCTCTTCGCAATGGCAATCGTGCCACTCTTCTACTCCGCCACAAAGGTTCTTGTGCAGTCGCGCGCAAAGCTGAGAAAGTCCAAACGCATCGGCATTTCGATGCTTGACACGTCCATCAACATCGTGTTTTTTTCCTGCGCACTCACGATCATAGGCGCACAGGCGGCGAATTGCATCAATAGTGGGAACAAGTGGCTCAACGAAGCCGTCCTGTATCCACACGATACCTCCATACCAAACGATCGCTTGTCGCGCGATTGTCAGGCAATGGTCTTGGTCAGCTTCTGGAATGGACTCGCGTTCGCGGTCAATCGGGCCAGCTGGGTGGTGCGCCAATTCAAGGCCACGGTGTACCACATTGCCTTCTTTGGCGGGTGTGTGTTTACCGTCTCCTTGAGCCTGATCAGCTACCTCGCACTCCTGACCGATGAATTCGAAGCTTCGAAGCCATTGAGCACCACTCCGCCCGCTGACGGAACTCGCTACAGAGCGCAATGGGTGATGCTGGCGGCGCTCGGGGTGTACGGGATTGCAGTCGTCGTCGAATATCTGAGCATCAGGGCGGAGTTGAAGGGTCCCGTGGACGCGAGCGGTGCGCAGGAGGCCGCTTTTATGGGAGTCAAGAATAATGTCGAGGCCGCGGCGGGTACGAGTTCGGCCTTCGGCGCGGGCGGCGGGTTCTTCAACTTGGAAACCGTGCACATAGACCCGCGTGCGCTATTGTCGAGGGCTGCGCCTCCACAAACGCGTGCGGCCGCGGCCACCGTCTTGTCGCGTCTCCCGCTCTCCAGCGAGCAGCGACGGGCGCCCATTGGCACGCGCAGCCGCGGGCAATACGCGGCGATGCAGACGGTGGCGGCCATGCCACACCTCAACCTGAGGCATTGACTCGTGTAGGACCATTGATGTGTGCGTGCGCGCGTGTGCGTGTGCGCGCGTGTGTGTGTGTGTTTGGAATGGCGCTGGGAACCGCTCGTGGCGCTGGCGCCGCCGGGGGTGCACCAGCTCTTATGTGCTCGCTTTTGGAGTCGTGCGCGCGCGTGACCTCTGCGTCAAGTGCTCGCTTTTCTAAACCTGCCCACAAAAAGCCGATTCTAATTCTAACTGTTTCTCACTTTTTGTGAACCGTTCTCTCTTTTTCCAAAGGGTCACCTAGTGCTCGCTTTTGCGTGTCAAACTTGCACGCGCAAGTTTGCTACCATTTACGTAACAAACTTGCGCGTGCAAGTTTGACACGCTAAAGCGAGCACTTGGCGGCCCCCCAGAAAAAGAGAGAACGATTCAAAAAAAGCGAGAACGGTTTAGAATTAGAATCGGCTTTTTGTGGGCAGGTTTAGAAAAGCGAGCAGTCTTTAAGGATGTGCTCGCTTTTCTAAAGGTGGTCACAAAAAGTTGATTCTAATTCTAACTGTTTCTCACTTTTTGTGAACCGTTTTCTCTTTTTCTAACGGGCCGTCTAGTGCTCGCTTTTGCGTGTCAAACTTGCACGCGCAAGTTTGCTACCATTTACGTAACAAACTTGCACGCGCAAGTTTGACACGGTAAAGCGAGCACTTGGTGGCCCCCCAGAAAAAGAGAGAACGATTCAAAAAAAGCGAGAACGGTTTAGAATTAGAATCGGCTTTTTGTGGGCAGGTTTAGAAAAGCGAGCACATGAGAGCTGGTACAGGTGGGGTCCGACGCCAAAAGCGAGCACATTCTAACCAGCGGGCAGACGCTCGGTTGCGTTTGTTGGCACGCGGCGTTGGCTTGCGGCGTGCCTGGCCGCCGACTTTCAAATGCGTGCGCCTGCGCCAAGACACATGGCGCGCTTCAGAATGCCAAAAAACGCAACTGAGATTCTTGGTCTCGTCGAGGACGCCAACCGGCTGCACGAGGAGAAGCTCAAGCTCGAGGCGCTTGTCAACGGCATGATGGCCGATGGAGGCAAGCGCAAGGTGAAGTCCACCAAGACGTCTACCGCGTCGAGCGCGTCCAGCCCGTGGGCCACGGCCATGTCGGTCACGGCGGTGAAGGAAGCAAAGGACAAGAACATGCTGCCCAAGGCCCCGCCCATTACCGATTCCGACGACAGCGACGGTGAGCCGCTCAAGTTCAGGACCAAGTCTGGTTCCACCGCCAACGCCAAGAAGAAGCAGAAGAAGGACAAGGAGCCCAAGGAGAAAAAGTTCAAGGGTTGCACGGCATACAACGTCTTTGTCGGCAAGGAGTCGACGCGCCTGCGCGCGCTCTGCAAGGAGGAGGGACGACCCGTCGCCACGGCCGAGGACAAGAAGGAGCTGATGACCAAGGTGGGCGCGCTCTGGGGCGCGCTGACGGACGAGCAAAAGGTCCCGTGGCAAAAACTTGCCGACGAGCGCAACGTCGTGAAGCGCGCGGAGTTTGAAGGCAAGGCGGCGCCCGACGATGCACTCAGCGGCGGCGACTAGAGAGCGTGCGTGTAGCAGCGCTAGTTGTACCCGTGTGCGCAAGTAATAATAACAACCATAGACGGTGCAAAAATGGTGCCCATGAACGGGTCGGCGGTCCCCTCGGCGGACGAGCAGGAAGAGTCGCAGCTGCACCTGGTCGTGTCCGTCTTTTTTCTGAGCATGGTCATCGCGGGTGGAATGCTGGCACTGCTGTGCCAGCGCTGCGGTGGAACCTTCGGGAGCACCACCGAAATGGCCACCATTGTGTCGCTTCCCGGGGAGGAGGGGCCCGATCAGGCCGAGGAGAGCTCGCCAAGGGCGAGCGCCCCAAAGGAGGACGAGGACAAACTGCACGTGTGTAAAATCGAGTTGTGATTAAAACCATTGTACACACGCACGGGGCTCCGCAAGGCGCTCGCATATGCGGACGCGTCGCCTCAGTGCCCACCCGCGGCTCGCGCGAGCCGTGTTCCACCACCCTTTGCCGTTCAAGCGGCCGTCCTGGAGGCCCTGAGCACCGGCACGATCGACTGCTCGAGCTGCGAGAGCTTGAAGTAGGTGCCCGATGCCGGTGTGAAGAGGATCGAGGCGATGACGAAGCACTGCAGGTAGAGCGCCGCCTGCGCCCAGCCGCTGCCCTCGTACGCCGTGTGCATGATCGCGTTGGCATTCTTCTCTTGCCCATCGGAGGGATCGGTCCACATGGTGCCAATCGAGAGGTAGTACGAGAGCTTGAGGGTGCACACAAAGACCGCAAAGAAGACGCCGCCGCCCAGGATGGCCGGGAGCGGGTTGGAAAAGGAGCGGCGGACGAGGCCAAACCAGAGCACGTAGAAGGCCACGGCGAGCACCTCGCCAGCGATCATTACGATGCACCAGCTGCTGACATAGTCCTCCTTGTGGGTGGGCGTCAGGTGCTTGGTCGCGCCATCCTTTTGCAGGTGAGCGGCGGCGGCGACGATGGTAACGATGGCGGTGGTCACGTGCAGCACGAGGTTGAAGATGAGTGTCATGGTGCCTGAGGAGCAGCTGCGGTGCGCCGGACCGGCGGCGAGGGGCGTCGGCTCGTAGACGTCCCTCTCCTGGTTGTAGTCGATGGAGAGAACACTCTTTTCGGTCTCGTGTCCCACCAGGAAGTTTACATTGGCAAAGGCCCCGCCCGTGGAGGCTTGCTGTTGGGCGGGCTGGTACTTGCGCGCGTCGTTGGGCTGCACGTTCATCGCTGCACCTGCCTCTACGACGAGGGCGCGCGACGTGGCTTATCCGCAGGCGACGCAGGCGGCGGAGGTGCCGAGCAAAAGCGGGCCGCGTCGCGTGGTGAGCCAAAGTCCCGCCGTCGTCCATCGCATGCGCAGCGGCACCACGTCGGCCTTGCACTCAATCCAGGCGATTGCGGCGGCCTGCGCGTCGGGCTCCCAAATCTCCGACAAATCGAAGACGCACATGCCGCCGTCGGCGTGCAGCGGCGGCTCCATGAACGTTTGTGGACCCCCATCGCTTCGCGAAAACTGGACGCCTTCAACGAACCCGTACAGGAGAAATCGACCGCAGGGCGAAAAGGCGCGGCTAATCGGCGCCGACCGGATTCGTACGTGCCCACCAACGGGCCGCGGCTTCTTGTCGGAATTCGCGAGCGCGGCCGCGAGCGCGCGCTCGGTTCGAAACCGGTGCACGCACTGATTGAGGTCGAGGGACGCGAGCGGCGTAAACTGCGCGGCATGCCCGCGTCGCCCGAGGATGTGCACATTGTTCCCAAAGGAGTCCCACAGCTGACCCACGGGGATCGAGTTTGCCGTCCCGGTGGCCTGGACGACGACCACCGCCAGGTCGCCGCGCGGGCTGAGCTGCACGAATTGTTGCATCGGTGGCGCGTGTCCCGTGACGCTCTGCGTGGACAGAGTCTGTATGAACAGAGTGGATCGCAGCAGCGCAGTGCTCTCGCCGTTGCGGTGCTCGTAGCTCAGGTCGAGCACCACGCACTGCTGCACGGCCAGTGAGCGGTAGGTGTGTGGCAGAGGGAGACACGGTTCAACGTCGGCAATCCCAAGAAGGCACGCGCCAAAGGAGTCGCGGCACTCGGTGGGCACGCTGGTGGAGACGATCGACGTCTCGTCGGAGATGCCGCCTTCGGGCACAATCATGAGCGTGTTGCGCGTGTCGAGCCGACCACCCACCGGTTTGAGCACGAGCCCGTGCCAGTCGGGAAGTGTCAGTGGACCCTCCGATGTCAGCGAGCCATCCTCGACGCAATACTGGTACACCTTGGTTATGCCGACGGGGCGAGCCTTTGGAGACAAATGACTCAGTTGATTGTACCAGAGCGGTATCGGGATTTGCTTGCTCAAACAAAAGCACAAGATTGTGGCCTTGGCGCGACGCGTTCCGTCCTGCATGAGATGCCCACCGACCTCGGCCTGTCGAAACCATACCGCCTGCATGGTGGAGTGACTGCACAGCCGAAACGACCCCAGCACTTTCGTCGGCAGAGTGGTGTCGAAGATTGTCAATGCGCACTCGGCGTGGGTCGCCGCGAGCGTCTCCTCCGTCTCGGATGGTGTGCGCGTGCGCACGAGCGCAATCCACCGACTGCACGGGCTGAGCGCGACCGTCTTCACCCGCCACTCGCTGAGAAGCGTCGCGCTCGCCTTCGCGCACTCGCCCTTTGGCGGCAGCACGGGGGCGTAAAACTTCTCCACTCGACGCAACGCCGAGTTGGGCGAGAGGCATAGTGGAGGCTCGTCGCGAAGGTGCGTGAGGGCGATTTGATCGCCCTCGACAGTGGAAACGACGCACTCGGGCTCGTTGTCGCGCGCGTCGATTCCACCCACCGGGGTCCACATGTTCTTGTTGGACGTGTGCACCACCTTGACGATGGGCTTCTGTCCACTGAGCAGGTGGCGCAGCATGACGTCTTGCTCCAGACGCTTTGGCACGTGAGTGCCGATGCGCAGGTTGTGCGCGCGGCGCATGGCGTGGCAGTGCATGGACGCGCAGTGCGTGACCATGGACAAAAGTGCGCTCTCGAGCATCTGCACGTCAAAGCGCGAGCGCTCCTCTTGCACAAACTGGTCATAGAATGGCGCATCGATCAGGTTGCGATTGGGCGCGCTCCCGAGCATGGCAGGGGCGAGTGATGTGCAGGCCGTGGCGGCCGTCTCGAGACACACGATGCCATCACGGTACCCAAAGCACGCGTTCATGTACTTGCACGTCCTTGAGAGAGAGTGGACGTCGGAGGCGGCGCTGCGGATGTTTGCGTGCACGGCGGGAACGCTGCGGTCGCCCCTTTTGGCGACATGCAGCAGATCGTGGTGCCCAGCGCGAAGCACGCGGCCAAAGAGCAGCGCGATCACGTCGGGCTCGAGCACGCCAAAGGGTCCCGCGGCGCGCACGTTGGACTCGGCAAACCCACTTGCGTCGTTGGATTCCCCTGGCGCACGCGTGGCGGCGAGCAGCGCCCCAAAGCGGGCGCGCTGCTCGCGCCGACGGGCCGAGGTGAGCATCGGAGACGTGCACGCGCATTCGAGCATGAATTGGTGACGGTCGCCCACGCCTCTAGCGCACAGAGAGCGCGATGCAGACGCTGCGCTGCGCGACTGACGCGCAGCGTGATTTGGTCCACCAAGGAGCACGAGAGGTGAACGCCCCCCCACCCACCCCCCCCCTTCCCTCCCTCCCGCAAGCGCCACCGTGCATGTCGCTGCGCGCAAGCGAGCAGGCGCGCCCCAAGGGGCTGCTGACCACGAGCACGACGGGCACGCTCTACTCGGACGCCATTCGCCTGCGCAAGGGCGTGAGCATCAGCGGCACGGCGACGCCACCCATCTTCATTGACGCTGGGCGCCGCAGCTTTCAGGAACCGGAGGTGGCGGTCCGTCGCGCGCCGTCGCCGCTCGTGCCCGACAATGTCGGATTGGACATTTCGGCGCTCGTGTCCGAGGCGCAGGAGGGACTGAGGCTGCGCGACGGGATGGAGACGGACGCGTCGATTCTCGAGATGATGAAGGCGGCCAAGAAGAAGGTCAAAAACTTGTTCAAGAAGAAGACGAAGAAGAAGGACGACGAAGAGGAGGAGGAGCCCACCGAGGAGGAGAAGCGCGCGTCGGCGCGCCAGCAGCTGATTGACGCGGGCATGATACCCACCGAGGCCGAGTACGCGCTCGTCGAGGCACTGGTCGATGCGCACGAGGTGGTGACGCAGCACGCGCTCGAGGTGGACGGCATCGATCTGGCGACGGCCGATGCCGACACGCGCGCGATGCACGCGCACGTTGCCGATGCGATTGCGCACCTGCAGATTGCTTCCGACGGTGCCGCGTGGGAGGAGGACGTCGACATCGGCGCGCAGGCGTGGTGGGACCGTCACACCGGATGGGCGCACGAGGTTGACACTGGTGCACCCGCGTGGTGGGAGCGCAAGAAGCAGCAGGCCAAGGAGGCCATGGGCAAGGCCAAGGGCGCCATGGCAAAGGCGAGCGAGAAGGCCAAGCAGCTCTCTGAGAAGGCGCGCTCCAAGTCCAAGGCGATCACGAACAAGGCGAGCCAGTACAAGGAGCAGGCGAAGAAGAGCTCTGCTGGCCGTTTGGCGTCACGAGCCAAGGCGGCGACCACCAAGTTTGCGAATGAAAAGTGGGCGCGGTTCACCAATGAGGACCGCATCACCAAGATGGAGCGCTACGACTATGGGTTGTACGTGTCGCAGAACCCGCTCACCGACGTTCTTGTTAACAACGTTAGGGTCACGCTGCCCGCCGGCGGCGATCCCGAGGCCGAGTTTTACGACCCGCACACTCACGCCGTCGAGAGCAGCGAGCCGTTTTATGGCCTCGTCGCCACGAAGCAAAAGGACGTGCTCACCAACGCGCAAGGCGACAAGGCCTTCAACATGGCCGCCAAGGACACGATGAAAGTGCTGAGCGTCGAGAAGAATCGTTCCCTATTCGCATCGCCAATCCCCGACCCAGCCGTGGACATGCTCGCCCAAGTCGACGCGATGACGCTCAACATGAAGGACCCAGGCATGCTCGTGAAGCGCGCCCTCGCGCAGGGCGAGGCCCAACACCACGCGGTGCCCGACCCAAACAACACGAGCTCGATGATCTACCCGACGAAGCCCAACGGCGCGCACCCGCTTTGCCTCGGCCACGCGATGATGGTTCCCGTGGCGGCAGTGCGGGTCCACAAGCACCTCGACCACCTCGGACTTGTCCAAGCGGCCGTCTCGGACGACTGGCTCAAGCAGGTCGAGACCGACCTCGTGGCCTCGCCACTTCGCGAGGGCTTTGCCGACATGGTCAGCGTCGAGGGCGCCGACCACAAGCCGTTTATCATTCCAATGCCCTCAAAGTTTGACGAAAAGTCAGCGGCGTACTCTGAGGCCTTCGGCACGAGCGGCGCCAAGCCGAATGAGTCGATGCGGCCAGTGTCAGCGCTGCTCGTCGTCCCGATCACTTCAGATCTGCTCGAAAAGGAAGGCGCGTTCAAGACGACTGGAACTTCGGTTGACTTTGCGTACGAGCGGCTCTACCCGTACCAAGCGGCACCCGAGCGCATCGACACCCGCGCAAACTATCTCGATCCGGCCGGCGACCGCCGCGCGGAGCTCAACGCCAAGCTCGCTGAGAAGGGACCGTTCTCCTCCGACAACGACCTCATGGAGGCCGCCACCGAGTTGGGATACGACGCCAATAAGCCCACGGACCCGGTCACTTGGACGCTTTCGGATGGCGCATTTCTCCAGAGGTACCAGGTCGCCGTCTTCGCATTGGGCGTCTCGCCCGCGTGCGACGCAATCGGCGAGCAGGCGGTGTGCGAGGCCAAGATGGACGATGCTGGCACCGGAAAACTGCTCATGATCTCTCCCCACCCTCTGCTCATGGGCGAGCGCCACGATGGCACCAAATTCGACGGCATGGAGCACCCCGGGTCTGTATACACAAGTCTTGGCAGCGACAAGCCGCTAGTCAATGCCCTTTCGGTGGCGCTCGAGGGTAAACATCTTGACTTGCGCTTCC
>Ga0115572_10002342_pt1 | contig 15211 bp, 14 predicted proteins | sample COGITO_mtgs_1206_FD_88681 | JGI IMG/M metagenome (GOLD analysis project Ga0115572, IMG submission 88681) | Pelagic marine microbial communities from North Sea - COGITO_mtgs_120607 | ecosystem: Environmental > Aquatic > Marine > Epipelagic | place: Germany:Helgoland, sampling site Kabeltonne... | reverse complement strand
TTTTCATCAATTTCCTAAACATTCGTTACGCCGTTAGGAAATCTTACCCGATTAATCGGGTAAGATTTCCTAACGGCGTAACGAATGTTTAGGAAATTGTACATTTATATTTTGTCTCGCGGGCTGAAAAAGTTTGGAGATTTTTTGCCAAAGCGGATATAAACTTGGGCCTGTGGCCCTCGGCTCCGCCAAAAAATCGTATAAAAAGGATATTAGCAACAGATAACAAATGGGTAATTCTTTCCATATTACAGATAACAACTACTATATCTATAAAAGAATGGCCAGCACCGATGTGTGGGACATCGCCCCAGCGCTGACTATGAAAACGTCAGAAATAGAAGCACTATCTGGTTTCAAACACGAAGTTTATTGTTTCGGACTTGGAAACAGTAAATATATTGACACAAAAGCCATCTATTTGTACCACGGCAAGACACGTGTTTCTAAAGCTGTGATGAATACTGAAAATAAACAGTTAGAAATTTGGTCTACAGCTATTCGCCAATATATTCGATGTGACGAGAAATCGCAACAAACAGGCAAAACAATTAAATACGAAAGATTATTTCAGAACAAATTTCAAGGTATTTTTGTGTGGATAAATTCGCAAACGATAGGATTTGCACAAAACAAATAGAATATGTGAAGGCATATGAAAAAAAGGTATAAAAACACAGATATATCATTATAATAGAAATATGGTTACAATTACTTTACGACATTTATGGATCATCGGGCTTATATCATTGTTGTGTTTTAATTCTTTGGCAATTTATAATGTTAGCGATATGACGTGTGGTAACCCGTTTATACCCATATTGTTGTCTAGGGCTTTAACGACAGATCCGTGGAGAGGTATGACCCTGGCATATTGTCTTCTGGCAATAGCAGCTTCGTTTACTATTAACAGTAGTATCTTAACGACCGCATTTTTTGGGTTCTTCTCTGCGTTTCTGGTGTCCATGTTTGATACACCCATTTCTCACGATTTCCTTATAGGAACAAGTTCTTTATTGATCTTGTTTGAATGTATGCCACGCACATGGCGGATCAATTTATGGTCGATTCATTGGATTACAATCATTGTTGTTGGAAATATTTGTTTTGTATGGATGATGTACAGTAAGTATTCAGGCATTTATACTCTGCACGAACAACAGTGTTCATGGATGTTTATTACCGAATACATTACGTTTTGGTTAATGAATGCCTTGGTTTTGTGGATTATTCCTGGCGACATGTACCCCAAAGATGCAATTTGTGAAGAAGGTCAGAAAAGAACTGCTGAAAATCGAAATGGAATCAAAACAAAGTTACTTGATTTTTAGAGAATAAAACATGTATAGTTTAGTTTTTGTTGTTGTATTTTAACGGCGTCTTCTTTTATTTGTTCTACGATACGGTGGAGATGGGCTTCGTCTTCTTCTTCTTTGTGGAGATTGACGTCTTCCAGGCCACGTAGGTACATCTTCAGTTTTAGGTGAAAACTGAAGATTCATTTCGCGTACAGGCGATTCTTCATTATTTTGGCGGAGCCGAGGGCCTTTGCCCATTTTTTGACGGCGGCGTTTCTCCTGTAGTTGTCGTCCTTTAGGTAATGGAGATCCATTTCGAATCTTATTATCGTGATATGTTTGCCACCATTTAGGTTTTGTACTGCGTTCTCTTTGTTTTGTGCGTTGACCATCGAAAGTGTGTTCTCTTTGATTTGTACGTTGATAAGTGCGTTTTCTGGGTCGGTCATAACATTTGTATAGTACATCTTTCGCGATTTGAAGTCTGGATCTTTCACACAGTGATGCAATTCTATCTTTGTCGATATTCGGACTGCGTTTATCATTTAGTAAATCAATAACATCGTCAACAAAATAGTCATAATCGGCTGTATTTAATCCTAATCCAACGTCTATGGCCAAGTCTTCAACAGTGGTCATGGTATAGTGTGTGTTACAATCCTTTATATACTCAAACCAGTGAAATAGTTTGAGATTTTTTTTCCGCACCCCGCAAGACGATCAGATTTCAACCTATATAATATCTTTTCATAATTAATAAAAATGCAATATGAAGAAATGGATCTCAAAAAATTAAAAAAAATTCGAGCTCATTATAGATCTGAATTGATTAAACTGCAAAAAATATTGAAAATGAAAAGGAAAAAGAATGAAGAAAAATGCACTCACATATGGTCAAAAGATATGTCCGCACGGGGTGGTAGAAGCCACTACGATTGTAAAAAATGTGGATTGTACCGCTAATTATCGCTAATTATTAGTTAATGAAGTTTTTATTTAAATTGTATCACTTTTTCAGCCCGCGAGACAAAATAAAAAAGTCTGATTCATTCATTTAACAAATCAAAATCTCAAACTTTTTTTCAGAAAATAAAATGTACCAAATTCCTAAACATTCGTTACGCCGTTAGGAAATCTTACCCGATTAATCAGGTAAGATTTCCTAACGGCGTAACGAATGTTTAGGAAATGGATGAAAAAAAAATCTCAAAAAAGTTTGAATTTTTTTCGCAGGCTAAAAAAAAAATAGGTCATAATATATTCCTATATCCGTAACGAATATTTAGGTTTATTGTGTTATATCTAAACCAGACAACAAAAACGACAAAAAAGAATTCAAACTTGTCAGAATAAAAAAAAATTAAGTCTACGAAAATGTCAACCACAGCAATCGAAACTCGTATTACACCCGATGAGTTCATGGATATTGTGTTTCATGATGAAGAGCCAGATAGTGACGATGAAGATTTTGAAGACGAGAAAAAAAATTTTGAAGACAACAAAGAAGATGCACAAACATTTTGTGACAAGTTTTTCCAACTTCGGGACGCGTTTGATAATACGAAATACGGGCTTCCGGGACAGTTTCCGATTCATGAACGCTACGGCAGCGTGGGGTCTCACCCTGACAATCATCCTGAAATTTGGGGGGGTGATAATCATCATGAGGACTTCTTCTTTTTCTTGACTGAGAATGACATTTTATCTTGCAATCCTGATGGCGATGGATCAGAAATTTGGAGAGACCCAAGAATTATGTTGACAATTGCAAGTTGGCCACATGGGGGTCTTCTTTTGCGTGAGTTCACTCACGACAGTATATATTATTGTGATTGGCATGATGATGAAACCAGGCAATTCATACTCACGGCCCTCCGCCGGGAAATATGGGACCGTGCCAATAATTCCGTAATGACGGAGTTTGAAACGCACGAATATATTGACGATGTTTTGGCCTCCTTGTTGGTGGGATGTCTTGGCAGCAATGACATGGATGTCGTGACGGCATTGGTCTCTGTTCCCCGATTTAACCCCGACGATGAGGCATTCTTCCCGCAAGCAATGACCAGCCCATTCGAAAACCTTCCGGAGTCTTTTCGTGCCTTGCCAGACATTGTATTGCGTGCGGCGCAAGAGCATTGGGACGCACTCTCATTTGCCATTGACGAATTAAAAACGGAGGATTTCTGTCGCAGATGTGTTGAATACCATTGGCGAGCCATTATTTACGTTCCTCGCGACATTCAGACCGAAGCTTTTTTGATACCCTTGATTGAACAATGGCCTCGCATTTACGAACACATTCCGCCAGAATTACAGAATGTCAGAGCCATAGCACTTGCGGCGGTGAGCAACAAGGGCACTTTGCTTGAATGTGTGCCTTATAGGTTGCGCATGGATTACGAGATTAATTTAGCAGCGGTCTCCAACAATGGCATGGCTATTTTGTGTATATCTCCCACGTTCAGAGATAAACGGTTTCATACCAGGCGCGTGTCACTTACATCGGTTGGATACACGGAATTTGGCGTTGTGGACGAAGCATTGCTCGTAACGGCAGTCACACAAAACCCACATGCTCTCGAATACATCACCGATACGGTTTTTTGTTATTTTGGAGGAAACAATTGCTATGACAATGACAATAACACATTTTACCAAGACAAACGCCAAAAAATTTGGAACAGTAGTCGAATGATGATAGTTGCCGCAGCTGCGAACGCCTGTCGCTTAAAATGGGGTGACGACAATCTCAAAAGCATTTTTCTGCGTTATCTCCCGCGGTGCGAACTTGAAAGTGATTTATTTTTGTCAGGGTTGTTGCATCTCTGTCCCTTTGTTGACCTTGCATATGAAGGGCGAATTGATTCGGACGTCGCGTTTCGGGCCCGACATTTCAGATGGATGTACGCCTTGATTGATTTGGACCACAAGCGTTGGCCAACCATCGATACATTGTTCAATATATCTGAGGAGGAGCTCAGGGCAATGTACGAAGGGCATCCGCTGAATCACTCGTTGCAAAGAGAAATTGAACAAGAATTAGAAGAAGAATTAGAAGAACCCTCTGCCAAACGTCAAAGAATGTCGCCTTCAGAGTACACAGTCTAACCACAGAAATCCACGACGAGTACTGGAGAATTGTACGATAAAAAAAAAATGTAGCCCACACACGTAAAAAATGCTAATTATCGATAATTATTAGTTAATGAAGTTTTTATTTTATTTTAGCCCACGAGTCTATTATTCTACTTTAGTTTCTTTTTCCATAAATTCGGACCTTTTTGCCGTAAGCATAAAAAACAAACCCGCCAAACAACCACCCAATAAGGGCCCAAACAAATATAATGCGAGGTCATCCGTGACGCCATGAATCAGAGGTAGAGCAATTCCCACAGCAGGATTGTATGCGCCGCCGCTGACACCGCCACCCGCGATAGCGCCAAATGTCACCGTTAATCCAATAGCAAGACCGTAGAAAGAATTTCCAGCGTTAGCGTCAGAGACGGCCACATTCAGAACGACCAAAGCCAACCCCATAGTAAAGATTGTTTCGATAAGGAGAGCTGTGAAAAAAGAAACGTTGGGATCTGGGGAAGGATACCCAGAAACGCAAGAACGTCCGACGATGGTAACATTGTCATTAGCACACCAATCCTCCACGACATAACGAGCTACACCCCCGCCGAGGAAACCACCAGCCACTTGCGAGAGCATGTATGCCGCGGCTGTCATAACATCCATTCTACCACGAATCAAAATCGCGAGCGAAACTGCAGGATTAAAATTAGCACCGCTGATATGTCCAAGAGCAAAGACCAGGCACCCCAAAGATAAACCAATGGCGAGCGGTGCGTTATCGCGTCCCATCCCAACGCTGAGGGCTACTGTTAGACAAAGAAACATTGTGCCCATAAATTCGGCCAAGCATTTCTTGATCAGTCCCATGTATTCGGATTCTGGTTCTTCTGTTGTCTTTTTAAGTAATGTTTCTTTTTCTTCATTTTTTGTTGGTTCACCGCGTGGTTCGAAATCGATTTTTGTATCATTGTCTGATGACATTTTTTAACAAAGTAAATGTGTGTTTATACTATAGAATTACTGATTTTGAATTTTTGTTTGCATCATACAACATTATGTCGCACCAACTTTCAGTTACAACTTCATCTTCCACCAGGTAGTGTTCAAATTCTTTATTCTCGATAATCTGAGTGTAAATCTTATTACCATCCATTCCATTATCGGTATTAAAAAAGGCGTCGGCGAGTATTTTCTGCCGAGATGTCAGGAGTTTTGGGTTGCGATTTAGTCGTTTGTTTATGCGTTGCCATGTTGTGCCCCTAAGTAGATAATATTTCGAAATTTCCTTGAAAACTTCCAAACTTAGTTCAGTGCGGTATTTTTGGTGGTTAAGTTTTTGCAAGTTCGGTCCACCGGGCACATATTTAGGCGTCACATATTCAGGCATAGCATTGTATTTCTCTTTATCAAATAAATAACCTAATACTTTGAAAAATCTCCACGTAAATTGTTCAAATTTCGATCGGTCTGATAATATTTCATTCTCTTTTTCAAGCAAATTTCTCATAGCTTGATAAATCTTTTCAATCAACATTTTCATCTTTTTATCTGAGACCAATTTTGGTTCACTTGAAAGAAATGTGTGGAAAGACATTGTATAGATATTTAACGAACTACTGCCTTTATACTTCCAGAATTCAGTTGGACAAAAAAAAACTATATATATGCAATCCGATCAAATCTGAGAACACGCTATATGGGTAATTATTTGGGAACAACTAAATCGGTTTTCTACGTATACAATCGCGATAATACGGATGCTTGGGTTGAAAAGCCAATGATAACAAGCGACAAAGACGATTTACAATGGATTTGTGGGAGATTCAAGCATACTTTTTTTGAATTGGCACAAGCAAAAGTTTTTGATTTTAACAAAATCTATTTGTATGAGAACAGGTCAAGACTGACACGATGCGAACTATCGAATGATAAACAAACGATAACTGTCATTCACTCTACAAGTGCAGCGAGTGATGCCTGGGAAAGTTGCAAGCGTTCCAAATTGGGAATAAAATTTGACAAGGATTTCAAAATTGTCAAGAAAACTACATATGAGATCGAATATGAAAAAATACGATACAGTGAGAAACTGGTAACCCCGTTCGAAATCCCAGTGTAAAATATACAGGGAAAATGTACATATGAATGTATAAAAAAAATAAATGAATATAAATTGTACATAATTCCAATCTGTATTTGTCCAACAAAAAACACTTATTTACATGAGAATATATATGTCAACTAATATGTTTCAATTATTATTATTATTACTGATATCCATTTCAAACGCCCAGCCCGCACCCCGTGTAGAGATATCCCCAGATAAATTTATTTTCGATTATACACTAGAAAATAAATTCGATAATGGCGATTCATTATCCTCTGCCAATACAATTCTTTTTGACGTGGAACTCACTGACCCAATTATTTGCGCGGATCAAACTCAAGATTGCACGCTGATTATGGAATTTACCGCTTCGGATGACCCACGATTGACTGCACCCGACGATGTTATATGGGATGCGACAAATGACCCAGGTGTTTGGACAGTGTGGCAAGAAAACAGATCGTTTTTGTTAACATATGTCCCTGATGCACATTGCGAGTCTGGTTTTGTTGGAAATGGGTTAGATCAGATAAGTGTGTTGGTACGATCAGGGTCCGAGCTATATAATGATTATGGGCCTTCTTTAAACATAACTCTTCCTCCAACTTCTCTATATAACTGTGAAGATACAACCGAAGACGATGATGATGGACCCGATTTTACAGCATTATATGTGCTGTTAGTTGTAGCAATGGTCGCGTTCATATTATTGGCAATATTGTGCTTCTTAAGACAAGGCCGGGAAACTTATGAAAAACCCCGAGTTTTTGAAGAGAATCGGCCGTTAGAGCCGTTAGATTTTTATTTCTAATTTATGATAGTATAAAGTAGTAATGTTATTTTTATAAATATGTCAGCTGGTAAAGATGACATGGAGAATCCGAAATATGTAAAACAAATGGAGGAGAAGATGGCGAAGGCTGTTAGTAGGGCGTCAAGGTTACGACAAGGTAAAGTACTGGTGCCGGATGATTGTCCGACGTTGAAGGAAGCGGTGAAGAGGGTGGACGGGGACGATCATTTGACCACCATTGTTTTAGGGAAAGGGGAACATCTTGTGGCGGTGTACGGAGATGAAGATGGTGAAGACGATAGATATTTGGAGATTCCTTCCGCCATGAACATTGTGGGTGTTACAAAGGTCGCGAAAGAGGAGATTGTGGTCATGGGTGGTATTTACTTCAAGGATGGGATTCAAGGGAATTGCCACCTGCAACACCTGACACTGCGCCAAGCGAAGGATGATGGAGTGTTTGGACACTCCTCTTTTACGATGGAAGATGTCCTTGTGAAAGAGTGTGGTCGGTCTGGCGTGGTTGCGGGTGGTACTGGTGTCGTCGGCAGATGTACCAACGTGGAAGTGTGCCAATGTGAAGAAAGTGGATTGTTTGCATTCGGTGGCTCCATCACATTGATCGGTGCCAAGACAACGGTGCACCACAATTGTACAGATGGAGCCAGTGACGAGTACGGGTTGAAAGTCTTCGGTTCCTCTTCTTCTTCCATTCAACTGATCTCTCCTTTGACGAAAGAACAAGTCTCCCACGACAACGGTGGGGGTGGCAATTGGGGTGCGGCCTTCGGTGGTGACATCCATCAAATCAAAACGATTTTCGAAAGGATGCCAGAAACAGAAGTACGGGTGCCAGAAGATTGCGGTACATTGGAGGAAGCGGTGGAAAAGGTGCATGGGGACAGTCGTCTTACAACAATCCTCGTGGAAACGGGGGTGTACCAGATCGACGGTGAGTATTTGGTGATTCCTTCCGCCATGAACATTGTGGGTGACCCGGAAGTGGCGAAAGAGGAGATTGTGGTCGTGGGTGGTATTCGGTTCGAGGAAGGAATTCCAGGGAGTTGTCATCTGCAACACCTGACACTGCGTCAAGCGCTGTGGTCTGGAGTGAATGGAGAGTCCTCTTTTAAGATGGACGATGTCCTTGTAGAACAGTGTGGTTATTATGGTGTGGTTGCGCATGGTACTGGCGTCGTTGGAAGATGTACCGACGTGGAGGTGCGGGAATGTGGATGGAGTGGAGTGAATGCAGACGAGGGTGCCTCCATCATATTGATCGGTGCCAAGACGAAGGTGCACCACAATTGTACACAAGGAGACAGTGATGAGTACGGGTTGTTAGTAGGCGGGTCGACTGGGGGCCTGGGTACCATTCAATTGGTCTCTCCTTTGGCGAAAGAACAAGTCTCTTATTCCAACGGTGGGGGTGGCAATTGGGTTGCGTATGTATATAAAATAAGCACTCACATCAAAACGATTTTCGAAAGGATGCCAGAAACAGAAGTACGGGTGCCGGAAGACTACAAAACGTTGCAGGAAGCGGTGGAAGTGGTGCGCGATAACGAACGTTTGGTGTACAGTAATAACCAAGATGATTTGGCAAGCATTCGTCGCGTAGGGTTGACCACAATTGTTTTGGGCAAAGGCAAACACGAGATCGACCGTAATTTTTTGAAAATTACTTACGCCATGAACATTGTGGGTGACCCGGGGGTGCCGAGAGATGAGATTGTGGTCCTGGGTGGTATTCGGTTCAATAGCATGATTGAAGGGAATTGTCATCTGCAACACCTGACACTTCGCAAAGCGAAGAACAGTGGAGTGCTTGGATATTCCTCTTTTACGATGGACGATGTCCTTGTGGAACAATGCGATTATTCTGGTGTGGTTGCGTATGGTACTGGCGTCGTTGGCAGATGTACCAACGTGGAAGTGCGCCAATGTGGAAGCAGTGGAGTGGTTGCGCAAGGTGATGCCTCCATCATATTGATCGGGGCCAAGACGACGGTGCATCACAATTGTACAAACGGAACGAGTAATACTAACGGAACGAGTAATACTTACGGGCTGAAAGTCGGGGAGTTAGGTACGCCCACCATTCAACTGGTCTTCCCCTTGACCAAAGAACAAGTCTCTTATTCCAACGGTGGGGGTCGCAATTGGGGTGCGGAAGACGGTGGTGACATCAATCAAATCAAAAACAGACTGTCTCCACTCATACAGTCATTGTACACTCGTTTATTTACGATCGTGACAGATAATGGACCTGAAAAGGATTTTGTCATTATTTTGCAGGAAATTGAGGATCAAGGACAGCTTAATGTCAACCACAAAAACGAGCAAGGTCTTACCATGCTTACTACGGCCTGTGTGAATGGTCAAATCAAATGGATCAAGATTCTAATGAAACAGCCCCAGATCGATGGCACAATGACGCGAGAACAATTTATCCGATGCACCGGCTTTCCCACGACATGGCTGGAGAATAAATTAAAATTGAATTACAAGGAAATATTTGATGGAGAGGAAACTATTGACGGCTGTCCTGTACGATGTCTGCCCTGCAGACATCCGTTTGAAGGCAAATATATAAGGCAATGGCTTGCAAAAGAATCCGACGAACCTACAAAGTGTCCCATATGCAAAACCGAAGTAAAAAACGTCGAACTGATGTCCACGGAATTGGTCGAGCGTTGGAACGCAATGGACGCGGCATACACAGAAACCGGGAAAGAACAATATAAATTTAGCTCTCGATATCGTCAATTTGTCAAAACAAAGTTATAGGAAATATAGCGCATTAAATCCAATCTTTATTTTTTATTTATTTGTACATTATTATTATTATTCACCCATAGTGACTTCGCATTTCTGCGTAATCCATACGCCCTCCATCAGAAGGGCGTGTGAACATTAGTTTTACGGCCTCATCAATCTTTTCTTCGCCAATCATTTGTATTATTTGACGGTTGGAAATTATGTTGCTTTCTTCCGCGAAAACAAAGCCACACACCAAGTCAGTGTCTTTGTCTCGTTTCACCATTTTTACGCATACTTTGCCATCATTTTCAGGTGCTTTTTTCAATTCATTGACAACAGCCATGCTGCCGTAAAACGGATGCGTGGCAACCTCATCGTTTTCAATGCCATGTGCTAACGCAATGCAGACTTCGTTTTCAATAATGAGATCCTCAGCATATTGTCCTTTTTTATTCAATAATAAAAAAGAGTAAATTTTCCCAGCATATTGGATGATTTCCTTAGCTTTCAAATTGTTTGGGAAAATCCAGATTCCGTTTTTCTTAATTGGATGCCATTTCGAAATAGACAAATTTCCAAATTGAATCATAGCTACACCTTCCACTTTTGTTTCAACTATACACGCAATTTCACTATGACCATCGTTCGATGTTACGACGATATCACCCTTTTTAATTTGGTCGCACCGTTTTTGAGAGCCATCAGCCATAGTTACTCTGCAATGAGCCGCAAAACAAGGTCCCGAACGGTCATTGTATGTGCTTAAGTTGCGCAAAGGTACTGACGGTGCTCTGCCTGAACGAATACAATCTTTGACCATTCTTTCTCTGTGCGTGGGCTTTGGTGGGGGCAATGTATTGAACAATGTATCCAATTCGGTACGAACCTTTTCAAAAGTTTCACCACAAAATTCTTGAATACCAACATCTAAGAAATTATTGCATTTCTGGTATTTGTACGCAGCGGCTAAAGACGGCAGATAGTGCTTGCCCCATTTTTTGAAATTTTCAGAACCAATTGCCGATCTTACTTGACCGTTAAGATCGGCCAAATAGGACTTTTTCCAATCAATTGAGTTTATCATAGTCTCTAAATATTCAACTGCTCGACCTTCTGAAAATTCTGACAAATAATGGCATTTCATTATGATCGCTGCCATTTTTTGGCTTTGAAGCGCCTCAAAACTGTCAGAGATTGTCTCAATTTCGACGTCTAATATGGAGACCTCAATTGGTTTATTACACTCAATTTCAATTTTTCGGTAGTACCCTTTTTGTAATTGTCCCAGATGCAAAAAATATCCCCAGGATGTTTTTTCAAGGTTCGGCATTTGGATAGTACCCTCGGTTTCAATCGCAATTTTTGTTTTTTCGACTACAGCCATTCTCAAATTGGCCATAGCGTGGACGAAAACAGTCCCAACTTCACCTACAGTCGGTATGAACGAATAAGACCCAAATGTTTCGTTTGATAATTTTCTTAAAAGTTCTGAATCGAGAGAATATCCGAAACCAAAAGTATTAATGACGACATCTTCGTGATTGTCCAATTCATTTCTTAACATTGCGTGCTCACCTCTTGGTGGGCGAATATTGGGACAGCCGTCAGTGAGTAACATAATAGTTCCACCATTGACGAGTTGATCCAATGCCATTTTTAACCCAGCCCATATATTGGTCGATCCTTCCGTATCAAGTGATTTTAAAGCAGCCTTTGCTCTAAGTTTTCCACTGTTAGACATTTTGGCCATTGGCAGGATGATTCTGGCCGATGAAGAATATGCAATGATTGCGGCAGAATCAATCGCTCTCAACCCTTCTAAACAGACTAATCCAGCGTGTTTGACGATGTCGAGCACATTAAAACCGTCTCGTTCGTCACCGTTCGAGATTTCCGTATCCATGCTACCCGAAATATCAATGACAAACACAACAGATTTGGAACGACTTTCGCCATCGTCTTCTGTTTGCAGCGTGATTAGAGTTGAGTTCTCGTTTTTTTGGATTTTACCATAAATTTTATTCTTTTCAGGAGTTTCTGACAATTTTTCTTCGCCAGAACTATTCTGTTTCGCGACGAGTGCCATAATTGTGTAATCGGTTACAGCATCATCGATACACATTGGCTGACGTGTAATTGGTGACAGTCCATTGATTGCCAATGCGGTTGTTATTGCATTTCGCTCATAGGTGTGACCGTCAGGCATTTTAACGGGATCGACAAAAGATTCATATGTGATTGGACAACAAAGTTGAGATAATGATGCCATTTTTTTTATTGTTCTTTTTATTTCAATTATTGGAAAAAAACAAAAAATTCGTTACGGATATAGGTTTGCAAAACAAAATTGGGCCTTGGCCCTCCGCCATCAACAAAATAGGTTGCAAATCTAAATATTGTCATCGAATTCGCCTTCACTCTGAAACCATTGAATACATTCTCTTATTATATTTTCTGGGATTTCGTGAAAAAACGTCCATTGTGGCAATCGGTATCTCTTTAGAATTGGTCTTAATTTGTCTTTAAGTGTTTTGCTGCGGGCAACACGTTGATAGTTTAAATCTCCCCCCTTTTCGGTACGGACGTCTTCCATCCATTTTTTGAGATCCGACCTCGCTTGTGTTGGCAAATTGGAAACCCAATCGTAATTGGTGTCCGTGTACGTGGACTCTTGCCTTTCTTTGGGTGGTGCCACAGTCAAGTTAGGGTATTCCAGCGGCTTGACTGTGGCTGTATCTGAATTTTTTATGATAAGATCAACAGCACTGTCAATATCTTCTTCCAATTTTTTTTCATTTTTTGACTTTTTTTTCACTTTTGATTGATTGTCCTGTTTATAATTCTTCTTATAATTGACATAAAGGGAGTTAATATTATCGAGATTGAATGAAAGATACTTATCAATTTTTTTCATATCTTTAAACGTTTTTACAAATGGTGGATTATTGTCCTGACTTAATCTGGATTTGTATTGTTTATGAAGCTTAAGCACTTGTGCATGCAATTCCATATTGAGTGCAAAGATATTTTTTTTTCCCTTATTTCTTGCCAATATAATAATCTTCTTTATTTTGCTTGTTGGTTTTGGTGCACGATCTATCGCAAGAAGATCATCTTCGAAATAACCCCTGATCAGATTGATTCTTTGATAGGTTTGTTTCTCAGACTCTCGAATATAATGCAATGATGGCTCGATAAGACTGTTTAAGTTAATAGTTCCTGTGTTAAAACTGGGATCTTCTGTCTTTGATTCTCCATTATTAACGTTATTGTCTCCCACACTCCCAGACATTTTGTTGAAATCGTCTACAGCGTTCTGTAGTTTGTCTATGGAATACTGTAGTTTCTTAAATTTGAACCCGAAATTTTTTTTTTTTTGGGGTTCTACGGCCAAAAATGAATGAAACATATTTTTTGTTATATAATGTTCTTCTTTTATATGTGATTTCGACCCCCTCATATTGTCGAAGTCTGTCGAAGTTATTTGTCGATTTGAAATCGACAAATGACTTCGAAAACTTCGACAAATATATTTCGATGTCTAGCCGCAGGCGCTCCAAAAAAGTTTTAAAAATTTTCGCTCGCAGGCTACTTTTTTTTAGAAAATATAAATGTCCAAATTCCTAAACATTCGTTACGCCGTTAGGAAATCTTACCCGATTAATCGGGTAAGATTTCCTAACGGCGTAACGAATGTTTAGGAATTTGATGAAAAAAAAATCTCAAAAAAGTTTGAGATTTTTTCGCAACTTTTTATACGACTATTTTTAAAAATACTAGTAATTATATCTTCGACGGAATATGTTAGACATATTCCACATTTTAATACAAATTCCTATAACAGTAACGAACATAAAGAAAAACTCCAGATAATGTCATCAAATGATAACTGCAAAATGAATCGAAACGAGAAACGCAAATCATCCAAATCGGGGCCAATCGGCAATAAACGTCAAAGACTTTCGAGTGATACCTCTGAAATTGGCGAAACCAAAGAGGCAGAGGAATTGATCGAAAAGTTTGACGACGGTCGGCTGAACGTGGTGGAAAAAACGGCGTTGTCTCAGAATGATGCTTTGACTGATTGCAATGCGCCTGTCGATACATCGGACAAAGTCGTTTGTTGCGTATGTGGTAATCATTTCAGTAGCGACTCGGATGACAATGTCTCTGTTGTACGAGAGATTGAATATTATGCTGAATATGGAGAATCATACTATACTCCACTCGAAATGGACAAAACTCTTTTCTTATGGAAAAATAATCCAAAACGTTTTCCAATGTCTAAAGAACAAGTGGTTAACAGGTGTCGAAAAGTATTGAACCAAAATATAAACTATAGAGAAGGTGGGTGTGATTATGGAACGGCCAGAAGCAAAGGATTAGAATACTACCTTCATACCTGTAACACACATGTAATTATCTCATAAAAATACTATTTTTAAAAATACTAGTAATTATATCTTCGACGGAATATGTTAGACATATTCCACATTTTAATATGGTAAATAACCTATAACCGTAACGAAAATTCGGTTTTTTTCCAATTATGCCTACAAAATCACACAAATCAAAATAATGTGGGCTAATCGAAATTTTCACACATTGAAGGATCAAGGCCTCGCCAATGCACATGAACAAGGATCTCAGGCCTGGTTGGACGGAAGAAAAGGTAGAATCACTGGTTCGAAACCATCAACTTTATTCTTTAATTTCAAAGAAGAAAAAGATTGGGATACCATTTTAGAGCAGTGGTTCGGTGATAAGAAAGAAGATTTCGATGAAATTGCATTGGCAAGAATGGCACACGGCACTCATTTTGAGGACATTAGTGTCAAAGTCATACTTGACAGTATCCCTGGCTCTGAATTTTTCGAATGTCCTCAGATCGATGTGAATGAACATTATTCGGCCAGTGCTGACGGAGCTATCATCGTTTTAAACGACGACAAGACACCGCTATGGCACGCCAACGTCGAGATTAAGTGCATTGCGGGCGGGGTCGGGAATTCTCAAGAAAAAATGGAAGAGATTTTAAGAAAGAAGTGGAAATTGCCAGCATCGTAAGTAAAAAACTGTTCTAAGTTAGCCTGTGAGAAAAAAAATATTCACTTTTTTTTTTGTTTTTTTCTTTCCATTTTGATACAGATATTATATGATCCAAATCCA
>Ga0115572_10002335_pt1 | contig 15234 bp, 17 predicted proteins | sample COGITO_mtgs_1206_FD_88681 | JGI IMG/M metagenome (GOLD analysis project Ga0115572, IMG submission 88681) | Pelagic marine microbial communities from North Sea - COGITO_mtgs_120607 | ecosystem: Environmental > Aquatic > Marine > Epipelagic | place: Germany:Helgoland, sampling site Kabeltonne... | reverse complement strand
GTGTGTTTGAACAAGAAAATGTTACAAAGGCAATAGAAATTAATAAAATCAATTTTTTCATAATAGAATAGTTTAATTGTTGTTAGCCAACAAGATACATAAACAATCAGACTAAAAAAAATTGAGCGGTTTAAATAGGCTCTTTTTGCCTATTCCAAAAACCATTAACTAAGTGATTTTTTAGAGTTTGGCAGATCTATTCTATTTTCAATAAAACTGAATTTACTTTATCAGCAAGCAAGGTAACGATGTACAAATTTGAATTGTCATTGTCCTCAATTTGCGGATAACGTTCTTCATTCAACACTGCGTTAACAAATTGGGGTATGGTATTGGAATGACCTACTATTAAAACTGTTTTACCTTGTGTTTGCTTTTGAAATTGTAAAGAATAGCCTGCATCAGCATCGTATTTAATAAGCTTTAGATTTTTAGCATTTGTGGTAGGTAGTGCTGTTTCTATGGTTCTGCTATAGTCTGTCGAATACACTGCATCAAATGAGACTTCCTGAAAAACCTCACTCCATTTTACAGCCCTTTGACGCCCTTTGGAAGTTAATTTAGGGTTAGTGTCAGAAGGATCGGTTCGATCTTTTTCAGCATGACGAATAAAATAATATGTAGTGGTGTCTTGAGCGAAACTATTAAAAGAAAAAAAGAAGAGTAAAGCGATTATTAATCTTTTCATATCCAAAAATTAAATTTTACTAATGCATTATTTTTACACCTTTTGAAATTCTTGATCGTAATAATGGGTTGCATCTTGAATCAAGTCATCCATTGTTTTTTGTTCTTCCTCAATACGTGTTTTGGACCACCCTAAGTAAGACGAAAAATCCTGAAGAATAACTTCTTTAAATTGTGTAACACTTTCGATATCAAAATAAAGTCTTGCTGTTCGACGCACAAAAAAATCGGAAAGGCTGTTGACCATTTCAAAATGCATACAGTACCATAATTCAGATCGAATCAGTTGTTCTTCCAATGAATTTGCTTTGATATCTGGGAACTTCTCTAAAATTAAGTCTGTATTTCTACCGTAGGTCGTACATAAATATCTAGAAAAATAAAAATCGTCAATCCCCAGTAAAGTCAGCCTTTTGGCCAACTCTTGTTGATAAAGAGCAACTTCTTTGTCCGAATGAATAACAGGAGTTACCAAAGGTATTTTTATGGTCCTTGATTTTTTAAATAGCCCTTTTCGATTTGGAGCTATTTCTTTTAAAACCGCCTTGATTACTCTATCTGCCATTTTACGGTAACCCGTAAGTTTTCCTCCTGCAATCGAAATCAATCCCGAATCCGAAATGAAAAGCTCATCTTTACGAGACAACTCCGAGGGCTCTTTATCCACCTCATGAATCAAAGGACGTAAGCCCGTCCAGTTCGATTCAATATCATCAAGGGTTAAATTTATTCCTTCAAAAGTATGATTAACTGCTTTTAGTAAATACGTAGCATCTTCTTTAGTTGCTACAACTCGGTCTAGGCTTCCATAGTAATTAGTATCAGTAGTACCTACATAGGTTGTTTTTCCTCTTGGAATTGCAAAAATCATTCGCCCGTCTGAAACATCAAAATAGATTGATTGAGAAATTGGCAGTTTCTCGAAAGGAAAAACAATATGAATCCCTTTAGTTAAGTGTAAATATTTGTCGGTAATAGAATTGTCTTTCTTACGAAGTAAATCAACCCAAGGTCCAGCAGCAGAAACAAAAGTTTTTGCTTTGATGTTGAGTTCCTCCCCTGTATTCACGTCAATACAATTGACACTTTCGATTTTAGAATTTTTACCATAAATAAACGAATCCATTTTACAGTAATTAATTATTGAAGCGCAATACTCAGCTGCTTTTTTTAGGATTTCAATAGTAAGTCTTCCATCGTCGGTTCGATATTCAGCATAATATCCACCTCCTAGTATGGAATTTTTGTCAAGCAAAGGCTCCTTGTCTAAGGTTTGCTTTTTGTTGAGCATTCTTCTTCTGTCCTTCCCAGACACATTGGCAAGAAAATCGTAAACCCAAAGTCCAATGGAAGTCATCCATTTTCCATAGGTTCCCCCTTTTATTAGGGGTAACAACATTTTTTCGGGAATTACTAAGTGGGGAGCAAGGTTGTGAACTATGGCACGTTCAGAACCCGATTCTCTAACCAATCCAACTTCAAATTGTTTTAAATATCGAAGTCCTCCATGGATTAACTTTGTTGATTTATTACTGGTTCCAGAAGCAAAATCGTTTTTTTCAACTAAACACACATTCAATCCCCTTGAAGCAGCATCTAATGCAATCCCAGCACCCGTAACACCACCTCCAATAATAATCAAGTCAAAAGTTGAAGACTGAATTGTTTCAAGCTGTTGCTTTCGATCTAAAACTGAAAATCGCAAAGATTTATTTAAGGTTTCTTCTTTATCTAAGTCCATTCTTTTTCACTACGTAAATTTTGCTCCCATTCCCAAGATGAACGAATCATTTCATCAATATTTCTTTCTGCTTTCCATCCCAATTTTTCTTCTGCAAGTTTCGTTGAGGCATACAACTCGGTAATATCCCCAGCTCTTCTTTCTGTAATTTCATAATTCAATTTAACCTTTGATACAGCCTCAAAAGTTTGAATCATTTCCAAAACAGAGTATCCTTTTGTAGATCCTAAATTGAATGTCTCATAGGGCGTGTCTTGTTCTTCATTTAGCAATCGATTCAAAGCATCAATATGCGCTTGCGCCAAATCCATTACGTGAACATAATCCCGTATTGCTGTTCCATCATGGGTTGGGTAATCCCCTCCAAAAACCATTAATTTATCTCGGATTCCTGCTGCAGTTTGAGTAATGTATGGCATCAAATTATTGGGAACACCTTTGGGTAATTCTCCAATAATACCAGACTCGTGTGCTCCAATTGGATTGAAATACCTCAACGAAATTGATGAAAAATCACATTTTATTTTACAAAGGTCTTCAATAATCTCCTCTCCTATTCTCTTTGAATTTCCATAAGGAGAAAAAGGTCGTTTTGTATTACTCTTCTCAGTAATGGGAAGTTCATCTGGGGAGCCATAAACCGTTGCTGAAGAAGAAAAAACAAACTTGTTGATTCCATTTTCAATTTGAGAATTTAAGGTATTCAATAAGCAATTAAGATTGTTGTAATAGTATTTTAAAGGAATCTCAATTGATTCACCAACTGCCTTAAGTGCCGCCAGATGAATCACGGCAAGAGCGTCGTTGTGTTGCTCAAATATTTTAGCCGTGGCTGCTCTATCAGACAAATCAACCTTAATAAAAAGTGGTCGCTTGCCCGTAATTTGTTTTATTCTGTCTAAGCTAGCTTCTGATGAATTGGATAGATTGTCCAAAATAAGTACTTCAAATTGATTTTCAATCAATTGAACTACTATGTGTGATCCCACATAACCACATCCGCCTGTTACTATTATTTTACGATCCATACATCGAATTAAGTCTATTTTTAAATCTAAATCAAACAACTTTAATTGTCATACCCTAAATATACTCACAACTAAACGACTATTAAGATTTAAATTTAATAAATTGAAATTATAAGCCATTTTAGAAAAATGAACACAGATTTACAAAATTATTCGCACAGACGATTCAATATCTTAACAAACGAATGGGTATTGGTTTCACCACATCGAACCGAGCGGCCCTGGAAGGGAAAGGAAGAAAATTTTGATCCTGAAAAAAAGGATCAATACGTCGCTGATTGTTATTTATGTGCAGGTAATCTTCGAGCAAATGGAGAAAAAAATCCAGATTACAAGGATGTTTTTGTTTTTAGAAACGATTTTGCTGCCTTGGGAAAAAGTCAAAAAACATTTTCGGTGGATGATGGATTAATTCAAGCAAAAAGTGAAGCAGGAATATGTAAAGTAGTTTGCTTTAGTCATGATCACTCAAAAAGTTTGGCTGACCTGAAAGTTTCTAAAATTGAAGAAGTAATTAACGTTTTGCAAAATGAATTCAAATCATTAGGATCGAAAAAAGATATTAATTATGTTCAAATTTTTGAAAATAAAGGAGCAGTTATGGGGTGTAGTAACCCACATCCGCACGGTCAAATCTGGAGTCAAGCTTCATTACCCAACGAAGTAGTAAAAAAAGATTGCAGCCAACTCGACTATTTTAAAAAACACAAAAAAGTCTTGTTAAAAACCTATTTAGATCAAGAACTTCAAAAAGAGGAACGCATTATTTTTCAAAATAATGATTTTGTTGTATTGATTCCTTTCTGGGCTGTATGGCCTTATGAAACCATGATTATTCCAAAGAGAAAGTCCCCAGATATTTCCGAGCTTTCATACATGGAGCGCTTTGCATTTGCAGAATCAATTTCAAAGCTAACAAAGATGTATGATGCTCTTTTTGATTGTTCATTCCCGTACTCTAGTGGAATACATCAAGCACCAACCAATGGGAAAAAAAATGAGTACTGGCAGTGGCATATGGTTTTTTATCCTCCGCTTCTAAGAAGTGCAACAATAAAAAAATTCATGGTAGGATACGAAATGTTTGGATCTCCTCAGCGTGACCTTACTCCAGAAAAAGCTGCCAAAAATTTAAGAAAATTCATGATTTGAAAGCTTGAGTTTTAAGGTAATTAAAATAAAAAAGCATATCTTTACATCGAGATTAACATTTTGATTTTTACGCTTTACTTACCGCTATATTTTTAAAACCTTTTAAAACCCTTTAGAAATCTGAAGGGTTTTTTTAATTTGACAACCATCGGTTGTAAGATCTTTTTTCTTTTTCTCTAGGAATTCCTAAACAAAATAGCACAATCCTTACCTTGACAAAGTCTTTTTTAGAACTTCACTTTTTGAAAAAGTAGAAGGGCTAATTGTACATAGAATTTGGAGATTACCTTGTTCAGTCAAATAATTCTTGTTAAACTTGTTGAGAACAATTAAAAATGGAAAAAGGAGAAACAAATATTGAGCAGCCAGATTTTGACGGGGTAGAAGTTTCTTGGTTTGCTCCACTTTGTGATGGAGATGATGATTTTTTGGGGCATCGCAATCCAGATTTTAAAAGCAGTTGGGAAAATACTTCTGAGATTGTTCAAACAGCAGATAAACTTGGATTCAGAAATGTGTTGTGTCCGTCTTCATATCAAGTAGGTCAAGACACCTTAACATTTGCATCTGCAATGGCTCCGCTCACAAAACAAATCAATCTCCTTGCAGCAATTCGTTGCGGAGAAATTCACCCCCCAATGCTGGCTCGTGCACTAGCTACTTTAGATCATATTTTAAAAGGAAGACTAACTGTAAACATAATCTCTTCGGATTTACCGGGTACAATACTTCCCTCCTCAGAACGCTATGCCAGATCTAGAGAGGTAATTGAAATTTTAAAACAAGCTTGGACACAAGATGAAATAGATTTTCAAGGTGAATTTTATCAATTAAAATTATCCTCCGACCCTGTCAAACCCTATCAACAAAATGGTGGTCCACTTTTGTACTTTGGAGGATACTCTCCTGATGGAGTAGCACTTTGCGCAGAATTTTGTGATGTGTACCTCATGTGGCCAGAAACAGAGAATAATCTCAAAGGTTTGATACATAATATGACCCAACAAGCTGCTGGATATGGAAGGACCGTTCAATTTGGTTTACGTATCCATGTTATCGTTCGGGAAACAGAGGAAGAAGCAAAAGCCTATGCTAAGTATTTGATTTCTAATCTTGACGTAGAACAAGGAAATGAAATTCGAAATCGGGCACAGGATGCAAAGTCATTGGGTGTGTCCCGACAATCAGAACTGCGAAATGATGCAGACGAAGATTATTACGTAGAGCCCAATCTTTGGACTGGAATTGGATTAGCTCGATCGGGATGTGGTGCTGCAATCGTTGGAAATCCTGATCAAGTTTATGAAAAAATTCAAGGCTACATACAAATGGGTATCCGGGCGTTTATTTTTTCAGGCTACCCTCATCTTGAAGAGGCAGAATATTTTTCAAAGCTGGTAATGCCTCGATTAAAAACAGTTTCCCTTCCCGAAGTTTTGGGAAGAATTCCAACACAAAGTCCAAAAACACCCTTAGAAAAAGGTCCACGAAAATAAAACTATGATCGATTTCATTATTGTTATTGGATATTTTGCACTAATTCTATTCATTGCATTACGTGGAAAAATAGCTTCTAATAGTTCTGCTGAAGAATATTTTTTGAGTTCACGAAGCCTTTCTTGGTATTCGATTGCGCTTTCAACAATAGCTACTAACATTCAAGGATATCAGTTTTTAGGTATGATGGGATCAGCATATCTTTATGGTTTGGCACAGGCTAATCTTGAGATCAATGCTGTTCAAGGAATCTTATTAGGGGCTTTTGTTTTTATCCCCCTGTTTTTAAAAGAAAAAATTACTACCATAACCCAGTTCATTAAAGTTAAACTTGGGTCTCAGGTAGCACTTTTTTATTCTTTGGCAAACATCAGCCTTTTTGCAACCCTTACTTTAGGTGCAGCTCTCTTTTGGGGTGCTTATGCTGCTGATATGGTTTTTGGAGAACAACTTGCTTTCTTACACTCCAATCGGATCATTCGAATTGGAATTTTGATTTTTATTTTAGGGATATTCTCTGCTATCTACACCTATTACGGAGGACTTAGTGCAGTTGTAAAAACTGATATTGTCCAGTTTTCTGTATTAATCATAGGCGGGATTGTAGTTTGTTTGGTGGCCGTTTATCATCTGGGAGGATGGGAACAATTGTATGTAAAAACTCCAGAAAAAATGCATCTGCACTTAGCTGCTTCTCACCAAACATTACCCTGGACACATCTGTTTGGATTGTTTTTTCTAAACATCAACTATTGGTGTGCTAATCAAACAGTAATACAACGAGCTCTTGCTGCAAAAGACATTGCTCATGCACAAGCCGGACTTATGGTTGGTGGGATGATCAAATATTTTATGGCCGTAATTATTGTAATCCCAGGAATTGCGCTCTACGGTATTCTTGGAGACGGTCTGGGTGAGCCCGATCTGGCATTTCCCTATCTCGTTAAAACATATCTACCCGTAGGTGTAAAAGGGGTTATTTTGTGTGGTTTATTTGCTTCTTTGATGAGTACTGTTGATTCTACCTTTAATTCTCTTGCAACTTTGTGGTCTGTTGATATTTATGCTACTTATCTCAATCCCAAAGCAAACGATAAACAAAAAATAAATGCTGGCCGTAAAGCAATTCTTGTAAGCCTAGGAACTGCATTACTAATGGGGTTTATTTTACTTTACCTCAAATTCGAAAACCCAAACTCTGCTTTTACACACACATTAAATAATCTTAGATATTACATCAATTGTGGTGTCGTTGTGTTGATTTGCAGTGCAATAATAATTATCAAGCCCCATACAAAACGTATACTTACCGCATTTTTGATTACCATTCCATTGAATATCACACTCCAACTTCTGTTTCCAGAAATGAATTATTTTGTACGTGCTTTTTGGGTAATTTTCTCTGGATTGGCGATTGCCATAATAGGAAGCAAAAGCGGATTGGTTTCAATCAAAAATCTTTTTGAGGCATCTACTCCTCAACACAAATTTTGGGGTTTTGTACTTCTTTTGAGTTTACTTTTCTTACATTACGTTTTTCATTAAAATACAAAAGCTATGTCGCCCTTTTCAAGATTGCTACTTCTCTTTATTTTAACATTTGGTTTTTTTAGCTGCGAAAAAATAAAAAATATTACCGCAGACGAATTCGTTGAAGCTTCCATAAAAGCTCATGGTATGGAAGATTCTAATAAAAAAAATATTGAATTTGTTTTTCGAAAATACCAGTACACCCAAGCCAAAGATTCGGAAGGAATAATTTATTCTCGAAGGAAAATTGGAGCTCCAGAAACAATCGATTTTCATCATTCAAAAAATGGATTTCGTAGAACCTTTAACGATAATCCTGTTGTAATATCAGACTCTCTCTCCTTTGTTTTCAAAGTGGCACTAAATTCGGTGCTCTATTTTTATAGGCTACCATATGCCCTATTAGGATAGAGGAGCCGTCAAAACCCTTAAGGATATTGAAATAATAAAATGGATAACTTATCAAAAAATAGAAGTGAATTTTACCGATAAAAATAGAGGTGTAGATTTTCAAGATGATTTTCTTTACTGGATCAATAAAAAAACAAAAACAGTAGACTATTTGGCCTATCGAAATCATACAAATAATGGTGGCGTTCGTTTTCGAGTTGCAATAAATCGAAGAACTATTGATGGAGTTGTTTTTCAAGATTATGAAAATTACGGTGCTTCAAAAAACACCCCACTGGATGAATTGTCAGAATTGTACAAGAAAGGAGAACTTAAATTAATTTCAATGATTGAAAATAATTTCATAAAAATTTTGAACCCATAAGCTTTGATGAAAAAAATTAATTTACAAGAAAGATTTTCGCTCTTCGAAGATCATTGGAGCCCCAAAATAATTGGAGAAATGAATGGACAGCTCGTAAAAATAGCAAAAGTTAAAGGCGAGTTTGTGTGGCACGATCATACAAATGAAGATGAATTGTTTCTGATCATCAAAGGCAGTTTGCGACTAGAGTTTAAGCAAAAAGAGGCTGTTGTCATAAATGAGGGAGAAATTCTGATCGTTCCTCGCGGAGTTGAACACAAACCCATTGCTGATGAAGAAGTTTGGTTGATGCTTTTTGAGCCCAGCTCAACAAAACACACTGGAAATGTTAAAACTAAATTGACACAAAATAAACAAGAAAGAATTTAAATTATTCTTTCCATTCTATCGGAATAGAGATTTCATTTCGTCGATTGATAAAATTGTAAGGACTGTTGTAAACAAGAACTACAGGAGCTCCCGTTATTTTAATTCCCTCTCTTTTTAAACTTTTTCCTAATTGCTCCGTAAAATTCTTCTCCTTTGTTGCGTTGGTGTATCCCGAGTAGCGAATCGTTGCAAAATATCCCTCCTTTGACTGAAATATCTGAACCTCTGGCTCTTGAGGAGAGGGAGTAGTCTCTGGTTTAAACTTTCGCGGCAATACAAATGCCATGGAATTTCCCTCTCTAGTTTTTTCCATATGAACTGGAGTAGTCATTGCTATTTTTGTTTGAGATTCATTTGCTCCAGAAATGTAATTGAAAAGCGAACGAAATCCAGATGAATTATTACGGTCCGAAACATACGTTGCCATCATTACTGGTGGATAATAGCGTATTTCAAAATCAGCTTTAGTTTGAATTATTTCATACGATTGCTCTTCTGTTTGTGACATAAGTAAAAACGGGAAAAATAATAAAATACAGTATTTCATCTTGAATAAAGGTAAGAAATACAGCTGATTTTAGAAGGATTTTAAACTTTATTGAACTCAAAAAAATGGTTTCATAAAATTATGTAACTTTAAACATGTCAAAAATGAAGCTAAAAATGTCTTTTCTTGCGGAGCCCTCTGACGCTAATTATCGTGGAAATGTTCATGGAGGGAAAGTAATGAAATGGATTGATGAAGTTGGTTATGCTTTGTCTGTTCAATATTCTGGTAAATATTGTGTTACCAAATTTGTAGATGATATTGAATTTTTAGAACCTGTTCATATTGGTGATTTGGTAATTCTCAAGGCAAAAATCATTAAAGTTGGAAATACATCCTTACGCATCCATGTTAATGTTTCTAGTGAAAGTTTAGTTGAAAAAATTAAAAAACAAAACTGTGCCTGTGATATTGTTTTTGTAGCTGTGGATGATGCTGGAAACAAAAGTCAGATTTAATTTTTTCTCTGAGTCCAAATTTCATGCATAGGTTCTCCTTTACTGTTTAGTCCTTTGTGATACCAATCTGACCCTTTCAACTCATAAACAAAAGGCAAAACAACTCCACTTTTGGAATTATCTCTTGAGAAATAAACGATTGACTCCACATAATTTCGATCTTTAGCAGAATATGTTCCTCCTCCAGAACCATAAAATTTAAATGATTCGGTATTGAATGCAGTCCACTGAAAATGACCATCTAAAAGAAATTTTAGGGTTTTACGAGCTCCGTTTATGTGCCTTCTTTTTTCACCTTCAGGACGGACACGACCTGCCATTAGCCATTTTCCATGATGAATTTGCTTATCGAGAGAACTCTTTTTCCAACCTTTGGATACAAGCATTATTCTTTTCAAACTATCCTTTGCATAATTTGAATTGAACTCCAAGCGGATGTCAAATCCTTTTTCGCTTTTTTGATAAAAACCTCCTCGTGTACTCACAAAAACATTGGATTCAGAATTATACCTTGTCTCTATCAGGTAGTTCGAATCCATTAAGATTTTATGAATTATTTTTTCACCCTCTAAATTTGAAGTAAAAGTAAATACCTGTGCAGTAAGATTTAAACTCAACAAAAAAAACATCAGGAAAAGGTAAGGGTTAGTCGACATAATCTTCGTATTAATCTAAAATAAAGTGATATTGATTAAATTCTTTCTAAATTACAATAAAAAATAAAATCTTGTTATGAATAAAGCCATAAATAATTATTGGAAAACCAATCTCAAATATCTAAGTATTCTTCTAGCTATCTGGTTTTTGGTTTCTTTTGGATTTGGAATATTACTACTAGACTTATTAAATCAAATTCAAATTGGAGGCTTTAAATTGGGCTTCTGGTTTGCGCAACAAGGCTCTATTTACATTTTTGTTGCTCTGATTTTTGTGTATGTGTTTTTAATGAATCGTTTAGACGATAAAACTGCCGAATAGTTATGGAACAACAATTATGGATTTGGATAATGGTAGGTGTTTCCTTTGCAATTTACATAGGGATAGCAATTTGGTCTCATGCATCATCGACTAAGGAATTTTATGTAGCTGGGGAGGGAGTTTCACCCATAGCCAACGGAATGGCTACCGCAGCAGATTGGATGTCGGCCGCATCTTTTATTTCGATGGCAGGAATCATCTCTTTTGCGGGATATGATGGGTCGGTGTACCTAATGGGGTGGACAGGAGGTTATGTCCTTTTGGCGCTTCTATTAGCTCCATACCTCAGGAAATTTGGAAAGTTTACAGTTCCCGATTTTATTGGGGATCGTTATTATTCGAATACTGCAAGAGCAGTAGCTGTTTTTTGTGCTTTAATTGTTTCCTTTACCTACATTGCTGGTCAAATGCGTGGAGTAGGTTTGGTATTTTCTAGGTACCTGACCGTAGATATCAATACCGGTGTTTTAATTGGTATGGGGATCGTTCTTTTTTATGCTGTTTTGGGAGGAATGAAAGGAATTACTTACACTCAAGTTGCTCAGTATTGCGTTTTAATTTTCGCCTTTTTGGTCCCCGCTATTTTCATTTCAATAATTATGACTGGAATGCCTATTCCCCAAATCGGAATGGGTTCAAAAGCAGCAGACGGAATTTATCTATTAGAAAAATTAGATGGTCTTCATAGAGAACTTGGGTTCCATCAATACACCTCTGGTTCAAAATCGAAACTCGATATGTTTTTGATTACAGCCGCATTGATGATGGGAACAGCAGGGCTCCCCCATGTAATTGTTAGGTTCTTTACGGTAAAAAAAGTTCGTGATGCTCGAAAATCTGCTGGATGGGCTTTATTATTCATTGCTGTACTCTACACTACCGCTCCAGCTATTGCGGTTTTTGCAAGAACAAACCTTATTCAAACAGTAAGTAATAAGCCCTATGAAACCTTACCCGAATGGTTTTCAAATTGGGAAACCACAGGTCTTTTAACATTTACAGATCTAAATAAAGATGGTCTGGTTCAATATGTAGCAGATCCTAAAATAAACGAATTGGTCATAGACAAAGACATCATTGTAATGGCAAACCCAGAAATTGCAAACCTTCCAAATTGGGTAATTGGCCTTATGGCAGCTGGAGCGTTAGCTGCTGCTCTATCAACCGCTGCAGGCTTGTTGTTGGTGATTTCTTCTTCGGTATCGCATGACTTACTCAAAAAAATAATGTATCCTTCAATCTCCGAAAAAGGAGAACTCGTGGCTGCTAGAATCGCTGCAATTTTTGCTGTCATCTTGGCTGGATATTTCGGAATTAATCCGCCTGACTTTGTTGCTGCAACTGTTGCTTTAGCTTTCGGATTGGCTGCTGCTTCTTTTTTCCCAGCAATTGTTATGGGAATTTTCAGCAAGCGTATGAACAAAGAGGGAGTTATTAGTGGAATGCTAGTAGGAATTTCCCTAATGCTTTTTTACATGATGAAATTTAAACTAGGTTTCTTTGGTGGAGGCACTAATGAAGATTGGTGGTTTGGGGTTTCACCCGAAGGATTTGGTACACTTGCTATGTGTGCTAATATTCTAGTTGCTGTGGTAGTCGCCTCTCAAACCCAAACTCCTCCAAAAAAAGTGCAACAGATGATTGATGAAATTAGAAAACCTTAGGACAGTGTAAATTATTAAACTTACCCACTTTGCTGTTTTTACAAGAATAAGCGAAAAAGTTATTTTCAAGCTTTGGTTTCCAAAACATGCCCTTTTTTAATTCAAAAAAATTAAATTTGTACCATTCTATTGGAATTCCATACATCTATGTTTAAAAAATATTTTTCCCTTTTCTTTATCATTTTGAGTTGTATCCGTTGTAGTTCGGATAACAACCGCTGTGGAGACATTATTGACAAGCAAGAAATAAATGGTAAATACTATTTTATTTTTAATGCCAATAGCGACATTTACAACACAAACAGCAGTAGTAATAATTCTTACATCCCCGACGATTCTGTGAGTGGTGAGGTAAGCATCGCCGATTTTGATAAATTCTCTATTGGAGAAGAATATTGTTCAGAGTAAATCTCTGATGATGTTTTTACAAATTTCTTAAAATCCATTCGTAGGTGTCGGAAATAAAATCCATGTACTGCTCCTGAAAACCTTCTTCAGTTTTAAAAGCCTTAACCGTTTTTTCTCTTACAAAAATTGGGATTGTTATTTTTCTACTTCTTGAACTATCGTGAATGATAAAATTAATTTTTTGATCTCCCGAAATAAAAGGAGTTTTTTGCATTTCAGACAACCAATACTTCAAAATTTCAACACACCATTCCTGGACTTCAAGACTCAAACGCATTTGATCTATTTCTGTTTGTAAAGATTCATAAGGAACATCAGAGGTGATTTGTACTTGATAAGGTTCATGAAAAGTAAATTGGCCATAAGAAAAGCTACTCATTAGAACAATTAAACATACAATTTGCTTCATTTGAATTGGATTTAAATTAAAAGATCGGGACTCTTTTCAATACAATCTTTATTGTTAATTTTGCATTCAAATCAAAAATACGCATTTGGATAAAATTAAACTGTTAAGTGAATCAAAAAATACACTTCTCTTTTTTGGTGCTATTGTAGCAATTGGTCCGTTAGGAATGGATGCATACTTACCCGCGATTCCCTCTATTGCAGAAGAAATGAATACTTCAATTATTTCTGTAAACAATACGTTAAGCTATTTTTTGGTTGGTTATGGCATTGGTCAATTCTTTGGTGGCCCCTTGTCAGATCAAATTGGGCGAAAAAAAATTGGTGCCTTTGGACTCTTTGTTTTTATTATTGCGTCTTTTTTAATTGCGAGATCAAATCAAATTTTGAACATTCAGATTCTTCGAGTAATTCAAGCCATTGGTGGTGGATTTTCGACCGTAATTTGCCTAGCCTCTGTTCGGGATATTTTTGGCCCTGTAGATGCAGGTAGAAAATATGCTGTGGTTAGTATGATTATGCTAGTTTGTCCTGTTATTGCTCCTAGTTTAGGAACCTTTCTTTTAAAAATAAACTGGCAAGCAATCTTTATTTTCCTTGCAATTTATGCCAGCGGAGTTTTGTTTTTTTATCTAAACTTTATTCCAGAAACGCACAGTAATCCTCAACCTACAATAAACTTTAAACCCATATTAAAACAACATTATCAAGTAATAAAACATCGAGTAAATGACAGACTATTACCACTGCTTTACATATTCATGGTTATGGCGGCAGTTGGTGTCTTAATGTGCTTTCTGACAAATTCTTCACTAATCTACATGGAGTTTTACAATGTCAGTCCCACAACCTTTCCTGTCTTGTTTGCTGTTAATGTGATTTTTATGATTTTCTGTACAAATATTTCAATGAACAAAATGAAAACTGTTAATCCACAAAGACTACTTCGAATTGGTTTAACTATTCAAGGAGTTGCTTGCTTGGGCTTATTTCTTTTGGAGTGGACTGAAATTGCAAAACTAGAATACATTGTTCCGCTTATTGTAGTTTCGGTAGGATCAATTGGTTTAATTTCTCCTTGTGCATCGGCAATCTTCATCAGTTTCTTTTCGAAACGTGCAGGTAGTGCATCGGCAATGATGTCTTTTAGTGTTTTTACTTCTGGAAGTGTCTTGGGCTTGGTTTCGGGTGCTTTATTTAACAACAGTCTTACTCCGGTATTTGGAATCATGTTGGGATCGAGTATTTTGGCAAACATATTGGCACATATTACCCCTGTTTTGGATAGTACATACCTGAATAAAGAAAAGAATATTTTGTGATTTATTGAAGTTGTGTTCTGCCCAAAACCATTGCCGAAGCACCTCCTCCTCCATTACAAATAGCGGCAGCTCCAAGTTTTTTGTTCTTATGCTTCATTGCATGAATTAGACTGACTATGATTCGAGCACCTGAGCATCCAAGAGGATGACCCAAAGAAACTGCTCCACCATGAACATTCACTTTTTCAGAATCTAATTCTAAAAGTTTAATGTTTGCTAAACCAACTACAGAAAATGCTTCGTTGAATTCAAATAACTCCACCTCTTCTAAATTAACATTTGCTTTAGCTAGTGCTTTGGGTAAAGCCTTTGCAGGAGCAGTAGTAAACCACTGCGGTTCTTGAGCTGCATCTGCATAGCCAAGGACAGTGGCTAGGGGAGTTAATCCTAATGCTTTTGCTTTCGTTTCAGACATCAATATCAAAGCTGCTGCTCCATCATGGATTGTTGATGCATTGGCTGCAGTAACATTTCCTTCTTTTGTAAATGCTGGTCTTAATTTTGGAATTTTATCCAACATAACATTAGTGTATTCTTCGTCCTCAGCAATAATTTTATCAGCTCCTTTTCGTTGTTGCACAGCTACTGGAACTACCTCACCTTGCAAGATTCCGCTATCCCATGCTGCTGCACTTCTTAGGTAAGATTCAACAGCAAAGGCGTCTTGTTC
>Ga0115572_10002331_pt1 | contig 15256 bp, 11 predicted proteins | sample COGITO_mtgs_1206_FD_88681 | JGI IMG/M metagenome (GOLD analysis project Ga0115572, IMG submission 88681) | Pelagic marine microbial communities from North Sea - COGITO_mtgs_120607 | ecosystem: Environmental > Aquatic > Marine > Epipelagic | place: Germany:Helgoland, sampling site Kabeltonne... | reverse complement strand
GCCGACTCGCGGGGATGGTCCAGGGGATGGTCCCGAGGGCGGTCCCGAGTCGTCGGGTGGTGGATCTGGATCTGGGGAGGGCGGCATCGACGCCAAGGCGGCGTTTTCGTTCGTCAAAGGTTTCCTCCCGAAGTACTTCAGCAGCGAGTGGTCCCTGGCGCAGTTCAAGCTCCCGGACTTCACCAAGTCCATCGTGGCGTTCGGCCCCGAGCCCAACACTCTGATCGTGGCATCCGTGGAAGGGTACGTCTCTTATTTTCCTTCGTATGGGCAATCAGACTGACGCCGTGTTTTGTTTGCTCTTACAGGACGTATTACAAAGTCGGCTTTGACGACGTCAACGGCGGTGCGTGTACACAGCTGGGATTCGCGCGGTTCATGAAGACTGCGGAGGAGGAGGAGGAGGGCGGGTGGGGCTCGGTGCAGGACGTGAGGTGAGGGCGGTGCTACGGTGCGTGCTTTAGGATGGAGGGGTCGCGTACTTTAGTTTGGCGTGCCGAGCGGAACCGGTGTAAAACGACGAATAACAAATAGAACCGGCTCTGGTTCCGCAGTGCGAGCCGGTTAGGGGCCGCGGGCTCTATTTCACGTTAAGACTCTTAAGTTTTGGCGCGAGCTGACTGAAACGTTGCTGACTGGACGCGGTCCAAAATCGAGAAAACGCGCGTCTCTTGAACTTTTTTTGACCTCGGTCCAAACAACAAAGCCGACGGCAAACACGAGGCCGCGCGAGCATGTGGGCGCGAAGCGGGCGCGACGGCGGCGGCGGCGCGGTGCTCCGCGCGCGCGACAGCGACCGCGCGCACGCCGGCATCCCCGAACGCCGCGTCGACATGTGGGAAGCGCTTCACGCCACCTTTTGCCGCGAGGCCAAAGAAGCCGGAACGCAGGGGCGCCCTCGATGTCGCACGCTCTTTCTCGGGGACTCCATCACCGAGGCGTGCCGGGGCACGCAGTTCGGCGAGTACTACGACGAGTTGGCCGCGAGACGACGGGCGTTCGAGGAGTTTTTCCCGCTCAAGGAGGCCAGGGCGTTCGGCATCAGCGGCGACCGCACCCAGAACCTGCTGTACCGCGTCTGCAACGGGGAGCTCTCGTTTCGCCATCCCCCGTCCGTCGTCGTGCTGTGCGTGGGCACGAACAACCTCGGCCGCGACAACGACAGCGCCGAGGACACCTTCCTCGGCATCCGCGCGGTGGTGCTCGAGATTCTCCAGCGCCTCCCGGGCACCAGGGTGCTGCTCACCGGTATCCTACCGCGGGGACCCGCCGCGGGCTCGCCACCGCAGATGCCGCCCGTGCCCTTCGAGTCGGACGCCTACGTCGGCCAGCAAACCACGCACGCGGACCCGGAAACCGCGCACAAACGCAAGTACTCCCAGCCCGGCGTGCACACGCCGGCCATCGCCACCGTCAACGAACGCCTGAAGGCACTCGCAGGCGGTTCGGGCGGATCAGTGTCTTATGTGGAATGCGCAGCCGCGTTCTTAACCCCCGACGGAACCGCCATCCGCCCGGAGCTCATGCGTGACGTCCTGCATCCCAGCGCGGAGGGCATGCGCGCGTGGTTCGCGGTGCTCAAGCCCGCGGTGGACGCGCTGAGGAACGCGCCGGCGCCGCGGGACAGCTGGTACGAGGGCGCGAGGGCGCTGGGCGATGCGATTGATTCAAACGGTTCATCGACTTCGGGAATGGTGTCGTCGTCGGGAGCCGCGTCCACGGGTCCCCACAACGGGTCCCTGGAGAGCATCTCACCCGGAGTACGCCTGGCGCTGTCCAGGCTCATCGCGTGGTCACCGCACGCGCTGTGCGTCGCCGACGCCACCGCGAAGGACCAGCCCATCGTCTTCGCGAATGACAACTTTTTCGGTGAGTTTATTTTCATTTATGTACGGGCAATTAGACTGACGACGTGTTTTGTTAAAAGTACAAACCGGGTACCCGCCGGCTGAGGTGCTGGGGCGCAACTGCAGGTTCCTGCAGGGCGTCGGGACGGACAAGGACACCGTGCGGGCGATGCGCGAGGCGGTGAGTAACGGCCGGGAGTTCCACGGACGTCTGATGAACTATCACAAGAACGGGACGAGTCTGGTGAACTCGTTGGTGATGTCGCCGCTGAGAGACGAACGCGGGGTGGTGACGCACTTCATCGGTATTCAAAGACTGGCGCCGGCGAAGAGCCTGGACGACGCCCCGGCGGAGTACCAGTTCAGGGCGGCGCTGTGAGGGTAAACGCCAGCCCGTGTGACATAATATTTGTTGTAATTAATGATGAGGGTACCGTGTACGAGGTGGAAGCGTTTGAAACGTTGCTCGTGTCATTTATTAATAGTCGGTGGGAACTCCCACACCCTGCCAATGCTTCACAAAGAATTTACACCCACGCTGCGTAGTCTGCGCCGAGACTTTAATGCTGTTGCGACAAATTTACGCCTCGTCGAGGGCGTCGACGCCGGGGAGCACCTTGCCCTCGAGGAGCTCGAGGGAGGCGCCGCCGCCGGTGGAGATGTGCGACATCTTGTCGGCGAGGCCGGCCTTCTCAACCGCCGCGACGGAGTCGCCGCCGCCGATGATGGTGATGCCGTCGAGCTCCGCGAGGGTGTCGGCGATGGCGAAGGTGCCCTTGGCGAAGGCATCCATCTCGAACACGCCCATGGGACCGTTCCAGATGACGGACTTGCACTCGTTGAGCTCGGCCTGGAAGGACTTCACGGAGTCGGGGCCGATGTCGAGACCCATCCAGCCGTCGGGGATGGCGTCGACGGAGACCGTCTGGGTCTTGGCGTCAGCCGCGAAGGCGTCGGCGACGACGACGTCGGTGGGGAGGAGGAGCTTGACGCCCTTCTCCTCAGCCTTCTTCATGAGCTCCTTGGCGAGCTCAACCTTGTCGTCCTCGACGAGGGAGGAACCGACGTCCTTGCCCAGCGCCTTGTAAAAGGTGAAGATCATGCCGCCGCCGAGGATAACCTTGTCAGCCTTGTTGAGAAGGGTCTCGATGACGCCAATCTTGGAAGACACCTTGGAGCCACCGACGATGGCGCAGAAAGGGCGGTCGGGGTTGGACACCGCGCCGTCGAGGTAGTCGAGCTCCTTCTGGAGAAGGAAACCGGCCACGGACGGGGAGAGAAACTCGGTGACGCCCGCGGTGGACGCGTGCGCGCGGTGCGCGGTGCCGAACGCGTCGTTGACGTAGAGGTCGGCAAACTCGGCGAGCTGCTTGGCGAAGTCCTTGCCGTTCTTCTCCTCGTCCTTGTAGAAGCGGACGTTCTCGAGGAGGCACACGGAGCCGTTGTCCATGCCCGCGACGGCATCCTTGACGACGTCGCCCACGCAGTCGTCAACCTTGGACACGGAGCAGGAGAGGAGCTCGGAGAGGCGCGCGCCGCACGGGGTGAGGCGGAACTTGTCCTCGGGGCCATCCTTAGGGCGGCCCTGTTGGCGTTGACGATGCGGGGGTGGGGGGGAGCGACGGTCAGTTCGGGGCTCGAGGAGGGTGAAGCACAGCTGTGCGCCGACGAAACGGGAGGGGAAAAAACACGGCAACGACCTCAAGCGACGGATAGGGTCCTCGTCATCCGGAGCGCGCGATCGCGGAACATCGCGGCAGGGTTCGGAACGAAAGCGCGGTGGGTCGCGCGGGACGAGCCGTGCGATGCGGAAACGCCGGGGTGTTCCTTCGAGTGAACTCGACGGAGTACCCGATCGTCGCGCCGGATACGCGTCGCCCCGCTCGCGGCGGCTCCAGAGGGGCGCGCGCCGGGGGCTGATCATATCCGGGAATCAACGAGACCGGGATAAAAAACGGAGCGTAAATTTGCCGGGACGCCATCGGGAGCCGGGGACGCACCAGGTGGGAGGTGACGAGGACCTTGGCGCCGTTCTCGACGAGGTACTCGATGGTGGGGACGGCGGCGCGGATGCGGGTGTCGTCGGTGATCTTGAGGTCCTTGTCGAGGGGCACGTTGAGGTCGCAGCGCACGAACACGGTCTTGCCCTCGAGGTCAGCCTTCTTGAGGTCGCCGACGGACTTCTTCTTGGCCTCAACTTTGAGCGCGGCGCGAGCCTGGGCGCGGACGGAGGTCTTCTTGGCCCTCACGGAGGACTTGGCGAAGAACGCGCGGGAGGAGAGGGCGGGGGCAGCGGCGAAAGCGGCCATCGTCGTCGTTTTCGGAGTGGTGGAGGTGAAGTGGTGCGGATTAATGTGCGTGTTTGGCCCGGGACGGGTGTGGGCAAAGAGGCTAGGGTGAGGAAACCGCGAGTGGCGTGTGATCTGTCACCTCGCCAGCCTTAGGAATCGACAACTGGCATTGAAATTTATACGGGCGAAAATAGACCGTCAAATACGAGTTGAATGTTTGGGCCGGGATGGCCATTTGGATATTTCGGATAGCGACGGTACGATGTGTCATCGTTTCCGCTATGGGCAGTGACCCAGGAGCGTACTTTTTATCCAAGGGCTATGGATAGCAGTCTCACAAACCGGTCTCCGGGTGTTTTTAGTTACAACCGACCATTTGGATTGGCCGGACATTCGTGGGCCAGGTGGTGGGCACCTGACTCACCCTTGGCACGTCCCTGAATCCCACTCGACGTCGTCACTGGCAGGGGCCGGGCACGCATCGATCTCCGTCATCGGCGGGTGTCCCGGACGCGTCGCCGCCGTCTTCGTTGCATGTCCACGGCGGTGTTCGGAACTCGACTCGCGTCCGGGAGTCCGAGCACGTCGGGCGGGAGAGGCGCGTTCTCATCGTCACCGCCGGTCGCCTCGGATCCCACCTCTCGGTGCGTCCCATCACGCGGCACCGCCGGTCGCGCCTCGACGACGACGCGGACTCCCTCGATGAGAGCGACTCCGATCGAGTACCGGACGAAGGGCGAGTGGTACGACGGTGAGATCCGCCGGTTCGTCCGCATCGACAACGAGAACCCCCCGCCGAAACACGGCGTCCTCTTCGTGGGCTCGTCGATCTTCCGGGAGTGGCGAGAAGTGCGCGACTTCCGCGCCGATTGCGCGCCGATCGAACCCGCGTTGAACCGCGCGTTCGGGGGTTCAATCACCGAAGACCAGCTACACGTCGCGGAGCAGATAGTGTTCCCGCACGATCCAGCGGTGCTCGTGTACTACTGCGGCAGCAACGATCTCAACCTCGGCGTCCACCCGGCGCAAATCCGCGACAACTTTCTGCGTTTTCAATCGATCTGCGCGAAGCGGTGTCCGAGCTTAAGGACGACGCTGTTCGTGTCCATCATGCGCGCGCCGCAGAAGGAACCGGTGTGGGACGAGCTCGACGCGGCGAACGCGTTGATACGCGAGGCGTGCGAGGAAGTGTCGGACGGATCCGTGCGTTTCATCGACGTGAACCCAAGTTTGTACTCTGACGATGTTCCAAGGTATGAACTGTACCGAGAAGACGGGCTGCACTTCCACCCAGGCGCGTACGATGTCTTCGTGCCGACGATCGTCGACGCGGCCCGACATGCGTGGGAGGAGGTCGGGGGAGGGGTCGATACGGGCACATCGAAGGAGGACGAGGCGGCGTGGGATCCGATGCTTCCGCCGGGGCTATAGAAATAGTTTTAGTCTACGTTGAAAAAATTAACGTCGAGCTCGTCGAGGTCATCGATCGCGTGCGTCTCCCTCCTTGACCGCCGCGGCCGCCACGACCTCCACGGACAACGGCGGCGACACGCCTCCTCCCCCCGTACTCGTTTTCCCACCCTCGAACTTGTGCCGCCCGCTCTCCCGCCACACGTAAAACGAACCCCCCGCGAACGCCGCGGCGGTGAACAAAGCGACGAAATCCATCGGCAGCCACCCGCTCTTCGAGAACCAAAACTTGCGTATCACAGCCTCCGTCCGTTCCGCCTTGGCCCGCGACGCCCTCGCCGCGCGTTTCCTGTACTCCACCGCCATGTGCCGCGCGCGTGCCTTCTCTTGGATCCAAAACTCTCGCTCCATCTCGGCGCGGGCGGCGGCTTGCCGGGCCGTGCGTTCACGCCGCGCCTGCTCAGTCTCGGTGGCTTGGCCGTGGTGGTACCGCTCCGCGAACCCCCGGGCGTACTCCTCGAACCCGCCCCACTCTTTGTGACCACCGTCGGACCCGGTGGACCCGGTGTCCGTGCCGGCTTGCCACGCTCGCGAGGCGTCGTAGGCTCTTCGCTTGGATGAGTCTCGTAGGACGTCGTAGGCGGAGGAGATGCGGCTGAACTTGCCGGGCTCCGCGCCGGGGTTGACGTCGGGGTGGTGCCGGCGCGCGGATTCCCTGTACGCGCGCTTGAGCTCGTCATCGGTGGCGTCGTCGGCGACGCCGAGGAGGTCGTAGAGGCACTCCGACCCGGCCATCTTGACCGACGGTGCGAGCGGTCCTCGTCAGCGAGATTAGATGTTGTTAAACCTTCCCGCGCGTTGGGGCACTAACCCTAAACCCGGACACAGCTGTGCGGGTTTGGGGACGGAGGATGGCTTCGACGACGCGGTGGGACGCGCGTCGTCGATGGGTACCTGCGCCCTGCGAGGATCCGACCTCTCGCCCGGGCGTGCCGGGAGGCAATGGCTCGGTTTTTTTCCCACGGAAATACTTGGCTCTGGTAGCGTCTGAGCCGAGCACATGATTGCAGTCACAATCTTGTCACACGTTTATGATTAAAAACCCCACAATTCCGCATTTATATTTTAATGATCGGCAATTTCAGTAGCGGTGCGACAAAATCCCCGCCTTTGCTCCGACCGTCTGGCATTCTGTCGGCGAACGGCGGCAGCTCCGGGCTCGACCCAGCGCCGGCGCGCGTCTTCGCACGCTCCGACCCCTCGCACGCTACCCGCACGCGACCGGCGAAGCCAGACTTGGACACCCGCACCCGACGACGATGGGACGCAACCCCAAGAAGGCCGGCAAGAAGGCCAAGGCCAAGGGCGGCGGCGGCGGCGGCGAGAAGATGAAAGATGTTGGGGCCGACGACAGCGACTTCGAGCTCGAGGACGGCGTGACCGTCGTGACCGGCGAGACGGACGACGAGATGGACGAAGACGGATCCGGCAGGTGCGTGCCATCTCACGACACCCGGATACATCGACCCATGAACCCGTTTTACCCGCACCAACCAGCCGTGCGCACCACCCCCGCGAGCAAATCGGACGCGCGTTGATGATGCCATTATATAATCTGTCAATCCCCTGAACTCTTCGAGATTGATGTGAAACACTATGGTGCCCTTCCACTGAGCGGTCCGACGCGGGGCGTGACACGGCGCCCGCAACCCCACCACACCCGCTTTTCGAAGACACCCGCCTCTACCGCCGCGATCCCCAGCTAGCTCGAGGAAAAAACCAACTAACCCTCGACGACCAAAAAATAACCAAACTCCGCAGGGAAGAGGACGGCGTTCCCGCCCGACCCGCGGTGTGGCGCCCCGGCATCGACGGCATGGACGCCGACGAGGAGCTCGAGTACGACCCTTCCGTCTACGACTGCCTCCACGCGTGGCAGCTCGACTGGCCGTGCCTATCCTTCGACGTCATGCGCGACGAGATGGGCGACGACCGCGAATCTTTTCCGCATTCGCTCTTCGCAATCGCGGGAACTCAGGCGGATATCCCGCATAAGAACCACCTCACGATGATGCGTTTGACGCGGCTCAAGAAGACCCGGCGGGGCGGCGACAAGGGAGCCGCGGAAGAACGCAAGATGGACGACGACAGCGACGCGAGCGATGACAGCGAATCGGATTCCGAGGGGAACGAGGGCGGGGTGGCGCCGGTTAACGGGCCGATTATCCAGGTGCAGAAAATCTGCCACCACGGAGCGGTGAATCGCATCCGCTCGTGCCCCACGCGGCCATCCTTGGTCGCCACGTGGGGAGAAACGGGCGTGGTGCAGGTGTGGGACATGTCACCACAGCTCACCAAGCTCTCCATGCTCACCGCGGATGCCAAAGACGCGGGCAGCGCGATGAACCAGGTCCCGCAACGAACGGCGCCGAGGCACGCCTTCACCGGCCACGCGGACGAAGGGTACGCGCTGGACTGGTCACCCACGGTGGACGCCAGGCTCGTCACGGGTGATAACGCGGGCGGGATACACGTGTGGGAGCCGATGGAGGGTGGGCGGTGGAACGTGGACAAAAACTCGGTGTACAGCGGCCACACGAGCTCGGTGGAGGACCTTCAGTGGTCGCCGGCGGAGTCGCAGGTCTTCGCGAGCGCCGGCGCCGACGGGTACGTGTGCGTGTGGGACGCGCGGACCCACGCGACACCCGCGCTGAAGGTCAAGACGCACGATACCGACGTCAACGTGATGAGCTGGAACCGCGTGGCGAACTGCATGCTGGCCACCGGGGCTGACGACGGCGGTTTGCGCATTTGGGATCTCCGAATGTTTTCGCCCAGTGAGACTAAGTTTGTCGCAAACTTTCAATTTCACCGGGCGCCGGTGACCAGCGTGGAGTGGAGCCGGTTCGACAGCGCGATGCTCGCGACGGCGTCCGCGGACCACACGGTGTGTATCTGGGACCTCGCGGTGGAGAGGGACGCGGAGGAGGAGGCGGCGGCGATGGCGGCGGATGACAACGCGGTTGCGCCAGATGACTTGCCCCCGCAGTTGATGTTTGTGCATCAAGGTTTGCAGGATCCGAAGGAGTTGCACTGGCATCATCAGATCCCGGGTTTAGTGTTGACCACCGCCGCGGACGGGTTCAACGCGTTCAAGGCGTACAACGTCGGTCCCGGGTGTTAGTCGTGAGTACACGTAGCGACATGAGGGCGTTTATATACTATGAGAGTCCAGAGTCACATCAGAAAGTATCGAGCCTCGGCTTTTTGCCAAAAAAGCATAAAGTTGTCCACGTTCGCATCGATCTCCCTCCCAGCCGCTAAAAAGTCGTCTCGGGCGCCGCAGAAGTCGTGCGCACGAGGTGCGGGTGGTGTGGCGCGGGAGGTGAGATGGCTTCCACGGCGTGTACGTCCGCGGCGTTCGCGGCGCGTCCGCTGCGCGCGCGTGGGTGCGTAGGGGCGAGGAGGGGCGTCGCGCCGGTGCGCGTCGCGGCGGAATCCCCGGGCGAGGATGGGGAAGATTCGCGCCCTAGGCCGCCCGAGAAATTCATGAGGTTCAAGGTTCGGAAGACGCTCAGGGTGCCGGTGCCGGAGCCCACGCGCGTGGGTGTTCACGCGGGGCGCGCGCCGCGGTCACTGGAGCGATGGATCCAGCGCCCCGAGAACGTCATGGAGACTGTGTTCAGTAAAGAAGGGGTCGTACCGCTGGAGACGGAAACCGAGTGGAGGATCTCAGTAATCAAACTCCCGTTCCTCGACTGGGAGCTAAACCCAGAGTTTGACCTCCGCATCTCCGAGGACGCCGCGGTGCGGGAGCACGGCGTGCGGATGGTCAGCGACGCCCTGCGGTTCGCCCCCGAGGGTGGCCTGGAGAAGCTCCCGCCCGGGTTCGCCGGCATGGACATATGGAGCCACATCGACTGCGAGCTCTTCATCGAGCGAACGGATGTTAATGACGTCAACGGCGGCGACTCCGCTTCCGCATCGAACACCGCCGTGTGCGCGGACATCGACCTGCTCATCGCCGCGGACATCCCGGGCGTCTTCCGATGGATCCCGTTCTTCGAGGGCATCGGCGAGAGCGCCATCTCGGGTAGCATCGAGTCCGTGGGAGAATTCGCTCAGGCCAACGTGCAGTCCGCGTACGAGCAATGGGCGTCGGTTCGAGACGAGACGATGGAGGACGAGGCGGAGGCGCCGGCGGTGCGACGGCGGGAACAGCGGGCGCGGTAGTGGGCGGGGAGGCATATTTTTTACATTCGGTAATTCTATTCGAGCGCGGGGGGCGCCCGCTGTGTAGCGCGGGTGCCCTTCGAAAGGAACAATTTAATTGACGGGTCTCGTCTCTCGCGGCTTCGCAAGCATCTCCTCGGGAAGTGGAAAAATAAAAAAATCCATTTGCGAAGATTCTTCGTCCACAAAGGCTCTCGCGTTCACATCTCTCCGCGGCCTCTTGCGGCACACGCGAGCGACATCCTCGTCGGCGTCCCGGACGTCGACACACGAACGTACTCTCCCGCACACAGACCTTAACCCTTTATGGCCAACGCGGTGCGTGTTCGAGCCCTGTCGGGCCTTTCCCCGCGCGCCTTCCGGGAACTGCTTCTCGCTTTCTCCGGAGGAAACGCGGGAAAAAAACAACGTCTCCCTTCTTCGTTTTAAAAGCGCCGGAGATGGGTGCGCGGGCGCGACATCTTCGACGTTCGCGGGTCCTCTCCCGTGTTTCGAACCCGTCGTGACATCTACCGTAACCTACAGACCGTTTAACAGTCGCTAACCGCTCGCGAACCCCAACGCAGGTCCCCGACAAACACGTCAGCGAGGCGGAGATGCCGAGCAAAGGTGCGTGCTCCAAACCAACCGAGGAAAAAAAAGTCCCGTAACGCGCTTTCCGGCGGCACGCGCACCGCGTCGCACCGCGCTCGACGCGCCCGTCGAGACGCGCGGTTTTTTACCACGAGTCACGCGAACGTCCCGCGACGCTCGCCGGCTTTTCCAGGGCATCTCGCGCGATGAACGGCGAGGATATCGCGTCGCGTCGCAAGGGGGCACGTTGACATCACATCATCTTCTCGAGTTTTTTCCACTCGAGTCACTCTCCTCTGTTTCTTGGCCCGCGGCCCCTCGCCTTCCGCCTCCGCGCTGACCGACGTCGCCCCGCCTCGCGCTCGCAGAAGCATACATCGAGGCGCAAGCCTTCGCGTCGGTGCACGACCTCGTGCATCACGCCATTCTCTCCCGCCCCGACAGCAGGTAAGCGCGCGTCCGCGTCCCCCACGAGTTATCTCGACAGTTGGCGGGTTGTGAACGCTCCATGACTCACGGCGTGACTCAGACTTTTGGGAAGTTTCTCTCGCCTTCTTTTGTGAAGAAATGGCGCTACCAGGCGCGCTCTGACTAACCCTCCGTCCCTTCCGACCCCCCCGCGCGACGCAGGGCGATTCTGAAGGAGATTTACTCGACGTGCGAGCGCGAGGGACGCATCGCGTACAAGCGTGAGTGTCCATTCCCCACGCCCGCGTCGTCTGGCCCGCGGCACCCGTCATTATTCCCGCATGCGCCTTTTTTACCTTCAATCATCTTCATGAGTCAAAGACTCGCCCTTTTCGCCACTCTGGCGATCGACGTGGAAAACGCACGATTCGCTTTTCCGATTATACTAATCTTTTAACCCACCCCCCTCCTCCTCCACCCGCACCACCCGCAGACGGCAAAGGCAGCCGACTCCTGACGGCTAACGAGCACTGGAAGTCCCAGATCAGACACGCGCTCTACACATCACCGAGGTTCAAGCGCGTCGACGACGGCGAGGCTTGGAGCGTATCGAACCCGGCCGCCGCGGCTCCGGCGCCAATCTCAGTGCGAGTCTACCCTGGCGACGACGAGGCTGTCGCAGCGCAGCGAATGCACGACCGCGAGGAACACAAAAAGGAGAAAGCCGCGCTGAGGCAACACCGAGACGACACAGCTGTGTCGGCACCCTCGGCACCCTCCGCTCGCAAGCGCCGCATCAGCACCGTCTCTAGCGACGGCGACGACGCGAGCGACACTCCTTCCCCGCACAGGCGCAGCGCCAAGCGACGCCAGCCCTTGGCGGAGGTCACCGAGGCGGATCAACTGGCGGCGATGGCGAATCCGTGGCGTAAACGCGACGACGCCGGGCGTTTGCACCGCGCGCTGCGCCGCGCCCAGGCTGACCGAACGCTCCCAAGGCTCGTCTCCCGCGACTCATCCCCGGAGCCCGACACCGAAGACGAGGTACGTATTTGGATTATTACACTTGCCTGGTTCACGAGTTATGCTGACGAGTTATACTCCTCCCCATTCACCTTTTTCTTCAACCAGGAGAAGGATAAGCCGGTGATCGTGATGGTCGGGAACAAGGCTGTGGTTCCCAAGGGCAGAGACGCGGCGCACAACAGGCGTAAGCCCACGGGGGGCCACCGCGCCGCCATGCCGTCGGGGACTAATCTGAATGCCCTGGGTAACTTATGCGGCGTGGGTGGGTGCCAGGCGACGTCCGGGTTCATCTACCACCCGTCCAACGAGTTCATCACCTACCACCTCGGCGTCTCGGGATGAGTCATGAGTGAACCCACCCGAGAACTACTCCGCTGTACCACCGAAGACCAAAACAAAACAAACAAAATATTTTTTGCATGCCACCACCAAAACCCAAAACCAACCATTCTTTCTGCGGGGGGACGCGATGGCGAGCTCTGGCGCGCGGCTCGTCTCCCGCCGCATCACAACTGACATATTACCATGCGCGCGCTGCTTAACGCTGCTTAACGACTGTAGACTATGACATTCCATGTCATCGAACAACGACTACGAATATATTGTAATGACACATCATAAACGGGCAAAACACGTCCATCATCAATCGGTGGGCTACATAACACAGTTCACGCGCACGCACCCAAACTCGCACCCTCCACCGCCGACTGCAGCAGCTCCTTCGGCGACATCTTCTCCTCCGCCGACGCCATCAGCGCCTGCGAGAACGACGTCCCGCCCCGCTGATCCCGCCACTCCTTCGCCAGTTTCGCCAGACGAAGGAACCGCTCGGGGGTGCTCTCCTCCAGCTGTAGCCCCGCGCGCCCGCCGTAGAACCGCGCCGCCTTCGACGCCCAAACCGTGTTTTCCCGTTGGCGTTCAATCGCGTCGGGATCCTCCGCCCGTTTCTTGGGCTCCGACACGTCGATGCCCATGGCTCTCGCGCGAATCACTTTCTTGCGCTGTAAACCGGCGAGCTGCGCGTTCAGGCGCTCGTGCGCCGTCTCCGTCGAGTGCCGGTCGCTCTGGTACCCCCGCACGTTCCGGGCGTTGTACGCCGTCTTCGTGTGCACAGCTGTGTCTCCGGTCTTTTCATCGTTCCCGTCCTCGTCCTCGTTCATCAAAATCGCTGGTTTCGACCATTCGCCGGCGCATCCGTCGGACGGGCAATCCTCCCCCCCGTCGTCGTCGTACGTCCCGGAGTTGAACTCCACGCCGACCGCCGCGGGCGACGGCTGTTTACTGAGCGGCTTGATGACCCGCCGCTTCCGCCTGGACGGCGCGCCCGCCATCGATCGAAGCTGCGACTCCACCCGCGTTTTTTGTTCCACGGCGCCAATCTTCGTGGTTTCGATGTTCGTCGGGTCTATGCCCGCGACGCCGTTCGCGGCGCCTTTGTACCTGTGCGCCCATCGCCAATCGTGCGTGTCCCACTCCTGGTCCTGCGGGAGCTCGACGTGCGCGAGCTCCGCGCCGGAGAGGACGCGGTACGCCTCTTGGATCTCGTGAAACTTTTCCACGCCCGCGTCGTCCTTCGCGATGTCGGGGTGGTAGCGGAGGGCGAGGCGGCGGAACGCGCGCTTGAGCGTCTTCTCGTCCTGAGCTTCCTGTGTGCAGAAGGGAGCGGTGTGATGGGAACGTGGGGGAGGAATGCGGTGAGCGGGGGTACCGAGGAAGGCGACGGGGGAGGCGCGTCGCTCCAACGGGCGAGGGGCAGATATTCTTTTCCTCGAGAGAGGCCGGGTGTTCAAAAAAAAGATCAAGATGACGCGGTCGGGAGCGCGCGCACCTCGGAGGTCAGGCCCATCATCTCCGCCGCTTTCCGTCGGCCGTCGTCCGTCCAGATCTTCGCCACGATGAGACCCGGTCCGCGGCGCGATCCACGACGCACGCCGCCGCCGCGACCCCGCCCGGCGACACGCGCGGCACGAACGACGTGTCGACTTTTCGCCAGCAATGAATCGTTCCCGCCCACGCCGCCGGCGTAGCGTGACGTCGCCGAGAGCCGCGCGTGGGCCCCGGACGTCGTGAGACTCGGCCGGTACGACATCACGGAGCGTCGTGGGATGCTCGCGGCGGGTTGTGCCGGCGTCCGATCGTTCCCGCGCTCCGGGAAGTGGCGGCGGCGAAGCGCGTCTCATGCCGCAAACGAGTCTCGGACTGGTGGACTGACTCAGCAGAATTCTTGGCGGTGCCGAGAGTGCCGATGGCTGAATAGGTACTTTATTGGTTAGGAAATGTGCTTAATTGTGTCGTAACTCCACATTACTTTCTTACTAAATGCTCGTACGTCTCCCTTTTTTTTAACAACGAAGGTCGAAGAAGGCACGAAAATAAACTCTCCGTCTGGCGGCTTCCTTCGAAGCGACGGCCTTCCGCGCGCCACTGTGCAGCCGCGCGACGAAGTCCGCGTTAAACGATCGCACGTCCGCCGCCATGGCCGACGAACACAAGGTCCGCGCCATCCCGTACCGCCGTCCGTTCGCCTCCGTTCGCCCTTCCCGCCCGCGATCTGGCGCGTTCGTCACGCGCGCCAACGCCCACTCATCTTCCTTCCACCGCCTTCTTCCAAGATCGCGCGATCCGTCCCTCCCTTCCCACCCCCTACTACGTGTTAACTCCGCGTTAACCCCAATAACGCTGACGTTCACACACCTACCTCCCATATGAAACAGGCTCTGGGCAACACCGCGTTCAGCGCGGGCAACTACGCCGACGCGGTGAAGCACTTCACGGATGCCATCGGAGTAGACGCCGCCAACCACGTCTTCTACAGCAACCGGTCCGCGGCGTACGCGGCGCTGAACGACTACGACGCCGCGCTGACCGACGCCGATAAGACCGTGGCGATCAAGCCGGATTGGGTGAAGGGGTACTCGCGCAAGGGCGCCGCGCTCTACGGCCTCAAGCGCTACGACGACGCGTGCGACGCATACAACAAAGGGCTCGAGATCGACGGAACAAACGACGCGTGTAAATCGGGCCTCGCCGACGCGGAGACCGCGGCGGTGCGCGCGATGGGCGCCGCGGGCCCGGGCGGCGATCCCATGGGATCCATCGGTGCAATGCTCTCCTCCCCCGAGCTCTACGGCAAGCTCGCCACGAACCCCGCCACGCGCGGCTTCCTCTCCCAGCCCGACTTCATCGCCATGCTCACCGACGTCCAAAAAAATCCGGACAAGTTCGGGTCCTACATGTCCGACCCGCGCATGATGCAGGTACTCTCCGTCGCCCTCGGCGTCAACGTGATGTCCGGTGAGGACGCCATGAACAACCCCGACGGCATGTTCAAGGGAGCATCCAACGGGGCATCCGAGCCCGAGGTCTCCAAGCCTTCCAACCCCGCCAAGCCGACCCCGGCCCCCGAACCCATGGTCGTAGACGAGCCGTCGGGTCCCAAGGCTGAGGCCAAACAGGAGAAAACGCTGG
>Ga0115572_10002328_pt1 | contig 15265 bp, 13 predicted proteins | sample COGITO_mtgs_1206_FD_88681 | JGI IMG/M metagenome (GOLD analysis project Ga0115572, IMG submission 88681) | Pelagic marine microbial communities from North Sea - COGITO_mtgs_120607 | ecosystem: Environmental > Aquatic > Marine > Epipelagic | place: Germany:Helgoland, sampling site Kabeltonne... | reverse complement strand
TCAGAACTGGATTCGTGGTGGCTGTGGTCAAGAAAATCAATCATATATAATACTAATATATTTTAATTTTAGGATTTATTTTTATTTGCTTATTTTGTTTGCTCCAAAGATTTTTAAAATCTTTATTCAAATGGTTGACCACCAATCTCGTGATATTTTTTACCGTCAAACATTACAAATGCTCGACTGGCTTTTTCTACTTTAGATTTCTTTTTAACTTTTAATGGTTTATTATCATTTTTAATATCAAAAAAATGTTCTTCTTTTTTATTTGGTTTCTCCGATCCTTTACCCAATCCTTTAACATTTTGCAACTCCCAAGGTGCTATATCTTTATAATCTACAGCGTCTTCGTCAAATAAAGCATTATCCATATGTTTCTTTTTTTTTGGTTTTAAATATGTGTGGTGGGCTTTAACTCTATCTATAGTCATTTTAGGGTTTTGGTTAAATTTCTTCATTTTATAATATTATGTAATATTATAAATGTTAATTAAATTATCTTCGATTAATGAAACCGACCCAACAAAATTTAGCAATAACTTTAGTGATATGGTTAATGTACCACCTAATAGTTTTGTTTGTTTAATTAAATGTCAAGTCAATAAATTAGTTGCTGGTAAAAAAATAATTATAGATAAAAATACTCCATTAAATGTTAGATATACTGCATATGATATTAAGACAATCTTTTTAAATCCATTAGCAGATACTACATATACCATTGACGCTTTTGTTGATTATGTTGACTCGCTATTACCAAATGGTACTGCATTTGGTCGAGGTCAACGATTTTATAATATAGAAACTTCTTCTAGTTCAGACGACCTAGAGTTTAGAATGTTTTATTATAATCCAACAACTACATACGAACAAGCAATATATTCTAATACTAATTATAGACGATTATATTTAGAATCGTTCAATGGTAAATCAATGCCTAAAACTGGTCCTGGTAATATTGGAGTTGGATATAATCAAACACAAATAGGTGGTGATACTGGACAATATGCTTGTGGTGTAGGGTGGGACCTAAATAAATATACACCACCAGTCAATCAACAAAATAAAGAAGTCCATAATATGTTTACTGGTAATGGCGACGGTAGTGTTAAAGGTATGTTTATTATAGGCCAACCTAATCTTAAAAGTTTTAAAACTACATTAGGCAAAGCGACTTATAGTCTTGGTGCATACCAAACTGGTCCTATTGTTGGCACAGACCAATATACTAATCCTGGTGATAGTTGGGGTAATATGTTATTAAATCTGAATTTTAAAACAAATGGTAAAATGGATATACAATATTTTAATGTAGACATTAATAATAGAGAAGACGTAGTTTTAGACGAACCATATAACCCAGGTGATATATTTGAACTATACCCATATACAGACGGCGACACTATGTCAGACTATAGACGATATTATAGTTTACATTTACGTCGTAAAGTAGGTAATGGTTTAGCATACTGGATACCAGGCAAAACAACTTTAACTGCTGGTAATACTTCTATGGTTTTAAATACTATTGACGGCACTCCATATAATTTATCTTTAGAACAATTTTATATACCTAATATTGACAGCGACCTAACTACTTGTAATGCACAATTTATACACCACCAACTAGACAGAACCTATATGGCCACTGGATATAGATTTACTGCTGGTAATTCCACAGATAATAGTGGTGAGTCTGGTGCAAATTCAAGTGAAACTGCCAGTGCCGGTGGCAATCTAATTAGTAATCTTATTAATGACGTTGTGCCAGGATTAACCGGTTCAATTAAAGCATGGTTAGACAATTCATTTCTTTTAGAACGGTGGACTAGCACAGCACCACCTTCACCTAATAGTGATAAAAATGCTGTGTGTGTTATAGATACTAATGGTATACCACTGAATACTCCATTCTTTTGTTCATTCTTTTTTAAACCCATTGACGACCTTCCAGCAGCCTCGGCTGGTAATAATAATATGACATTGTTAGGTTCTACAGGTACCAATAAACTACTGGAGATAACTATATCACAGGCCGAAGCTTGGGATATAAATTGGTATACTAATGGTGGTGCAAATCCGGTACCAGTTGTTTAACTGACCCAAGTAGTAATAGACTTAATATAGCCTTTGGTGGTAATTATTATGTTAGTGTTTGCTATATGGGAACCCAAGTAGGTACTGGTAAAGGTCGTATTATATTTAGGGTTTATGATATAGACGCTGATATATTATATTCTACAACTGGTCAAGATTTAGTATATGATAGTAATGTATTAGGATATTTAGGTGGTGTTATACCAACTGGGGCCCAACCATATCAGTCATATAGTGGAGCATACTATAGTGATTTTAGATTATATCAAAAATGTGCCAGTGATTTATTAACTGAAACTACCTGGGACACTATACAAGAAGAACTCCAAGAATATTATAAAACTGGTAATATTACTAGTGTTCAATGGTATTTTGGTGGTGAAGGTAGAACAGCCGAAGTTTTACCAACTCCAAATATGTTAGAGGCTTCTGGTGAAATTAAAGAAACCTATAGAATTGCTGGATTGCCTCGGCAGGACGAAACAATTACCCAATTTTTTCAACGAGATACTTTAGCACCACCAACAGATTTAAATTGGTATGATATACAAAATGTTTATTGTCCAGGTTCTACACTTCTACCGGACGCTGATCGGAATACTACTTTAGACGCTGGTGCATATGCTGGACCACAGGGTGGCTTGGTAGAAGTGGACGAAATTCAAGACGAACTAACTTTTACTGACCCCACTGCCGACATAGACGAAAATGTATTAGCGACACCAAGTATTACTGGTGATACTGTAGAAAATCCATTTTTAACTTTAAAAGCCGATTTAAAAGATAGAGTATTTGAAGAAGATACTATTAATGTGGATTTATTAAATTTACCTCAACGTGGATATAATGGTGTTAATAGAACTACTGACAAAACAATATACCAAATGCCAATAGCAAGCGATCACAAAGAAATAGATAATATGGTTGTTCACGAAGTTATAGTCCCACAAAAAGTTTGGTTGCCATTAAATAATCCTGGTGATATACCATTAAATAGTTTAGACATTCAATTAAGCGACGTATTTGGTAAAAAATTAGATAATTCCAAATATAGACAACCAACTAATATTGTAATACAAATCGAGCAAAAAAATAATATATTATAAATATATAAATGTCGATTAATGTGCAAACTATATCTGATAAAGCAGAATTTACTAATTATTTTACCGACCCTATGACAATACCTAAAAACGCAGAAATCGTAAATACTAAAACTAGTTTAGCATTACCTATTATGGTTAGTCCAAGTGTTAGGGTCCCTCCAGTCCCAGCACCATATAGTGATACAGCCATAACAGTTATTATAGACGGTGTATCAGAAGATATTTTGTGGCAAGACATATATACAGCCCACACAGAGTTCACTACTTCTGGTCAAAGTATAGACGATATCGTAAACGGTAGTCAAGCAGATTACTTTGGTAAATATAGATTTTATCCTAATGACAATGTTATATGGTTGGGCCAAAACAAAGTGGCTCCACACGATATTAATGAAAAATTTAAAATAAGTTTTAATCAAGTTTTAGCACAAGCCATTAATACCAAATTTAAGTTTTATACTGTATTTCAAAACCCAGAATATAAAAGTAGTGATTATTTAACTATTGATAGAAGTGGAACTACTACTACTGCATTAATTAATGCTACAACTGGTCAACCTATTATAGCCACACCTATATCAGCACAAACCCAACAATTAACTAAATTTGGTTTTACGACACAATACGACCCACAAAAAATGACTTCTGCTATAGAAGATTTTATTACAATTGACCCAAACGATATTACTAATTGGGACCGAGACGCTGTCGATACAAAAAAAATAACGTCAACTGCTACTGGTATGAATGTTGCATTTTTATCTACTGGTGGTGGAGACGTAGCAACTATAGACCCTAATGGCGGATTTATATCTACACGAATAAATCATAACACTGGTAAAATGGCTTGGGGGCTGATATTAGTTGGTGAAGGTGAAAACGATACCTTTGATAGTAATTATTTAAATGGTGCTGGGACTACAATTGATAATCATATGGATATGATAGATATTGGTTTTGTTATAGAAGAAAATGCTGGTGGCACTAAAGTTATAACTATTATAGACGGATTAACACGAACAGTAGTTTATGACGGTGGTAGTATAGCAAATAGGACTATGCCTAATTTAAAACCTACCCAACCTGTTATGGGATATACTAATAATAGTGATAAACTTTATATACAAATTAAAAGAGGAACTGTAGTAAATGGGAACAGTGAATTTATATTTTCACTTTTCCACGGCGACGGTTCGCCTATAGACGATACTAATGACCAATTAATATATGTATCTAAACAAACTTTTGCTGGTGGTAGAATAAAACCAACACCATGCTTTTTATCTGATACTGTGGTTGGTAATGTATTTGATTTAGTGTCTAGTGTTAAAATAACTGCACAATCAGAAGCCCAAGGAGCATATTTTACTGATTTACAAACTGCTAGTGGAGGTCAAAATGCTATGGGTACTATATCATTACTACCTAATTTAACGGCTTCAAATGATAATGCAGATTTGGCTGGGTCATTATATAAATTTTGGAAATCTTGGGGATTTGATAATCCTAAAAATGGTAATGGTAGTGATAATAGCGACGTTCAATTCTTTACTGGCTTCGGTGGTGGGGACCTACAAAATGTTATACAATTAAATACTAACTTTGTAGACGCAAATACTAATTATTGGATTGGTAATAATAGTGTTAGTGCTATATATCAATTAGACGAAGACGCTGGTGGTAAATCAGTAGTGCCTATTGGTAATAACCCATTAACCAGTCTACCACAACAATTAGATATATCAATTAACAATATGGATATTAAAAATTATATTGGTGCTTTCGTTAGTGCTACACTTAACAATCCAAGTAATTCATTAAGTAGAGTTGTTGGGACTGTGCCAATTGATATAACAGAAGTTAATGAAACAATGATTATTAATTTACAATACGAACCATTTAATTTAGTATATAGACCAATTAATAATCCTAATCCATATAAATTAAATGAATTAAAAATAGAAATATTTTATCGTGATATGCAAACGAACCAACGAAGAATTATAGAAAACATATTTGGTGTTATTAATTTAGAGTTTAATATACGAGGTGGCTATGTACCAAAGAAACCAGTGAATAATTTATTACCATATTAAAATCTATAGTAATATATATGAATTACAAAATAGTAATACCCAGCCATAAACGAAGTGATATAATTCAAACTAAAGTTTTAAAAATGTTAGATAAATATCATATACTACGAAGTAATATATATATATTTGTTGAAGCCGAGGAAATGGAAACATATACCACTGCACTACCAGGCTATAATATAATTAAAGGAGCAAAAGGTATTGGTAAGCAAAGAGAAACTATATCAAAATATTTTAGTGAAGGTCAATGGATAGTATCATTAGACGACGACGTTGTAGAGGTGTACGAACATAAAACTCCATTAGAAGATTTAAATAAATTTATTATGAATACTATAGAAAAACTTAAAAGTAGACAATTAACATTATGCGGTATATATCCAGTAAATAACTATTTCTTTTGTAAACCAACCACTACATACGACCTTCGTTTTTGTATTGGCCAATTTAAGATTTTTAAAAATATAAAAGAAGTTGAATGCCGATCATACGAACTATTGGAGGATTACCAGAATACTATTATGCATTATTTATATAGTGGTGGTGTAATGCGATATAACTATGTTAGAGTAAATGCTAATTATAATAAAGGTAGTGGTGGATTAACTGGGTTTAGGACATTAGACAGAAAATTTAAAGAAGTAGAAGATTTCACTAATGAGTTTAGTGAATATTGTAGAGTAAAAAAAAATGGATTTGAAATCGCATTAAAAAGAAATCATAGATTTTAACACTCACAAACAAGAGTATTAAAAAATTCTAAATGTTTATCTGAATAGCCTTCATTAATACCATAACAACAATTATCGCATTCTTCTTCAAATACCGGTTTAATCCATTCTTTATCATAGCCGTCGTCGTCCGATTCTTCGGCTGGTCCAGCCTCGTCTTCGGCTGGTGGAGGCGGTGGTGGTGCTGGTGCTGGGACATATCTAACAGGCTGGGCTGGTCTTTTAATTTTAAATACTTTTTTATTCTTTGTATTTCTACGTTGTTTTGGTTTATCCAAACCATTCTGTTTATTATAATTACTAATACTAGGATATCTTTTTTTATTAAAAACAAAGTTATTACAATTAACATTATTAAATATTTCTAATTGTTTTACTGGTTTAATAGTATTAAACAATTCATTATTTCGTTTACAATGGTTTTCATATCCTTCTGGTGTATATGATAGGTTGCATTCTTTACATTCGATTTTATCGTCGTTAGCAAAAGCTTCATTTCTACGTCTACAATGTTTAGCACTTTTGATATGCCTCATAAAATCATTTTTACTTTTAGTATTAAAGTATTCTCTATTGATACTATAATCATTAGAGTTTAGTGTTTCTTTATAACACCAATCACAGAAATAGGTTGAACCATTTGTAGCATTAAACAATACATTAACTTTACTCATTATATATATATTATATTTTATCTTTAAGTATTTTTACTTTATTGCTTTTTTACACATTTACTCATTTACTCATTCCTTATTTCAACTTTCTGCTGAAATTCAAAAGTGTGAAATTTTATCAATACAGCAAATAACGAATGAGTAAAAGAGTTTTTGTGTAAACACGTAAAAGAGTAAAAGAGTAAAACTTTTATGTATTATATTATTATTATTATTATTACTTTATTATTACTTTATTATTAAAGTATTATTATATACTATGTATATAGTTATAGATAGTCTTCTTCTTCTGAACTACTTTCACCTTCACTGCTACACCAACCATAATAACACCTATCACATAGATTATCTTCAAACCTTTCTTCTTCACAACCTTCTGTTATGCATTCTTTATTGGTATGTTCAGTCGGTATGTCTCCTTTTAGTCTAAGGTAATATTCTTGTAGTATCCTCATAATTACTAGGTAATCTCCTTCTTTTATTTCAGATTTAATACTTTCTATATAATTAAACTCTCTAACTAAAGTATCCATTTATATAACTATATATTTAAATATATATATTCTTAAATTATTTTCTGTGTAATATGTATAAATGAGTATTCTCCCAATTAGTAAACAAGACTTAGACGAAACTGTAGCCGAAGATAATGCCGAAAATGTTAAAATAGAAGTAGCAGAAGAAGTCCGAGACCTCGACGAAGAAGAACCATTAACTTCTGAAGACGACGAAGAAGCCGAACCAAAAGAACTATTTGAGAAACCTATTCCAAAGGCCAAGCCCAAGCCCAAGAAAGAGATAGTAGTAGAAGTGAAGCCTAAAGAAGAATTAACTAAGACAGGTAGAAAAAAAAGAAAAATGACTGAAGCCCAATTAGAAAATTTAAAGAAAGCACGAGAGAAAAGTAGAGCCTCCAGATTAAAATTAAAAGAAGCCAGAGAACTGGAGCAACAAATAAAAAAAGAAGAACGTAAACTAAAGAAACAAGCAAAGATAGATAAAAAAGAACAAGCCGAAGAATTACTATCTATTAAGGCCAAAATGCAAATGGAGGCTAATAGTAATGCTACTTGGGACGAAGAACGATTAAGTAAATTAATGTTTAATACTATAGATACATATATGACCAAGCGAAAAGAAGAAAAAGCAAAACCACAACCTCGTGTTGTTATACCTAGTCAAACACAATATAGCCAAATGCCAACTCAATATCAACCTAATAATTATAATGTAGTACCACAGCAAAATTATAATCAACATAATCAACCAAGACAGCAACAAGGTAATGGACGAAGTACTGGATATAATAATACTATGAACGACCTTTTTGGTTTTACTGATTAAAACTAAAATATTTACATATTATATATGGTTAAACTTGACCCAATTAAAGAGCAAAAAGATAAGAAAAATAAACCTAAACAAAAACCAGATTATAATATATATGGTGTTAGGAAAGAAGAAGAATTTATTAAACTGGATAGAGAACTACCAAGGTTTTATGAAACCATGGTAGAAAAGAATGGTGCTACTTTAGTGTTGAGTGCTTGTCCTGGTAGTGGTAAAACCAGTTATTTGCAAAATTTAATTGGACGAGACGTATATTTTAAAGATATGTTCGAAGGTGGTATTTATATTATATCACCTACTATTTATAATGATATAGGTGCTGGTGTATTTAGAGAAATGGCTGACTTTACTTCAGACGAGTTTAGTGAAGATTTAGCCGAAGGTATATTTAAAAATATTATGGAGGGTGATAGAGACGAACGCCAATTATCATTTATATGTTTTGACGATTGTATTGGACAATTTAAACAACGTACCTATGCTGGTAAAATGGCTAGTTGTTGTCGTCATATGAAAAGCATATTAAGTTTTTCAACCCAACAAGTAAAAAGTTTACCGCCGATCATTAGGGCCAACATATCGCATATGGTTATATTTTATCAACCCAGTAATAAAGAATTATCCCATTTAGTTGAAATCAATAGTGGTATGGGTGGAGAAGAAAACTTTTTAAGGTGTTATGAAGAAGCGTGTATGGAAAAATATGGTATGTTATTATTAGATTATAGAGATATGAAAATGTATAAACACACACCTAGTACCGGTGAGCCAATAGAAATTTGGAGTAGATATGACGACAATGGTAATTTAAATGTTAGTGAGAAAAAAGTAGACAAAAAAAAGATAAAGGACCAAGTTTTAGATATGACAGAAGAAAAATAAAATGTTGCATTAAATTATAAATGTCTTACTCTAATGAATTACAATCTCAAGGCGACGCATTTGCTAATATAAGAAGTGGCTTGGCCGAGAGAGGCTCCAAACGAATAGCAGATTATGATATGGAACAAGAAATGTATACTGGTGATATGATTGCCCACCGTAGTGGCTTAGCCAATATAGCACACTCCCAAGAAATGCCAAAATTATTTTTAGAGTATAATGGTGTTAAACCATTATTAAAAAAATTAGCACCAGTGATCGGACAGAAAACTGGTATTAGTCAATTTTTAACTGATAAATTTAAAGGTAGCAAAATAGAGAATGTTGTTAATAATATTAAACAAGGATACTCGGCTGCCAGTGAAGGACGATATGGTGATTTAGCCGATATGATACACGACGGTAAAGGTGTTCAAGGCGTTAAAGAATTTGCTACTAATTCATTAACAAAAGCCAAGTCTATGGTTGGTGATAATACTACTCCATTTGAAGACGCTCGAGAAAATGTTAATTCATGGATTAAACGTTCTGTTGGTGGTGGACCGGAACAAGAAGTTAGACAAATAGGTGGTGCAAGATTTAGTTCTATGTCTCCAGAAGACCAAGCCAATGTAGCCAAAGGTTCAGTTGACGAAGACGAAATACCATTTAGACCAGAAGAACTGGCCAGGGGCGACGTATATAAAGGATTGCAAAGTGGAAGATTTAAATATAGTAAAGAAGGTGGCTTACAAGATTTAGCCAGTGGTAAAAACATAGAGGCAACTACCAGTAATAGATTACTAGGTGGTGGTAGACTTAAGATAGGTGAAGGTGGTCAAATGTCTTTTCAATCAGAAGGCGGCCAACCCTATAGTGCTGAACGAGCCTTTGGTGGTGGTGGGGACCCTGGCGACGCACAAACACCATACCAAGCCAGTTTAAATGTAAATGATACTGGTAGGTCTTTTAGTTCAGACCCAGCATATCAAGCAAGATTAGATAATCTTACAGCCGAACAAGATAGATTAAGTGGTAGTGTAGATTTTGGACGAAGTACTGGTAGAGTTGTTGACCCAGCACAATTAGCCAAACCTGCTGGTAAACGTCGTGCAGTTCAACCAGAAGAACCGGAGGTAGCCACACCGGAACAAGTTCAAGCATTAAGACAACCTAACTTTGCTACAAGACCAAATCAAAGAGTTCGTATTAGACAACCGGCTGACGAGGCTGGGCCTGCTGACGAGGCTGGGCCTGCTGACGAGGCTGGACCGGCATTTCAACCACAGCCGGATTTACTTAAGGGTGGTGGTAGAAATTTTACACGAGATACACCAGTAGCAGATAGACCAAGTGGGCCATATGGTAGTGGTCGTGAGACCGGTACAGATAGATTACCAGAAGCTGAACCACAAATAGCGAGACCAATAGCAGAACAACCAGCATTAAGAACTGGTGCATTAGGTGCTGAACCAGAAGGGCCGGAAGCATTATCACGTGGAGAACTAGACCCTATGTTAAGAAATTTTAAGAGTGGTGCTAGTGAACAGCCACCTTCTTCAATGAGGGGTCAATATAGTAAACCTAGTGATAGTGGTAGAAGTGCCACCACTGACGATACACCAATGTCAGAACCTATGAGTGGTGGTAAAATGCTAGCAAAAGATATTGGTGAGAGTGAATTAGAGACAGCACCAGTGGAAGAAGCCGAGGCCAGTATACCAGGAGTTGGTGAAGTATTAATGGGATTGACAGCGTTAGGTGGTATTGTTAAAGGAGCAATCCAAGAACACCGAGAAATGAAACAAGCAAAAGCACAAACACCTGTAGCACCAACACAACCAGCAATGCAGACTAGTGGTATTAATATGGATTCGGCTCCAGTTATAGACAGTACAGATTTTCACCATTTATAAACAAACTTTAAAAAAGTTTTATATTTAGATTTTTAATTAATTTTTATTTATAATTAAAATGTTTTATTATATTATAAAATGTTTAGACCAAAAGACGACAGTGTTCAAATCGGCCAAGACGCATTTAAAATACCTTGTAGAAATGGTGTCCAGTTTCAAGAAGACAGTATTATAAGGTTTGACCTCCCAAGATCGGCTGGCTTTGTTGACTTGGCGAATTCATATGTTTCAATGGAAATAGAGTTGACCAATGCTAATAATACATTAGCCGACCAAGCACGACAGCCTATGCTCCAATTAGATAGAGTGTGTGGTGCCCAAAGTTTAATTAACCAATTAACTATTAGGTCAGAAGGTCGTGTATTAGAAGAACTTCGTAATTACAACACATATGCCCATTTACATTATAATGCTACTGAAACTGAAGGTGTTATGAATAGACGAAGTAAATTAGAAGGCTGTGCCCCTAGTTATATGCCACAAGATAATCCATTTTTTACTGATAATAAAGTAATTGCACCACTCGCCACTCGACCAGCCGAACCACCAATTACTGGTTTAACTGTCGCTGCCGATTGTTATAAACCAGTTAGACGTAAAGTATTACTACCACTTTTAGGTGGATTGTTTACAGCAACTAAATCCCACCCAGCAATGGTTATGCCATTAGAAATTGAAATGATTATGGAAAAAGCATTAAGGTCAATGCGAGTATCGAGTCGTGGCGATAATCAGATTGCGTGTACGTGCGAAGATAGGGCCGGAGTTAATGCTGGTAATGCTGGCGACGCTAATAGAAGATTTTTAAGTTTAAACCAACGAGCACAATTTAATACACCTGGCGGTGCTGGTGCTGGTGGTATTATTCCGTCCAATGGTGAACTACCATTAGAAGGACAATATCAGTTAAATAAAGTTAATAATTGTTGGTGGCGAGTTGGTCAACGCGTCTTCATTGCTGGGACTGGTGATATTGCCAATGCTCCAAATTATGGCACTGAAATTGCAGGTGGTATTGTATGTAATATTACTAGTGTATCAGTATTAGACGAAACATTTGCCACTGCTGGTGAACGAGGTAATATTCATTTAACATTTGATAATGATTTATCTACTGGTAATAATGTTGCTTCGACTGGTTTAGTAGTTCACCAAATAAATCCTACTAACAATGCATTACTTTCAAACCAAGGTGCTGTTGGATATACAATTTTTAATCCTACTTTAATTTGCCAAAAAGTTATTCCAACCCCACAAGTAATTCAGAATATTAATAGTGCTGTGGCGAAAGGTAAATATTCGGTAGATATTATATCGTATACTAATATAGACAATGCTATTCCTGCCACACAAACTACTTCAACTAATATTATTAGTGCGGATTTATCAAGAGTTAAAACTATTTTATCTGTACCGACTTCTCAGAGTGGTACTGACGATTTAACTAATTCTAATGCCATTCAAGGACAATATCTTAATGCTACAAATTACCAGTATCAGATTAACAACAAATTAAGACCAGATAGACGAGTTGATTTGGTTCGTGAACAATTCCCAACTGTAGTTGAAACACCAGTGGATAATACATTAAAACCATATAGGTGGGGTTCTCATACTGGTGGCTTCCATAGATTTGAATTAGAAAAAGCAATCCGGTCTGCTAATATGGACATTAAGAATTTAACTTTTATTACTAAAAATCCATATAATCTTTCTGGTATAGGTGTTAATAATAATGCAATTAATTCTGGTGATTGGTTAGTGGGTCGTTCACTTGGTGCTGGTGTTGGAACGAGTGAGAACCTTGTGGGTAAATCGGTATTGTTATACTTAAATTATAATCCTAATTCAAATATGGTTAAATTATTAAAGAATTTCTTGGTTCACGTTAGAACAATTGCTATATCTATGGAGGGTGTTGCAGTATTTTATTAATAGATTATTTATTCTATTTTTTTTTTAAATTGTAGTTGATATATATTTTTTATATATTATTAAATTATAAAACATGGTACTCCACGCAATTGACGATTCAACTAACACAATCCAATCTGTTCTATTAACAGGTCGTAAATTAAATGTTAAAAGTAGTGAGATAGAAACAAAACTACAGACTATCGCTGACAACACCGCAAACATTAGTGTTAATGTTGGAGACGTAGAAATTAATGTAGCCGATCTTGAGGTTTTACAGACTGCAACGAATGTCAAACTTGACGCACTAATCGCTGCCAATCACGTAGATTTGGTTGCTGTATCGGACGCTACAGACGGTATAGAAACGTTGCTAACAAATCTCGATACAGCACAAGATTTAACAAATACAAAATTAACCCAAGTCGTATCTAATACTTCTGGTATGAGTGCTACTCGTAATGCTAATAACTCTTGGCTCTCGGCTGTGTCCCTATCGGCATATGGACAGCACGGTACACCATTAGATAATGCTTCAACATATAAATCAGTATCTATATTAGGTAGTTCTACTAGTGGCTATTCTGCATATGTTATGGGTTCGCATAATAATGTTGATTGGTTTATTATTAAAGAAATGTATCCAACAAGTTTTAATATGGCATTTCATTTTAATGCTACAGTAGAAAATGCTCCACGATATATTACTATTAGTGCTGGTGCCAGTGGAGATACGTATACGTTCCACGCTGAACAACATACTTTTTAATCGTTTAAATCTAATTCTGCTTCTTCTAAACCAAATAAGGTTTCACTGGTTATATTTCTGATTTCGTGCATTAAATAACCTAATACTAATCCGTCCATATCAAGGTCTTCTAAATAATTATTGTGCATTGTTCTAATCAATCCATATATATTTGCTATTACTTTTTTAAGGTCCATATATTTTTCAGCAATTTCTTTTAATTCTTTATCTTTTCTTTCTACAATTTCTTTCATTTGATTAGACATTTCTAATAAAGTATTTTCATTCATTATAATATACTAATTTAATTAGTTTTAGAATTGGACGTAAATTAAAATATAATATTAATATATAAAATGAACTCTAATGGATTACGCTCACAAAACCCTATGGCAATGAAAAAACGATATGTCCAACTTCACCCAGTAAATGCTACGAGTGGTGGTACATATTCATTTAAGAATGGTTTACCAATGATTAAGTTCGATATTGCTTCGTCAATGCTACCAACTCTACTTGACGGTGGAGCCTTAAGACTAACTGGTAATTTTACAGCCAAACAAGGTAATGCTGGGACTACTAATTTAACTGCTACTGAACTTAACTTTTTAGACGGATTTGCTGGTGTGAACCACTGCATTGAAAGTATTACTATTAGTTCAAAACGACTTAATTCAGTATTAGAACGTATTACTAATTATTCTCGTCTTGTACCAAGTATTACCAGTGGTAAAAATGGATTAAAAGATTTTGAAACTAAATTATGCCACTTTGGTCTCCACCATTCTACTGCTGGACTTACACGACCTTCGTTAAATGTTTATAATGATATTGATAGAAATGGATTAGTATTGGCAGGTAATCAACGAGGACAAGATTTCTCCACACCATTATATTGTGGTATATTTCAGAGTGGACAAGATATTGATTTATCGAGTAATTCTGGAACTGGTGGATTAGTTATTGAAATACTTTTAAGATCGGACGTTAATGTTGTATTTGGTGCTAATGCTAATGCAAACAATGCAACCTATAATTTATCCAATCTTGTTTTAACAGCACCAGTATATGAAGTTAGTGGTGGTGTGGCCCAAGCCTACCAAGCAAAAGTTAATCAATTTAACTTTAATACTTGGTCGTCTATGTTTCAAACTATTAATACTTCTTCGTCTGTTATTGCTATGACACCTGGTCTTGGACGAGTATCTTCGTGTTTAGTTAATTTCATTACTGCTGGGGACCTTGGTAATCAATCATTTAATAGTTGTCGATTAGGTCCTGTTGGAGAATTCAGACAACTTCGGTGGTCGCGAAATGGTGCTTTATATCCATTACAATTTAGACAGCAAACTGTTGACGAACAAAATAACAATGTGGCCAAATCTCAAGCGGCTAATGTATTTTCATACCATACTTATAATCTTAATACTGATATGTATAGAACTTATCTTGAAGCCTTAACTACAGATAGATATAATAAAGTTGGTAAGACTATGCAAGGATATAATAACTGGTTTGGAGGTTCTACCGATAGAACTCAAAACTCTGGTCGAGACGGTATTACACCTGGAACCGCTGAAGGTATTGGTATGTTATATGACGCATATGGTAGTGGTCAAAACTTTCAGAATGTTGTGTGGTCGTTTGAAGCCAACTTTAGTCCTAACAATGTTCTTCGTGTTAATGATACACCAGTGGACCTGGCTAATTCCCTTGACGGTAGTGCTGGTAATTCACAAGCTTGTGTGGTATATTTCTTAAATAAAAAT
>Ga0115572_10002327_pt1 | contig 15266 bp, 26 predicted proteins | sample COGITO_mtgs_1206_FD_88681 | JGI IMG/M metagenome (GOLD analysis project Ga0115572, IMG submission 88681) | Pelagic marine microbial communities from North Sea - COGITO_mtgs_120607 | ecosystem: Environmental > Aquatic > Marine > Epipelagic | place: Germany:Helgoland, sampling site Kabeltonne... | reverse complement strand
TAAAGGGCCAATTCCTTTACCAACAAGAATAGAAAGATATACAGTATTAAGATCTCCACATATTGATAAAAAAAGTAGAGAACAATTTGAGTCAAGAACACACAAAAGATTAATTGATATAATTGAACCGACACCTCAAACAGTAGAAGCGCTAATGAAATTAGACTTAGCTTCAGGTGTAGATATAGAAATAAAGATTTAAATTATGAGCATTGGATTAATTGGAACAAAGATTGGAATGACGAGAGAATTTATGGAAAGTGGTCAGTCAGTACCTGTAACAGTAATTAAAGTAGAAAAAGGAAGAGTCCTTGATGTTATATCAAAAGAAAAAAGAGGTTACAGCGCAGTAAAAGTTGGCTTTTTTAAAATTAAGAATTCTAAACTAACGAAGCAAATGAAAGGTTATTTTACAAAAAAGAATACTGAACCAAAAAAAATTCTTAAAGAATTTAGAGTAGAAAACGATAATCAATTTAAAGAAGGTAATGAATTAGGTTTAGAAATATTTAAAGATAAAAAATTTTTAGATGTTAAATCAAAAACTATAGGTAAAGGTTTTGCTGGTGTCATGAAAAGATGGAATTTTGGTGGCTTAAGAGCTTCACACGGTGTTTCAGTTTCTCACAGATCTCATGGTTCTACAGGACAAAGACAAGATCCTGGTAAAGTGTTTAAAGGAAAAAAAATGGCTGGTCACATGGGTGATAAATTAAGAACTATGTTAAATTTAGAGATTATAAAATCAGATTTAGAAAATAATTTACTATATCTAAAAGGTTCCATACCAGGTTCAAAAAATTCAACGGTTTTATTAAGAGAGTCTGTAAAAAATGTAACCAGAAAAACTATTAAAGAAAAGCACGAAGCAAAAATAAAAGCTGCAGAAGCTAAAAAGGGGAAAAAATAAATGAAGTTTCCTCTTTTAAACATTGACGGTACAAAAAAAGATTCGATTGAAATTTCTGATAAATTAGTAAATCTAAAAGTGAGTCACAAATTGATAAAATTTGTAATAGACTGGCAGTTTAATCACTCAAAACCAAGAACAGCAAAAACAAAACAAAGAAACGAAGTTAGAGGATCTACAAAAAAAATAGTCGCTCAAAAAGGTAGCGGTGGTGCGAGACATGCTAGTAAAAAAGCTCCATTATTTGTTGGCGGAGGTGTGGCTCATGGACCAAAAGGTGCCGTATATAAGATAAAAAAAATTAATAAAAAAATTAGAAAACTTGCACTCGCTCAAACGTTTTCAAAAAAAAATTTAGATAAAAATTTGCATATCTTAGCTGATGTAAAAAAAGAAATAAAAAAAACAAAAGAATTTAATAAATTTTTAGAAAAAAATAAATTATTAAATGTTTTAATAATTTCAGATAATGATTCAATTAAAAATATAAATAAATCTGCTCGTAACATTAAAAACGTAAAGCTAATTAAAGATGAAGGAACTAATATTTATGACATGTTTAAATATAAAAACGTAATAATAACATCATCTTCGGCCAAAAAAATTCAAGAAAGAATATTAAATGAAAAAAATTAATCACATAGACTCAATTCGCAGTCCAATTATAACTGAAAAAGCTACTATTTTGTCTGAGCAAAACAAAACTGTATTTAAAGTTCATGAAAAAGCAAATAAAAAAACTATTAAGAAAAATATTGAAAAATTATTCAAGGTAAATGTAATTAAAATTAATATTATTAATCAAAAATCAAAACTTAAAATTAAACAAGGAAAAAAATCTATTAAAAGTGGTTATAAAAAAGCGATAATAACTCTTAAAAAAGGTCAAAGTATAGACCTAACAACAGGAATTTAACTTATGGCATTAAAAACTTTTAAACCGTATACAAAATCCACAAGAGGCACAGTTGTTATAGATAAAAGTTCTTTATGGAAAGGATCTCCACACAAACCTTTAACAAAGGGGCAAAATTTTACTGGTGGACGAAATAATAACGGACGTATAACTTCAAGACATATAGGAGGTGGTTCCAAACACAAATATAGAATAGTTGACTTTTATAGAAAAAAGAAAAATGTTCCGGCTACAGTGGAAAGAATTGAATATGATCCTAACAGGACTGCGTATATTGCATTAATTTCATACAAAGATAATGAAAAAGCTTACATTATTTGTCCTCAAGGATTAAAACAAGGAGACGTAATTGAGTCAGGTAAAAATATTGAAATTAAATTAGGTAACTCCTTAGAGTTAAGAGATATACCTCCGGGAACATCAATTCATAATGTAGAGTTATTACCTGGAAACGGAGCGAAGTTAGCTAGGTCAGCAGGCTCTTCTGTAACTTTATCAGGATATGATGGAGATTATGCTATTTTAAAACTTTCATCAGGTGAAACTAGAAAAGTAAGTAGTTCTTGTATAGCAACAATTGGGACAGTCTCTAATCCAGATCAAAAAAATATTAAAATAGGTAAAGCTGGCAGAAATAGATGGAGAGGTAAAAGACCACAAACTCGAGGGGTAGCAATGAATCCAGTTGATCACCCTCATGGAGGCGGTGAAGGTAAAACATCTGGCGGTAGAAGTCCTGTTTCTCCTTGGGGTCAATCAGCAAAAGGTTTAAAAACTAGAAGACCAAAAAGAAGTGATAAATTAATTATAACTAGAAGAAAGAAGAGAAAATAATGGCTAGATCTGTTTGGAAAGGACCTTTTGTCCACCCGAGTTTATTAAAAAAAATTGATAAACTAAAAGACGCACCAAATAAAAAACCAATCAAAACTTGGTCAAGGCACTCTACAATAATACCAGATTTTGTTGGTCATAGCTTTATGATTCATAACGGTAAATCCTTTATACCAATAACTATTTCTGAAGAAATGGTTGGTCACAAGTTGGGAGAATTTGCTCCAACAAGAACATTTAAAGGTCATACACCAGCAGATAAAAAAGCAGCTGCGCCTTCTGCAAAACCAGCGGGAGATAAAAAATAATGGAAAAAAATAACTCTATAGTTAAGGCTATAAATAAGAATGTAAGAACTAGTCCTAGAAAATTATCTTTAGTTCTAAACTTTATTAAAGGAAAAAAAGTAGATGTTGCTTTAAGAGACTTAGAGTTCTCAAGAAAAAGAATAGCTAAAGATGTAAGCAAAACAGTAAAATCAGCTATTTCAAACGCTGAAAATAATAATCAATTTGACATTGATAACCTGTTTATTAAAGAAGCATATGTTGGAAAATCATTAGTTATGAAAAGGTTTAGACCAAGGGCTAAAGGTAGAGCCAGTCCAATTAAAAAACCATTTAGTAGAATAACGGTAATTTTAGAGGAAAAAAAAGAAAAGAAGGATAATAAATAATGGGACAAAAAATAAACCCTATAGGTCTAAGACTTGGTATTAATAGAGGATGGGATTCTACTTGGTTTGCTAAAAAAAAAGACTTTGGTAGATATTTAATAGAAGACTTTAAAATTAGAAATTTTATAAAAAAAAATATTACTAATTCTGGTGTATCAGAAATCATTATTGAACGTTCTTCTAAAAAATGCACTGTATCAATACACACTTCAAGACCAGGTTTTGTAATTGGAAAAAAAGGTGCTGATATTGAGAAAATAAAAAAAAATATAATGAAAATTACAGACAGTGACGTAAATGTTAATATTAAAGAAATTAAAAAACCTGAACTAAATTCAAATTTAGTGGCTGAGAATATAGCTCAACAATTAGTTAAACGAATTGCTTATAGAAGAGCTATGAAAAGAGCTATGCAATCAGCAATGAGATTAAACGCTAAAGGGATAAAAGTGATGTTAAGTGGTAGATTAGCTGGAAATGAAATAGCAAGAACAGAGTGGTTGCGAGAAGGAAGCATACCATCACATACATTAAGAGCCGATATAGATTATGGTTTTGCTGAGGCTTTAACAACTTACGGAATTATCGGTGTAAAAGTTTGGATATATAAAGGTGAATTAATGGCTAAAGAAGTTGAAAAAGAAAAAAAAGAAAGGGTTAAGAATGCTACAGCCAGTAAGAACTAAATACAGGAAGGCCTTTAAAGGAAGAATCCATGGTAATGCAGCCAGGGCTGTAAAATTAAACTATGGTCAATTTGGATTAAAAGCTGTTCAACCAGAAAGAATTATTGGGAAACAAATTGAAGCTGCTAGAGTAGCATTAACTAGATACATGAAAAGAACAGGTAAAGTTTGGACAAGAATTTTTCCTAATATTCCTGTATCAAAAAAACCAACTGAAGTTAGAATGGGTAAAGGAAAAGGATCTCCTGAATATTATGCTTGTAGAGTTAAACCAGGAAGAATTATTTTTGAAATAGACGGAGTTAGCGAGGAAATTGCTAGAGAAGCTCTATATAAAGCTTCGGCTAAATTACCAATAAAAACAAAATTTGTGAAAAGATAATGGCAAAAAAAAAAGAAGACAAAAAATTAACTAAGGATCAAGCTGAGAAAAAAATTTTATCTCTAAAAAAAGATCTGTTTAATATAAGATTTAAAAAAGTGAATAATCAAATTAATAATCCTGCTCAATATAACGAAATCAAAAAAACTATAGCTAGATTATATACAACAATAAAGAATACAAAATGACAAAAAAAGTTTTAAAAGGAACCGTGACTAGTGCGAAAAACAATAAAACAATAGTTGTTGAAGTTACAAGAAAATTTAAACATCCCTTTTATGGAAAAGTAATTAAAAGATCAAAAAAATATCATGCCCATGATGACAAAAACAAATATAAGGAAGGTGAAAAAGTTTCAATTATTGAATGTAAGCCTTTTTCAAAAAAGAAGACCTGGCAGGTAATAGAAAAATGATACAAATACAAACAGAATTAATGGTAGCAGATAACACAGGAGCAAAAAGAGTTGAGTGTATTAAAGTTTTAGGTGGATCAAAAAGAAGATACGCGTCTGTTGGCGATATAATTGTGATTAGTGTTAAAGACGCAATACCAAAAGGAAAAGTCAAAAAAGGTTCTGTACATAAAGCTGTAGTTGTAAGAACTAGAAAAGAAATACATAGAGATGATGGATCTAAGGTTCAATTTGATAAAAATGCTGTTGTATTAACAGATGAAAAAGGTGAACCAATCGGCACTAGAATTTTTGGGCCAGTAACTAGAGAACTAAGATCTAGAGGTCATACAAAAATAATTTCTTTAGCACCAGAGGTATTATAAAATGTTATTAAAAAAAGGAGCACAAGTAAAAATTATTACCGGTAAAGATAAGGGTAAAACTGGTGAAATCTTAGAAATTAATCGTAAATTAAATAAAATTAAAATTAAAGCGATTAATATGGTTAAGAGACACACAAAACCTACAAAAGAAAAAAAGGGTGGCATTGTGTCTAAAGAGAGTTTTATTCACCAATCAAATGTTAAAATTGTTGACAATAAAAAAAGTGAAAAGAAAGCAGAAACTAAAAAATAATGTCTAGATTAAAAACCACATATCAAAAAGAAATAATCTCTAAGCTTATGAGTAAATTATCTTTAAAGAATAAACACGATGTTCCAAAAATTAATAAAATCATTTTAAATATGGGCTTAGGTGAGGATGCATCTGATGGAAAAAAACTTAAATCATGTGTAGATGATATGGCATTAATAGCTGGACAAAAACCTATTATTACAAAATTTAAAAAATCAATCTCAAACTTTAAAACAAGAAAAGGATCAAATGCTGGGGTTAAAGTAACATTGAGATCACAAAAAATGTATGAATTTATCGACAGATTAATTAATGTTGCCTTACCGAGAATTAAAGATTTTAGAGGCTTATCTTCAAAAGGAATTGACAATTCATATAATTACTCTTTTGGTATAAAGGAACATATAGTTTTCCCAGAAGTTAATTTCGATAAAGTAGATAAAATTAGAGGACTAGATATAACTGTTGTTACATCAAGCAAAAACAAAAAAGGGACGTTTGAATTATTAAAAGAATTTAATTTCCCAATAAATGACAAAAAAAACTAAGGATAAAAATGGCTAAAACAAGTGCAGTTCAAAAGAATTTAAAAAGAATAAAATTAGTAAAAAAGTATGCTAAAAAAAGAGCAGAATTAAAAAAAATTATAAATAACAGAAAACTAGAATTATCTGAAAGATTTGCGGCACAATTAAAACTTAACAAGCTTCCAAAAAACTCAGCAAAAATTAGAGTTAGAAATAGATGTGAAGTTTCAGGAAGACCGCATGGAGTATATAGAAAATTAAGAATATCTAGAATTGCACTAAGAGACATGGCGTCTGCTGGTAAAATTCCTGGAATGACTAAATCAAGCTGGTAGGAGAAATATGACATTTACAGATCCAATAGGAGATATGTTTTCAAGAATAAGAAATGGTCAAATGCGATCATTAAATTCAGTTGAAATACCTTCATCTAAATTTAGAAAAAATATTTTAGAAATACTTAAAAACGAAGGTTATATTAAAGATTATTTTATTGAAAAAACTGAAAATAATAAAACAAGTTTAAAAATTTCATTAAAATATTATGAGGGAGACCCTGTAATTAAAGAAATCAAAAGAATTTCTAAACCGGGAAGAAGAGTTTATTCTAGAGCCACAAGTATTCCTAAAGTAATGAATGGTCTAGGATTAGCCATTTTATCAACACCAAAAGGTGTAATGAGTGACTCTGAAGCCAGAAAAAATAATATTGGTGGTGAAATAATTTGTAGGGTTTTTTAATGTCTAAAATTGGTAAAAAAAATATATTAATTCCAAAAGACTCTTCAATAAAAATTGAAGGTTCTAATCTAACAATTACCGGGCCAAAGGGTACAAAACTACTTACAATTAATGATAAAATTTTTTCCTCAAAACTAAATGAGAGTGAGTTTCAAATAAAACCGTTAAATAAAAAACTAGATAAAAAAACATCTATCATGTGGGGCACATATAGAAGTCTAGTTAACAACGCAGTAGTAGGCGTATCCTCTGGACACGAGAAAGTGTTAGAACTTAGTGGAGTTGGTTTTAGAGCTAATTTAAAGGGTGAATTATTAAATCTTCAAATTGGTTTCAGTCATGATGTAAATTTTAAAATTCCGAAAGGAATTAAAATAATAGTTGAAAAACAAACTGTAATAAAGATAAATGGTGTAGATAAAGAATTAGTTTCTAAAGTAGCAGCTGATATAAAAAGTTTAAAACCTGTTGAACCGTATAAAGCAAAAGGCATTAAGGAAAGAGGGCAATTTGTTTTAAGAAAAGAAGGCAAGAAGAAATAATGAAAAAAATTAATAATAAAATTAAAAGAAAATTAAGAAACAGAAGAAAACTTAAAGATGTTTCCCAGAATAGATTTAGAATAGCTGTTAATAAATCCTTAAACAATCTATCTGCTCAAATAATAGATGATAAACAAAAAAAAACTTTAGTTTCGGCTTCATCAATTGAAAAAGATATAAAAGCAAAAAAAATAAAAAAAATGGAAAAATCTATTTTAATAGGTGAGTTGTTAGCAAAAAGGGCAAAAGAAAAAAATATCAGCGATGTTTATTTTGATAGAGGTGAATATAAATACCACGGTAGAGTAAAAAATTTTGCTGAAACATTAAGAAAGAATGGATTAAAATTTTAATATGGCTGAATACAAAAAAAATGAGACTGATATAAAAGAAAAGTTAGTAGCAATTAATAGAATAACTAAAGTTGTTAAAGGTGGTAGAAGGTTTGGTTTTGCAGCGTTAGTAGTAGTTGGCAACCAGAAAGGATCTATTGGAATAGGTCAGGGTAAATCTAAACAGGTACCAGATGCTATTAAAAAGGCGACTGAAGTAGCAAAAAGAAATTTGATTAAAATTCCTTTAAAAGAAGGACGAACTCTTCATCATGATGTAAAAGGCAAGAATGGATCAGGTAAAGTTTTTTTAAGAGCAGCTCCAGCAGGGACAGGAATAATTGCAGGCGGGGCTATACGTTCAGTTTGTGAAGTCTTAGGCATTCAAGATGTTGTGGCAAAATCATTAGGTTCAGCAAATCCTCACAATGTATTAAAGGCTTGTATTAATGGTTTAAAATCTCAAATTTCTCCTAAACTTTTATCAGCTATACGTGGAAAAAAAATATCAGACATAGTTTTAAAAAGAGAGGCAAAATAATGGAACTTAATAGCTTGGTTAAAAATAACAAAAAAAAAATTAGAGTTGGTAGAGGCATAGGTTCTGGTAAAGGGAAAACTTCCTCAAGAGGACACAAAGGTCAAAAATCAAGATCAGGTGTAGCAATAAAAAGTTTTGAAGGCGGTCAAATGCCTTTATATAGAAGATTACCAAAAAGAGGTTTTAAATCATTTAAAAAAAATAATACCGCAATTTTAAATCTTTCTAAAATACAAAATATTCTAGACAAATATAAAAATGATATAAAGAAAGTAATAGACTTAAATATCTTGAAAGAAAAAAAATTAATAAGCAAAAATTATCTAAAATTAAAAATTTTAGGTAGTGGTGAAATAAAAAAAGACATTGAAATTACTGCACATTTTGCATCCAAACAAGCTTTAACCAAAATAGAAAAAGCTGGCGGAAAATTAAGCATAATTAAAAAATAAAATTTTATGTCAAGTGAAACACTCAATACAGCAGGTGCTTTTAGTCAAGCAAAAGACCTTAAAAATAGAATATTATTCACAATACTAATTCTTATAATTTATCGCTTAGGAACTTACGTACCTTTAGCTGGAATAGACCCATTAGCTTTAAAAGAAATAATGGCTTCAAGTCAAAAAGGGTTACTTGGAATGTTTAATATGTTTTCTGGAGGTGCTGTAACAAGAATGGCAATTTTTGCTTTAGGTATTATGCCATATATTTCTTCATCAATTATTGTTCAATTACTTACGGGCGTTTCTGATTATTTTAAAAACCTTAAAGAACAAGGAGAGATTGGTAGAAAAAAAATAACTCAAATTACTCGTTATGGAACAGTATTAATCGCATGCCTACAAGGTTATGGAGTTTCGGTTGGTTTAGAAAATGCAGGAAATTTAGTTATTGAGCCAGGCTTGTCATTTAGAGTCATAACAACAATTTCCCTTGTTGCCGGCACAACTTTTTTAATGTGGCTCGGAGAACAAATAACACTTAGAGGTGTTGGTAATGGAATTTCACTAATTATTTTTTCAGGAATTGTAGCTGAAATACCTAGAGCTTTAGCATCCACTTTTGAACTTGGTAGAACGGGGGCTTTATCAGCAGTAATGATTGTAGGTATATTTGTTTTAGTAATTCTTACTGTTTTATTCATTGTTTTTTTTGAGAGAGCTATGAGAAAAATTTTAATTAACTATCCTAAAAGACAAGTAGGAAACAAAATGTATGGAGGTGAGTCTTCACATCTTCCTCTTAAAATTAACACAGCCGGTGTGATACCTGCAATTTTCGCATCTGCTTTGCTGCTTTTACCAGTAACAATTTCAAATTTTGGTTTTGCAGATTCAGATACATTTTTAAAAATTTCTTCAATGTTTACTCAAGGACAGCCTCTATATATGTTGCTTTACGCCTCTGGAATAATTTTTTTCTCTTTTTTTTATACTTCAATAGTTTTTAATCCAAAGGAAACAGCTGAAAACCTTAGAAAATACGGAGGTTATATACCAGGTATAAGACCAGGAGAGAGAACAGCTGAATATATCGATGCTATTTTAATTAGATTAACTACTGTTGGTTCTTTATATCTAACTTTTGTGTGCCTAATGCCTGAATTCTTAATAGCAAAATATCCAATACCTTTTTATTTAGGAGGAACATCAATACTTATAGTCGTAGTTGTTGCTATGGATACTGTTACCCAAGTTCAAACAAGATTGATGAGTTCTCAATATGAGTCATTGATTAAAAAAACTAAATTTGGAAAATAACAATTAAGATAAATGAATATAGTTATCTTTGGACCGCCTGGTGCAGGTAAAGGAACACAATCAGATTTTATTGTAAAGAAATATAATCTTTATCAACTATCTACAGGTGAACTTTTAAGACAAGAGATTAAAAATAAAACTGAATTAGGTTTAAATATTTCAAGTATAATGAATTCTGGTCAACTTGTTTCAGATGATATTGTTAGCAATTTAATCGAAAAATACATTTCTAACAATACATTTAAGAACAGGCTTATTTTTGATGGATATCCACGAAATAAGGTACAAGCGCTTAATTTAAAAACCATTTTAAATAAATACAATCAAAAAATTAATCTAGTTTTAAAACTTTCTGTTTCACTAGAAGTTATTAAAAGGAGAATTACTGGTAGATCTGTCTGCTCAATATGTGGAAAAATCTATAATGAATTTTTTAATCCAGCTCCTACTAACTCAGATTGTTGTGCTTCAAAATTTTTACAAAAAAGATCTGATGATATTTTAGAGATAGCCGTATCTAGATATAATACTTATGAAAAAAATATTGAACCAGTTATAGATTTTTATAAAGAACATAATTTACTTGAAGTAGTCAATGGGGAGGCTCAGATAGACGTAATTAGTGATGAAATTAGTGGTTTATTAGATAGGATCTAGGGTTGACTTTAAATGATTAGACAATATAAATACGCTGGAAATTGAATATCATTAATTTATGGCACGTATAGCAGGAATAAACATTCCACAAAATAAAGTTGTTAGTATAGCACTGACCTATATCCATGGCATAGGTTTGCATTCGTCAAAAAAAATTTGTGAAAAATTAAGTATTCCTTCGTCAATAAGAGTTAACGAGCTATCAGAAGAACAAGTTTTAAAGATAAGAGAATTTATAGATGCTAACCATAAAGTAGAGGGTGATTTAAGAAGAGAAATTTCAGTAAATATAAAAAGATTAGTAGATCTTGCTTGTTATAGAGGCTCAAGACATAAAAAAAAACTTCCTGTTAGAGGACAAAGAACTCAGTGTAATGCTAGAACTAGAAAAGGTAAAGCTATTGCTATTGCTGGTAAAAAATTAACACCTTTAAAAAAATAATTTTAAATGAATAAAAAAAATACAAAAACAGATATCAAAGAAGAAAAAAAAATAGACACAAAAAAAACTAGTACTTTTAAAAAAAAAAAGAAAATTAAAAAAAATATTACATCTGGTGTTGCCTACGTTTATTCTACTTTCAATAATACAATAATTTCAATAGCCGATGAAGGTGGAAATGTAATCTCATGGTCTTCTGCTGGTGCAAAAGGTTTTAAAGGATCAAGAAAATCAACACCCTATGCTGCGCAAGTAGCTGCAGATGATGCTGGAGCAAAAGCTTTCGACCAAGGTTTGAGAACTTTAACAGTTCAAGTAAAAGGACCTGGTTCAGGAAGAGAAACAGCTTTAAGATCGTTACAGTCAAGAGGATTTAAGATTTTATCAATTAAAGACACTACACCTATGCCACATAATGGAGCTAGGCCGCCCAAAAGAAGGAGAGTATAATGCAAACTACAACAAATGTTATAGATAAAAATTGGAAAGCGCTTATTAAACCAAATAAGTTAAATATCACCAGCAACGAAGACAAAACTATTGCAAAAGTTATTGCTGAACCTTTGGAAAAGGGTTTTGGTCAGACAATAGGAAACTCACTAAGAAGAATTTTACTGTCGTCTATTCAAGGAGCTGCTGTTACCGCTATTCAAATTGATGGAGTGCTACATGAATTTTCATCTATTAAAGGAGTGAGTGAAGATGTAACAGATATTGTTCTAAACGTAAAAAATTTAGCAATTAAATCGTCCACATCAAGTTCTAAAAAGATTATTTTAGATATAAAAGGGCCTAGAGAAGTAAAAGCCAAAGATATTACTTTAGTTCCTGAAATAGAAATTCTTAATCCTGAGCAAATAATTTGTAATCTTGATGAGAAAACACATTTTCACATGGAATTAATGGTGAGTACCGGTAAAGGTTATATACCCTCACCAAAAAATAAAACTGAGGATAGCCCTTTAGGTTTAATTTCAATAGATTCTTTGTTTAGCCCTGTAAAAAAAGTTTCCTTTTCAGTTGAAAATACAAGAGCAGGGAGCGCGTTAGATTATGATAAATTAGTCATGACAGTTGAAACAAACGGAACTGTCGACGCAGAAGATGCTATAGCTTATTCTGCAAGAATTTTTCAAGATCAATTATCAATGTTTGTAAATTTTGATGATCCACAAGAAGTTATTAAAGAAGTAAAATCTTCAGAACCAGAATTTAATAGGAATTTATTAAAAAGAGTTGAAGAGCTTGAATTGTCTGTTAGATCAATGAATTGTTTAAAAAATGACAATATTATTTATATAGGAGATTTAGTTCAAAAAACCGAACCTGAAATGTTAAGGACACCGAATTTTGGTAGAAAATCTCTAAATGAAATTAAAGAAGTCCTAAATACCATGTCTTTATATTTAGGAATGGAAATTCCTAACTGGCCACCAGACAATATTGCTGAGCTTTCTAAAAAATTAGAGGAAAATAACTACTAAATGAGGCACGGTATTGGATATAGAAAACTAAATAAGACTAGCGAACATAGAAAAGCTTTATTTAAGAATATGTTAAATTCTCTAATTAAGTACGAACAAATTATAACTACTTTACCTAAAGCTAAAGAACTAAAACCTCAAATTGATAAAGTTATAACTATTGGAAAAAAAAACATTTTAAGTAATAAGAAAAGATTATTCTCAAAATTACAAGATAAGAAATCAGTAAACAAAGTTTTTGAGGAATTATCAAAAAGATATAGTTCTAGAAAAGGTGGGTACTCAAGAGTTTTAAAAGCAGGTTTTAGAACAGGTGATGACGCACCAATGGCAGTCATTGAATTAATAGATCGAAATCCTGAAGCTAAAAAAATTGATAAGCCAAAAAAAACAGAGACAAAAGACAAACCAAAAGAAGATCAAATAGAATCGAAGTTAGCTAAAAAATAATTTAAGTCTCTATGCCCAAATCTTTTATTGTGGATGATGATTATCATGACACACGACTTGATAAATGGTTTAAACAAAAAGTTATTAATATACCTCACTCATTAATAGAAAAAATTATTAGACAAAATAAAATTAAAGTAAATAAAAAAAAAGTTAAATCATCATACCGAGTACAAATTAAAGATTTAATTGAAATTTATGACATTTCTAAATTTAAACCTGAAAATAAAAAAATAAAAATTAAATATAAACCAAAAAAACAAGAACTAAGCGAATATGATGATTATGTAATAGAAGATAATGAAAATTTCATGGTAATAAACAAACCAGCAGGTTTACCAGTGCAAGCAGGCACGAAATCTTTTAAAAATTTAATAGATATTATTAAAAATACAAAATATTTTGAAAATTTAGCTCCTTATATTGTCCACCGAATTGATAAAGATACTTCGGGTATTTTAATAGTAGCCAAAAATAGAAAATTTGCTCAACTATTTACTTCTCTTTTTAGAATAAGAAAAATTCATAAAAAATATTTAGCTATTGTTTATGGAAAAGTTGACAGAAATATAAAAACAATGAGAGATGATTTAATTTATTTTGAAAATAATAAAAAAATTTCTCAAAAAGCGATTTCAAACCTTAAGATTATAAAATCAAATGAAGGGTATTCTTATATTGAAATGAATCCTATTACAGGCAGAAAACATCAATTAAGAAAACAACTCTTAAATATAGGCAATCCAATTGTTGGTGATGATAAATACTTTTTAAATGATAGAAAAAAAATTAAAAATAAAAATCTTATGCTACATGCTTATAAAATAAAATTTATGATAAACAATGTTCAATATAATTTTAAAGCTAAATATAACTCTAATTTTGAAGATTTTTTAAAAAAAAACTTCTAAATATTGTTTATATTTTTAACAAATATACTTGCTAATTTCTTTTCATAATTATTTGGTTTAATTTTCTTTTCCTCAGCAATAGAGGTCATTTCTTTATTATTTAATCCACATGGAATAATTTTTAAATATTGATTTAAATTATTTGCTATATTTATCGAACATCCATGATAAGCAACCCATCTAGAAACTCTTAGTCCAATGGCAGCAATTTTTTTGTTTTTAACCCAAATGCCTATATTTTTTTTATCTTTTTTTGCTTTTATTTTATAAATTCTTAAAAATTCAATAATGCTTTTTTCAATACAATTTATAAATTTTCTTATATCTTTTTTTCTTTTGTTTAAATTAATAACAAAATAAATAATTTTCTGATTGGGATTATGTAAAGTAATTTTTCCACCTCGATTTGTTTTAATTACTTCTATTTTTTTGTCTAAAATTTCATCTTTATTAAAGCTAACTCCAGCTGTATATGTTCTTGGATGTTCTAGAATCCATATAATTTCTTTATTTCTATCAATTTTTACTTCTTCTACTCTCTTATTTAGAAAAAGCATTGCTTTTTTGTAGGAAACAAGTTTTTTACTTATTTTAATTTCTATACTCATTTAAATTGAATTTTACCATTTAATAGACTAATAGTCTCAAAAAAACTTTAAGAGGTATTTATGGCTTTACTAAAATCTACAGGTAGCAAAAAAGTAAATTTGGATTTTAATAAAGAATTTATTAATACCTTTAGCGATAATATAGAACTACGAAATGTAGATTTTATTAATCAAACTTTAAAAGATTTACACGAAGCAGATATAGCTAATTTAATTGAAAATTTAAATCCAGATACAAGAAATAAACTAATTGAAATAGAGTCTTTTAATATTGAGCCAGAAATATTTATTGAATTAAATGAGTCTATTCAAAGTGAGGTATTACAACTACTTTCAATAGATTCTTTAATCAAGATAATTAAAAGGTTAGAATCAGATGATGCTATCAAAATTCTTGAAAATTTATCTAAAGTAAATAAAGAAAAAGTTTTAGAAAAATTACCTCCAAAAGATAAATTTTTACTTCAAGAAGGTTTGAGCTATCCAGAAGACTCAGCCGCCAGAATAATGCAAAGAGAATTTACCGCAGTGCCAAGTAATTGGACTGTCGGACAAACCATTGATTATTTAAGAGAGGATAAAGAATTACCAAAAGAATTTTTAGAAATATTTATTGTAGATAACGATTTTAAACCAATCGGAACCGTCCCATCTTCAAGAGTTTTAAGAACTGCTAGAGAATCTCAAATGAATTTAATTATGAATGAAATGCCAGTTTTAATTTCTGTAAACATGGATAAAGAAGAAGTTGGTCACGCATTTGAAAATTATAATTTAGTTTCTGCAGGGGTGGTAAATAAAGAAAATAAGTTAGTTGGAATGATTACAGCT
>Ga0115572_10002326_pt1 | contig 15268 bp, 26 predicted proteins | sample COGITO_mtgs_1206_FD_88681 | JGI IMG/M metagenome (GOLD analysis project Ga0115572, IMG submission 88681) | Pelagic marine microbial communities from North Sea - COGITO_mtgs_120607 | ecosystem: Environmental > Aquatic > Marine > Epipelagic | place: Germany:Helgoland, sampling site Kabeltonne... | reverse complement strand
TTAGAAAAAAATAAAGTAATAGGCAGATATTCTATCTGCCTTAATTATTAGCAATAAAGCGCCTAGTGTTATGAAAATGTCGAAACGACTTTTTGCATATTGTCGGCAGAAATGCCCCAGTCAGGCTCGTAACTAAAAAACACTAATCCATTCTGTGGTGGTATTTCTTTCAGTGTTTCAAGATAGTATGCAGGCATAAGTTGTGGCTATCTGGGCGAGTAACATCTATGAATTCCACTTTAGGTTTAGGATTTTCGTTAATAAGTCGGCCATTAAGTCCAAACGGTTCGCCTTGTTTTACAAGGCGAGCTGTGAAGGTGTGGTTGTTGTTATTTTTTAAAGTAATAGTTGTCATCTTATTCCCCTTAGTTGATTTGTACATAGTAACAAATAGTCACCCAAATGTCAATACTAAAAATGAAATAAATATACTCTGTTTGTCTTTGTTTTAAAGGGGGGTTATGGTTTTTTCTGCGATAGGGGTGTGATTTTTGTTATAGACTTCATCTAGTACTCGCTTGCGATAAATCCGTGCTGTGATAAGTGATGTGTTTAATACTAAGAGAGATAAGTAAGGTGGAACGTTGGTTAGAATAAAAATAGCGCCTACCATTGCGCCTATGGCGGTATATAAGGCGTCTAGTCGAGACTTAAGCATAGAGTAGTCTTTACAGCCATTGGTGACAATACTGTCGACTTGAGTGAGAATAGGGCGCATAATAAGGCCAGATGAAACTAAGGTTAGTGTTGCAATAGGTAATGCAATGTGCGGATAATAGTCATTGGCTACCATAAGATAACCCACCATCGAGATAACCTCAAAGCCCAGTGCAATCTTAAAGGTAAGTAAGGGATCGTTCTGAATGTACTTACCCATCATTGGTAGTAGTAATATTAAGCCAAAGACAGAAATGATGTATCCTTTCAGAATAAGGCCTTCCGTGCCAAAGAGGTCAATATAAAATGTAGCTGTGCAGGCAACCAATAAGGTGTTTACAAAGAGCAAGTAGAAAGACATGAACTGCTGATTCTTGCGTAATGCTGACAACTCTAAAAACTGATAAAACAATGACATATTATAACTCCCCTTACTTGCTTATAATATTATCACAATGAGTACATAATGTCAACATAATAATTACAATAAATTACTTAATGGTTGCTAAGCCAATACCGTCAATCTTCCATTCTCCCTTGTCTTTAATAAATAATATTTTTCTAATATCTTTAATGATTTTGTTTCTGTATTCACCTGATAGTATTAAATTTACAGAATGTATATCGGGATTGCTATACTTAACTTGATCGAGTCTTCTATCAATGTACAGTTTTACATTCGGATTGACTTTGAGGTTGAGTATGTGCCGGGAGTAGCCATTAATCCCGCCGTATGAAGATAGAATGCGCTTTTGTTTATCACTCAAGTACTTTAGTGCTTCAGATTTAGATTGGCGGATATAAATAGAGCTTAAAAAGTGCATGGCACGATACTCGGGAGAGCGCGGGTTTTCATGAGGCGCAAGTTTAGGCTCATTGCATGCAGCTAAAAGAAACAGAAAAGTCGCGATAAGGGTGGAACGAAACATTATAAATAGCACTTATTGTTGTGTGTAATATTAGTGTATTTATTTTAACAAAAAAGACTTGTTATTAGCAAGCCTTTATCAAGAGGATTGTAAGGCGCAACGCTCGGTGGGTTGCGCCTAGCTCCTTAGAAAGAGAATGTGCCAGATGTTGCTTTGATTAAGTCGCGTGCGGCTTCTACTGCGATATGAATGCGCTGGTGGTTTTTAGAACTATCCTCTGAAAGCCCGTTGTTTTTTAGGTCTGCCAAGTATATGTCCATTGCTCGATCTTGTAATCCTTCTTCTCGCAATACTTTTTCTATTTGGCTTTTCTTTTTTGCGTTTTCAACTCGCGTAATCTCTTGCTTGTAGTATTTATCAAATATTTCATTTAGGTAGTTGGACTTTCTTGCAATTTCAAGTTGCCTTTCTGGCGTTATTCCGTCAACGTTTACTAGGTGTTCTTGAATATCTTTGTTTTTTGAAATCCCTTCCTCAATTCCTTTTATGAACGCATCCATGAATAGTGTAGGGGTTTTACCTGCAATTCTTGTAGCGATGGTGTCGTTTTGGCCGCGAAGAATGCGATCTAGCTGTGGGATAAGGTAGCTTTTAGCGTGATCTTTGTTGTCAAGCGTACCCAAGATTTCATAATGAGTCCAGTTAGCGATGCAACTTGAGAATTTCTGGATAAAGTCACTTTCGGTTATCGTCACAATCTCTTTCATAGCACGGCTAGCGACACGAGAGTGTGATTGTGCTTTATGCACGCTCGTAATTTCCGTGTAATAGTGGCTTTCGCCCTTATGGTAGTCTTCGATATAAGTGCGAATTTCATCAGGATAGGCGTACTTGCTTTCGATATTTTCGCCAGAAAGTAGATCACTCAGTCCGTCTATTGCATCCGCCATCATTAGGTGAATGTTCTGAGGAGTAAAGTCTTCAATAAGAACAATATCAGAGTTGGGCGTGTCTGTTAGATCCTTGGTTAGATCCTTAATTGTCTCATCCATCGCGGTTGCAGGACATAGATTTAATCTGACCTTAATACTGTCGTCTTTGCTCTTATAAGTGTCGCCTGAACGCATCATTTCAACGAAAGCGTCGCTAAAATGATCAAATTCGATGATGATCTTGCCTTGCATAAGTACATCCTATTTTTGATTGATATTGGCTAGCCGCCATTGCGGCTAGCACTTAATGAGTGGGGTTGTCGGACAAAAAGCTTGTCCGCACTACCCAAAATCGTTTGTCTTTTTGAGGCGGAGGTCTTACTCGCCGTCTGAAAGACTGTCCAGTGCTGAAAGGAATTCGTTAATCGTGCCGTTGGATGAGAAGCAGTAGAGATGATATTCCAGTCCGTCTTCATCTAACGCAATGTCGTCATTAATGTGCGTGATTAGCTTGCCGTCAATAACTAGCTCAAAACGAGTCACATCTAAAAAAGTTCCGTGTCGATGCGGTGCAGGGCCTCCCTTTGTATCGAGTAACTCAACGATGGTTTGGTTGGCTTGTTCAATTACGCTGTTGTAAGCATCGACTAGTAATGACATTGTTTATTCCTCTTTGTTTTGATGTAGCTATAATAACAAATAAACTGACATAAGTCAACTAAATTTTGAGTTTTAGGGGTCTTTTGTTTTGATTATTATTTACGCGGACTTTAGTTTTTCTTTGGCCTTAAAGGTGCTTGATTGCGCTTCTAGGTCAAATAGAAGCTTAGAGTCTATCAAGTAGTGCTTCTCTAGTTTAGAGGCCATATCTACGCTTAACGCGCCGCCAGCAAAGAGGCGGGTAAGAGTGCTTGCTGAGCACCCTATCTTTTTAGAAACGCTCAAGGCGCTTAATTTACGCTCTTTAAAGAACCGTTGAATATAAGGCCCTGCTGGTTCTGGCTTTTTGGAGCTTAGGCTAAATCTAAGGTCTTTAATAGTGTGTTTTTCTTTAGTTGACATGGCTGCCCCTAGTGAATGTTGTACGGATATTCGTCTTCACGAACCGTGTTGACACTAATAAGCTCGCCTTCTTTATAAGCATCCAGAGCTTGCTCTTTTGCATGTTCGTTATCTTCGGCCATGCAGAAAAAATCCATTTTGAAGTTATCTTTTTTGGCTTCGGCGTCTTCAAATACTGCCACCACAAAAGGTTTTAGGTTATTATTATTTGGCGTTACTGACATGAGATGACCCTTCTTTTGTTGGTTTTTGCCTTTTAAAATGGAGTGTGCGCCTAGTAGCTAGACGCTTTGTGTTTTGACTTTCGATTGTATTTTGTGCGGTCTCGCTCAATACGCTGACGAAACATAGGAGTTCTTACGATGCGTTTGATTGCGCTTTCTCTTGTTGGTTGAGCCATGATGTTTCCCCTTTCTCTTAGTTAGTATGAATATTATATCACAGAAACAAAAGATGTCAATAGTAAGTGGCAATAATTAAGGAAATAATTGCCTTATTTTAAACTGAAAGGTTGCTGAAATAAGTAGAAAAGGCACTAATAGGGAAATAGCCAAGAGAGAGAAAAAGAGAATTCGAAAAAAGATATTTAAAAAAGACGTAAGCTGTCTTCGAAAATTCAAGGGTAATAGTTTAAGCATAATAGATCTCCTTAAGATGGAGGCATTATAGCATAGAAAAATAATTGGGCGAGAATTCTCTCGCCCACAAGTATAGACTGTTACGATGCGGTGGGCGCAAATACAATGTCAGGGAACAGTACCTCGTCCACCAGCATGCTGTCTTCAAGACTATGACCAAGCCAGTTTAAGGCGTCTTCTAGCAAAGATAAGTTGTTGTATGGCTTATCTTTCCAGTCCGAGTAGTGCATGGAGCCTTCGCCTAAATTCGCCCAGACATCATGCTCATCAGTGATGGCGTCTTTCGGGATTTGGGTGAGGCGACGCTGATAATAGTCGGTGGTCGAAAGGCGAGGGAACTTAGGGTTGGTTGGTTCCGCTGCTCGAATAACCGCTATGCCGCCATCGTCACAGACGACAGTGATTTCTTGATGCTCAGTGCTGTGAATGAGTTGAACTTTCGTCATCGCTGTGGTTGTTTTTATAGTCATAACTATTCCCCATTATTGGCTGTTATTGCTTGTTAATGATCACCATTGGTGGTGATCATAGTTGGTGTTCTATACTTTTGGTGCGTTGTTATTCGATATCAGTGATCATGGCTTCGCCGATGTTGTTCTCAAAATAACACTCAGCAATGATTTGTAAGTAGCTGTCGCCATACGTCTCCTTGACTTCCTCCACGTCAGCGTAATAACCATCAACCGCTTCTTGCTGCTCATCATCACTCATGAGATTCATATCGACAGTGATTTGGTGAGTATATGGGCCTACGTCTTGGCGATATAAAAATTTATTGTCAGACAGTTTCTGGCAGCGCTGGTGGCCATTGTCAGGATCGGTTAGGTCAAAGCCATTATTTAAGTCGGCCTGTACATGTGTTGGATAAGTATTGTCTGATTTCATTCGTGACTCCCCTTAGTTGATATGCTTATAGTAACATGATTGAGGGTATTTGTCAATAAAAAGATGTAATTAAAAATATTTTAATGTGCAAGTTCATTAGTTAATAAACTGGAAAGTTCCAGAAAGGATTTTGGTGGCAAAAAAGAAACCACCCACTGAAAGTAGGTGGTTAGTAAGATTAGATTAGAGAAACCGCCTTACGGTAGAGAGCTTGATATTCTTTCGCCTGTGTTTCACTGTCCAGTCCAAGTGCTTCGCCATTGGCAAACTTAAGTAGCCACGGCTTTTTATCGCCCTGTGGGGCTTCCAAGATACTGACGTCCGTCACAAAACGAGCGTATTCATCAGGCGATGTTTCTTTGATTAACTGAATGGCGCGTTTGTGCATATCTGAGCCGTTTAGAGCTTTTAATATCACGAATTCCCATGCTTTGTCGTCATCTCGAAAAACGTCCATCTCATCATCACGCTGTAGCTGAACAGGTGCTTTCAAATCTTCTGTTTCAAAGATCCCCCATCCTTCGTAAGCGGCAACATTTTGGTCTAAGTCGGTAAATAAATCTGTTTTTAATGGCATAATAGGTTCCTCTTTATGCTAACTGTTGTTGGCGTTGGTCATAGCTATAGCTTTCCCAACTACTCATGTAGTGTCGGTGTGCGTTGGCAAAGATCACCATATCGTCCCACTTGTCGGCGATAAGGGCTTTCCCAATGGCGGTTAAGTTATGGTTCCACGGTGTCATTTTGTCGCCTTTATCAAGGGACAGGTTAATTTCAGAAACCGCATCGTAAACAAATGTGTTGGATATAATCATACTTAGCGTTAAAGTATCACTACCTTCAATCACGCTGTCGTTAGCGTGACAAACAATATGATTGTTCTCGCAAAAGGTTAAGTCATTGCGCTCGTGCTGACTGTTGCGTAAGGCAGAGGCGGAATGCGAACGGGTTGTAAAAGGGGCAGAGCTGGTACGTGACTTATAACCTAAGTGACGACGAGCAACAGTAAATAAACCTTTATACAACTTTTCCAGCATATCAGGTGTATTTTCAATAAATAAAACAATAGCTTGTTCATCAGTAGATAATTCGTAACTTGCGTTTGATACTGGCATAATAAAACTCCCCTTAACTCAATGACACTATAATAACAAAAACAAAAACCAATGTCAATATAAAAATTAAAATACTTTATATATAAAAGCGCCCGTTTCTCTTAAGTAAGATGTAAGGCGCTTAGCTGGTTATAGGTTGTTGTCCACTTCGTGTTGATACGCGAAAGATGCCTTGGTTAAGACTTCATTAAAATCAAGCCCTTCTTCATCCGCAAGGTGCATCAGTGCATTCACTAAGTCGCAGGTGATGTCATCTTTGGTTTCGCCTTCAATGCCTTGGTACTGAGCAAAAACCAGTCGAGTGCGAAAGGCTACTTCGGCGCGTTGTTGGATAGCAGTTTGTGACATAAATTACCCCTTTGTTTATTGAGGGCTTATTATATCATTTAGAATACCCGTTGTCAACATTTGATTGGTGTTATTAACGGTTTAATGGGTATGAAAAAACCGAGTTAGTTCTCGGTTTTATTGGTGTTTGGTTATAAGTGACTTAATCTCTTTTTCGGCGTCGTAACGCTATGCCAGCTAAGCCTAGTCCGAATAAAGCAAAGGCGGCTGGTTCTGGGACATCAGCATGACCTTCGGAATTAGGGCCACCAGCGGTCAGGTTTGCTTTTGAGAAAGTCCAATCAGACATGGGCGTTTCAGAAAATCGGAATGTTTCAAGAGCATGAACCTTAAAGTAATCATTTGCTGGCATATCTTGAGATTGTTCTTCTCCATTAAAAAAACCCCTTGAAATTGAGTTTTTTAAGCCCGTCTCTGTTGAGTAGCTTAGGCTACTAACATAACCGTCACTTCTGCCATTGCTAGAGTACTTTCCGATACTAATAATGCCACCAGATAGATCATAGCCGCCGCCAAAGGTAGGGAAGTATGATTTGTGCGCAAAGACCGCTTTTTCTGAGCCACCTTCAATGAAAGAAGTTGTTTGAAACTCGGGTTGAGTTAAGTTAAAAATGAAAGTGTCATTTAGATCTATATATCCGCTACCGCCCCAGCTTGATGAGTTGTAACCTCCGACCAGAACCTCTAAACCTTGAGAGTTAGAGGCGCGATAAATGCTAATAGTATTGGTGTATTGATCGACTGACTTATGCCAGTCATAGACACTCGCACCTTTCTCTCCATACCAAATACTTTCCCAGTTTTTCTCTGCACCCATGTATTCTTCAAGCATATTCATGCCCTCAAGGGTCAGTAATTTGCTCTCTGAGTCTAAATATCCCGCATGAGCCGCACTTGAAATAACAAGGCTTGATGCGATAATTAAAGACTGATTTTTGTTTAACATAATAATTTTCTTTTAAAGTTTAATTGCCTAAATAACAATCCTACAATATAGAATGTATTAATACAAAGCAAATTTAATTAAGCGCTATAAGCGCCGTTAAAACGGCACTTATTTTTTTTGAATAAACTAAGATCTTCTTCTCGCCATTAGTCCTGCTAGACCAAGACCTATAATTGCTAAGGTTGTTGGTTCGCTAACATTAGTGGCGTCAGTGCTTTTCGAGTTAGTGCTTGAATAAGTCCAGTCGCTTTCATGCTTATCTGAAAAGGCAAAGGTTTCTATTGCATAAATCTTAAATAAATCACGAAGCCTGTGACTTCGAGGATCGCTACTGTGCTCCTCGTCATTGAGGTCAATAGGGTTAGAGCCGTCACCATAGTTTGAAGGCATTGTATAACCATCATTGGCAGTATAGTAGGGGCTAGGAGCGCCAATCTTTATTATTCCACCAGATAAATCAGAGCCGAAGTTAGCGAAGTAAGAATTGTTTCTGTAAATTGAAGTTCCACTTCCGTTGTAGTCTTGGAATTCCCCGTCTGTTAAGTTAAAGATGAAGGTATCATCCAGTCTGGATTCGCCTTTGCCAGCCCATGAGTGTGAATTATATCCTCCAACCAAGACCTCTCTTCCAACAGAATTTACCGCTTTCATGATACTGACGGTCTCATAATAAGGATCAACAGTAGCGTGCCATTCTGCTGGGAGAGCGCCTGTACCACTGTACCAGATTTGATTCCAGTTTTTTTCCTCTCCCATATGAGCTTCTAGCATATTCATGCCTTCTGCCGTTAGAAGTGTGCTCTCGTTGTCTAAAAATCCTGCATTAACATGACTTGATGTTAGAAGTATAGAGGCAACAACAAAGGCTAGTTTTTTACTTATCATAATGAATACCCTTTAAATTCGTAGCTGTAAAAATGATGCTCGAATAATATACAATCTATTAATGTAATGCAAGCTTATTTTAGGGCGAAAAAACCCCGAAAAATCGAGGCTTTTAAGTCTTTTGGACGAATTAGGTTTTTCTGCGTCGTAACGCAATACCTGCTAAGCCTAGCCCAAATAAAGCAAAGGCAGCGGGTTCTGGGACGTCTGCTGAGACTTCTGTGTTAGATGGATTTGGTTTTGAGTAAGTCCAGTCTGGCTCGGCAGCGTCTGAGAATCGAAAGGTCTCTAAGGAGTAAACCTGAAATGCCGATCTGTAATGAGTTTCTTGGTTTTGTTCTTCTCCATTCCAGTATCCTGTGTCAATAGAGTTATTACCGTCCGAGTAGGAGTGGCTATTAACAAACCCGTCAGTCAAATCTCCTTCACGGCCTAGCGTGTCATAGCCGCCGAGAAGATCGTGGTTACGACCAAACGTAGCAAAGTAGCCGTTATTTTGATATATGGCGTAATTTGGGTACTTATCTGGTGTTTGAAATTCAGGCTGAGTTAAGTTGAATATAAACGCCTCGGTTGTGAACAAATAATTATTGTCACCAGCCCATGTGCTTGGATTGTAGCCGCCGACAAGGACTTCAAGACCTTGAGAGTTAGTTGCGCGGTAGATGCTGATAGTATTGGTGTATTGGTCAACCGTGCTGTGCCAGTCGCTTGACTGAGAGCCTTTCTCTCCGTACCAAATGCTATCCCAATTTTGCTCAGCCCCCATATACTCCTCAAGCATATTCATACCCTCAAGGGTCAGTAATTTACTCTCTGAGTCTAAATATCCAGCATGAGCGGTACTTGAGATAAGTAATCCTGAAGCAATAAGGAGCGCCAGTTTTTTGTTTAACATAATAAGTTTACCCTAAGATTAAATGATTAATGTTTAAATAGTAAGCATATAATATACCATCTATTATATCATCACAATTCTTAAGTTTTGCTTTTTATTAAGTACTTCTACGACGGTTTTAGTTTGTAGAGTAGAGTTTTGACTTACTTAACATGCTCCGCCGCCATCACTTCCGAAGCATGAGCTACTAGATGTGTCGCTATCCATTGCTGAGGTAAATGCACTATCCGTTATTATGGGTGAAGCGTCTTTAGGTCGCTTTGTGTTGGATGAGGAAAAGTCAATGTTAGGGGTAAAACGATCCTTACTGGTAATCGCCATATAAAAAGCAAAAGCCACCAGCATAACGGGCGTAATAATTACTGCCAGACTTAAAAGGGTATCGACGTTCATAATTATCCTTAGGGAAAGGGAGGGCGCTTGTGCGCCCTAAAAAGGTGATTAAGCTACTTTTTCAAACATACTAGTGCCATCTGATAGATTTCCTATCTTGCGATACTCGCTAAACGTCTTGTCGAACGTCGGTACTATTCGATTGCACCAGTTGTCGCATAAGTTGGCAATTTTTGCTTCATCCGTATAGTATGATCCTTCCAAGTCCTCATGCTTGCTTTTTAGCCAAATGGCGGCTAAATCGTGGTAGGTGCTTATCCCAATGTAGGCGAATTGGTTTTCCATGAGTACTCTATCTTCATTACCCAGCCATTTATTGCTGACTTCATCCATTGAAGGGAATAGTTTTTTAATATGTTCCCGTAAGTTGTCTTTATATTCATTAAAGTCCCACTCATCTTCAATACTTGAGATGTCTTGGTATGAAATGGCTGTGCAATTTCTAGGTGATGATACTGAGCGACCCATGATAAATACCTTCTCGTTGCTGGCGTTATTGCCTTCTCTATGTTGTATATAATAGCAGAAATAAAGAATTTGTCAACACAAAACAACAAGAAATATCAATTATTTTTTAAACTCACGAACTTCATCTACTATATTTATTCGTAGACTTTGTCGGTGCTTTTGTCTGTAGTTCCACTCTGCCTCAGTGATATCAAGCATATTGCTATTTTTGATGTCGTCAGCGTTGTCGTCAGCTTTTTGGTATAGTTTTGGGCTAACGAGTGCCATCTCGACGGCTTTTTGGGTTTTTGATAGATCGTGCCATGGTAGTTCGCGTCGGAAGATCCCTAGTTCTGTTATCGCTTTAAGGCAAGGTTCATTAAGAGGATCTTCATCCAAGAGCAAGTTAGCCTCAATGGCCTCCTTTACAAACAAGACAGGATCGGTTGGGTAGTTGTTTATTTGTGGTAATAAGAAGTACGGTTTAATCTTAATCTGTTCTTGCTCAATGAATGTTGATAGCGTCGCCAATAATGACGGTACGTCCGTGATGCGGTGCAGCAATGTGATTACGGCGGCGTTGTTAAATTGGCTATGCTCAGGGTTTCCTCTGTGAATCTCATCGACCACCGCACCTTGTTGGCTAAGGTGTTCGGTTATAAGAGCGACGTCGTCATCGTATCGAACATAGGCAATGGTAAAAGCATCAAAAAATTCAGGCTCGCCATCTACTTTGATGTAAGTTTTAACGGCTTCAATATAGGTACTGGCAAAACAGGAGACCGCCTCATAACGACTATAGGTACAAGGGAAGCGATGGGCATCCAGTTTCTTTTGTATTTGCGTGACGTTATCAATGATGGTTTGCAGTTCCACGCCTTGGATTGCGCCACGCTTATTTTTGTCAGCAAGAACTCGTTGAGTCTCATTAAATTGTCGACTGGTGGTGTCCATGTCTGCATTATGATGACGTCGAATTAGGTCGTTCATGCTTGACTGGTATATGTCAAAGATCCGCTTCTGAAGTTCCAATAGGCCCATTGCTTTACTTTCCTTAATCTTGGATGCGAGACAGCTCTTTTTTATAGTGTTCAAGTTGCGCTTCGCAGTTTTTCATGTAGCCAACTGACCAGCAGTTCATATTAATAGTTTTTTCTAATTGGCGAATATTCTCTTGCAAAAGTTCACGCTGTGACATAATTTACCCCTGTTATTAAGTTGCGATTATAGTATCATATATAAAACCAATTGTCAATACAAAATGTCAGTTATTAATAAGATGAGGTGGATGGCCTTAGGCCATCCGTTAAGAAGTTTATAAGGAAGCAAGTGTGCGGGTATAATCGATACCATGACCTCGTGTGGCCAGCTTACCTGCTTTTTCATCCTCGGCCTTACACCATTGGCGATAACCTGCTACGTCGTTGCTGAAGCCGTGATAGATAGTTAGTTTTCCCGACTCGATGAGGCGTTCTTGGCACTGACGACGTAACGTTTCTATTTTTTCGAGATCCGTTTCAACAGTCCACGATTTACCTTGCTTGATAAGGGTGCCAACAACATCGAAATCTTCATCTTCTATCTCGTTTGACACACCCATGAAGTCGTCAGGTAGTCTGAATATTTTGGCTCCATGCTTTTCTTCTGCGGAGCTAAGCCATCGAGCCATACCATATTGGGTTTTGATTTTACGCTGAATATAACGCAGTTGAGCGGATTCAACCGAAGTTGGAGAGTCATTGAGTGGTACTTGGTGACTAATAGCAATGCGTTTACCATTTAATGTAGCACTTGTACTCGGGGCGGTGAAGTATGATGTTGAAACGGTCATAGCTATTCCTCTTGTCGTTATGATGAGTAGATTATAACAGAAGCATGAGTATTTGTCAATCAAATACTGTCGGATTCAGACAAATAATCTTCAAGTGATTTCTTGTCGGTTTTTTACAGAAGTTCGGCGAGGGCTGTCACATCTCCCATAGCAATATCATCCTTTATTTGCATTAAAACCTTATCGATCAGAGTGTCTGGCTTAGTTATATTAATCTCCCGTTCTTTGATACCTATATAATATCAAAAACCAGCGCGTATGTCAATATAATAATAAAAAAAGAATAAGTTAAAAAAAAAGTGGTTATGTTTAAAAAAACACCGTATTATATACAAAGTATTTTAAAGTTTTTAAGGAAATAAGATGAAAAAACGTGTTTTAGGCGCGTTATTGGCCGCAAGTTTTAGCATGACAGCCAATGCGGGGATTATTGAGCAGACAGTCAGTGTTGACTATCAAAACACTGACTTTACTGAGTTGACTTTTAGTTTCGAACAGTTTGATGATTTAGGCGGTACGCGAGTATTGGATAGTATAAATTTCACTCTGTTTGGAGAAATATTAAATACAACTCAAGTGGAGAATTTTAGTGGCAATAGCGGCTCATTGATTAATATTTTTGTGGGTGCATTGCTTGGATTGGAAACTCAAACAGGTCAAGAGTTGGTTACGACGCTTCCATCTCTAACGAGAGAGTTTCAAGCGACATCTTATGATGGTCAGTTTGATTGGGGAGGTACATCAGGTGCTACGTTTGAAGGTTTGTACTCAAGTAATGAAAGCAGTCGTGTTATCACGGATGAAGCGATTACGTCGCTTTTTGTTGGGGATGGTATGATTGATACTTATTTAAGTGGTATTGCGGATACACGAGCGACAGGTGGTGGAAATATCTTCTCAGGTTTCTCGACAGACGCAAGATCTATAGCAAATGTCACATATAACTACAGCGATGTTGAGCCAAAAGCGGTCTCTGAGGTGAGTGAACCAGAAGGTCTTTTATTGTTTGCATCAGGCTTACTTGGTTTCGCGGCCTTGCGTCGACGAAAAGCTTGATATTTCGATAAAAAAGCTCCTATGGAGCTTTTTTATGTCTTGTTTTTAGTTAAAGCCTTGCTTTTCAATATGGCGTCCTGCTGCACTAAGCCAATATGCTCCGATAAAAAAGAGCAACATGGAAAGCTGGGCTAGATTAGTCAACTTTAAAAACATAACAGAGCCAAGAACTCCCGCAGCAACTGAGAATAATTCCAGTTTCCGGGCGGCAGATAAAGAAGGTAGGCCCAGCATTCCTATGCGCACCCATAGGGGTAACTTCTTCCATTGGGGGGACGATTTGTCGATTTTCATAATAAATACCTTATATTAGATAAGGTATTATCATAACGCATTTTTTATTCTTAAAAAAGAGGGGTAGGTCTCTTACTTGCAGTCAAGTAAAGATGGCAATAATCCGCTCTTATTGACACTACTTATTATACTCGATATTTACATTCACTCTTAATCGAGCAGTGTAAAATTTAACGCTGAATATTTTTTACTTTTGCTATGGACAAAGATTTTTTTAATGATAAAACTAAGAGTGTAGGGTAATAAAATTCTACAATAACAATAAAAAGGTATCTATTATGGATCTATTTTACACAGAGTGGCTCGTGCCAACTATCGTTTTTATCATTTTACTGCTCAAAGCGGTTTACTGGCTATCTAAGGCTATGTACTATTTCCTCAAGGCGTATTGTCAGTATAAGAAGTTTGATAAGTAATGTTAGCTTAGGCGGGATTGCTCCCGCCTTTTCTTAGCCATGGAATAGAACCATGCCGTCCATTGAGTCCCACTGTTCTTCGCCAAACAAAGCAATCGCTTCATCACGCGATTCAGATTCATTAATCGTAGTGCAGTCTAAGATAAGCTCATCAGTAAGGGCTTGGTTAGTGTAGCATTCAAACGTAGAGGCAATTTTATCCAAAAAGGACTTTTGCTCAACTTTTACCATCATTAACTTGACGGATTTGTTTATTTTAATGTTATTGCTCATGGTGCGCTCCTAAGTGGACATATAATGGGTAAGTTCGTAGTTGCCAGAGTGAAGTCGGTAAATGCTGATTACAACGTTCTTAATCGTCCATCTTCGATAGGACTCTTTTTCAATGTAGTGATCGCCGTCTGTTTGAGCTAATACGTCATGCTGCCAATTAAGTCCGTAAAAATCTGCGACGGAAGCCAGAGGGTGTCTGTCAGAATACGTTGGTAATGTCTTTGGTGTCTGCATTATAGCTCCCTTAAGTCAGTAAATCTATAGTATCATAAGACACGCCAGATGTCAATAATAATAAGCAACAATACTAAGTAAAAAGAATGAGTAAGGATTGATGTGTGAGTGCAAATTAGGTCATGGTTATGGAGAGGAATCAAAGCTCGATTGAGTGAGCTTTGATTTAATAAGGGTCAGAGTTTGATTAGTAGCAAAGTGTTTGATCTTCAAGAGTACCAAAACATTGGTTCATTGCTGTTTTAATGCCCTCAATGCCCGTGTTTTCTTTAAGTGTTATTGTATTTGTTATATTAGTCATAAAGACGTCATCGAGCAGACGCTCTTGTGGGACGGTTATCTTAAAAAACAAGATGTCTTCATCGGTTCTGTTGGTGTCAATGTCTATTTTCGTTTCGGCATTAAAAAACTTGCTTGCCTTGAGTTCAGCTTCCTTTGTGAAGATGTCAGTTTGAGTCTTTGACATATCTTCCAGTAAAAAAGATTGGTGGGCCAGTCGTTGACCAAGTATTGAGATAATGGAATATGAATTAATAATGATATTCATAAATCCGTCGATTTTTTGGTCTTTCTCTATGGCTAACATAACTACTACTCTTTAGTTTTTAAGTTTACTTGTTAATGATACTTGCTCTTGATCTACTGTCTGTGCGAGCAGGCGGAGCATAGTAGGCGAGAGGTCGTACCTGATCAAGAAAAAATAGCGTAAAAATCGATTTATTTTACGGCTCTTTGTGTTTTTTGATTTTACTATAAGAATACGCCCTAATTGGTGTAAGATATATCTCACAAAGTGTTAGGTTATTGACCTATCTAATTGTTTTGTAAAATATATACGGGGTCTTCTTGATGGATGGGCATTTCTGTTTCTATCCATAGATTGCTGTATGTGTCGTAACTTCGATCGAATGCACTATCTCCAATCGTTTTGTTTTTTTCAGATTCCTTGCCTTTTGTCATGACTGGTTTTGGAAGCCAGCGAGAGTCTCGTGAGGTGAATCCGTAAAAAAACTCTGGGTTTTCATCGATATTCGTCCAGTCTATCTCTTGATTTAGAGTCTCTGCGAGCAGTGTGTTTTTAATGGATTC
>Ga0115572_10002321_pt1 | contig 15274 bp, 14 predicted proteins | sample COGITO_mtgs_1206_FD_88681 | JGI IMG/M metagenome (GOLD analysis project Ga0115572, IMG submission 88681) | Pelagic marine microbial communities from North Sea - COGITO_mtgs_120607 | ecosystem: Environmental > Aquatic > Marine > Epipelagic | place: Germany:Helgoland, sampling site Kabeltonne... | reverse complement strand
CTTGTCAAAAGAACGATTTGCAAGATAATCATGATCAAAACCTAAAAGATGAATTTCCTTGTAGCCAGCTAATACCGATAACATCAAACAATAAGCACTTACTCCTGCAAACTTTGGCCATAAGCCGGAACGGGATATACTTTTCTCATCTAACCCGTGATGCTTGGAGAGTAGAATGGATGAGTTAAACTTTTTTAGATGAGTAAAATAACTGCTGCCAATTATGTGCGCAGGACCTACTATACTCTTTGGAGAACAATTTAGAAATAGACTATCGAAAAAAGCATAAGATTTTTCAGATTTATCAAAATAATTTTTGTCATAAAAAGCATACGCTACTATGTTCAATTTTTTAGCTAAATCATGTTTCCAAAATCCACTTGCTGTTATTACATCATTATCACCTATCTCATCCAATTGAGTATCCGTTAGACTTGGTCCAGTCATGATAACGTAACATTTCTCCGATTTTCTTAATCTTCTTATTTTAGTTGACACACGGTTATAGCCTATGGGGCTGATTAATAAAAATATAGTTGACGTCAGCAATTTTGTTATAAAACTCAAGGCGATGACGGATGATTTAGACGAATAATAGACTAAGAAATAAAATACTTGGTTAATCATTTTAATTATTTCGAAGGTTTGATTATCGGCATAATTTCTCTGATAATTTGAAAAGCCTCCGCAAGATCTAAACCATTAGCAACACCCCACATCTGCGCTCTAATTCTCAAAGCTTTTGGTGACCTTGGGTGTGGATAGGGCCTTCTCTCAAATTCATATGCCTCCATCGCTTTAATTTTAGCTGCGAGTGACTGTTCGCTAATTTCCACAAAGAGATTCGGTACAAAATGTTTGGGGTCAGAGGATGCTCTCCATTCTGTCCCGGACATTGTTTCAAAGGTTATAATCGTCTTAACCTCTTCATTGCCCATAGGGCGACATGCGGTTATTACAGCATCAAAGGTTCTTTGATGATCTACATTCAAATCGCCACCATGATGGGTAAAGATAACCTCTGGTTTAAACTCGATTTTTTCTTTTTCCACCACCTTTATCAAATCTAACAAAGGGACCGTATCAAAACGATTATCGGGAAAATCATATATCCCAATAGATTCATAGCCAATGGATTTCTGTGCTGAGAGTATATTAGTCCGGTGTATATTCAGCTCTCTGTCCCATTTGGAGACATTTCGCTCATCCGCCCTGGATGTTATGCCTTCTCCTAGAATAACTGATCTAATAGTGCAGCCGTACTCAGAGATGAGCATATTCATTGTTGCACCTAGCCCGAGAACCTCATCATCCGGATGAGCTACGACCACTAATATTCTTTTGTCCTTAAATTCCATCTACAAAATTCAACTTCATGGGTGTGCCTAATACAATATCACAACTGAACCTCTTACCTAGAATACTTTTCAAATATTTAGGATGTATTCCATGGCCGGGGCGAATAGAGCGAACATTAGATTCTGATATAATCTCACCTTTTTTTACATCCTTAGTAACAAACAATGAACGTGCGTATTTACGACTATTAACCACCTCCGAATCTAACTTATAGTCTTGGTTCCCCAAGGCGCGTTCCGTACGTCTAACTTGAGTAACCATTTCTTTAAACTCTTCAGGAGTCATTGAAAACTCAACGTCCGGACCACCAAGTTTTTTATCTAAAATAAAATGCTTCTCTATAACTTTTGCCCCTAGCGCCACCGCAGTCACAGGTATTAAATGGCCTAAAGAATGATCGGATAGACCGACGATACAATCGAAATCATTTTTTATCTGTGGAATGAGATTCAGATTTACTTGCTCCCATTTAGTTGGATATGTTGACGTGCATTTCAAAAATATAATCTGATCATTACCAACAGATTTACAAGTTGCGATCGCTAACTCAATATCATCTTTCGTTGCGAGTCCTGTAGAAAATAAGATTGGTTTTCCCTTTGATGCTATGTGCTCTATTAATGGTATATCCATAATCTCATATCCCGCTACTTTATAAAATTCAACACCTAGATCTTCTAAAAAATCTACATCGTACTTCGAAAATGGTGAAGAAAAGAAATCCATACCTAGAGACAGGGTCAATTCCCTCAATTCATCGTGCCATTCATAAGGTGTGTGTGTCTCAGTATACAAGTCATACAAAGTCATCCCATCCCAAAGTGTACCACCTTTAATAATGAATTCATCCCGATCAACGTTTAGAGTAATTCTATCTGGCGCTGTAGTTTGAAGTTTAACGCAGTTTGCACCAGACGCATGCATTGCTTTAATGGTCTCTATAGCTATCTGCTTATCACCCCTATGATTACATGATAGCTCTGCGATGATGTAAACCGGGTGCCCCTCGCCTACTATTGTGTTTCCCAACCTAATTTGTTTCATATTTTTTTATTTAAAGTTTAGAATACATCGCAATCTCCCATAAAAATGTTCCAATTATCATAGGTAGATATTGCCTCAATTACAAAATCATCCAACCCCTGATTAAAGACCTTAATGCACGGGAAAGACTCAAAAGACAATTCATGGGGATGAGATTTTAAAATTTTTTCAAAGTTTTTATTTATCGGCCAAAACACAACGTTGTATATCGAATTCTCTAGAAAATATTTCTTTGTTAATGATATGACATGCTCGTACGAAATTTCTTTGGATAAAACAAAGTCTACTAAATGGCCTGATTTTTCAGATGTATATGGATTATCGTAAAATTTAAAAACTACGAACCCTAAAACGATGTCATCTTTTCTGATGGTAAAACACTTGTAAAGATCCTGCGGATGATTTATATACCTATTGATATAATAGGTTAGGTTTTTATGAACAGAAACACTATTTACGTCATTAAAGTATTCTACCAATGCATCTAAAACAAAGAAGTCTTCAAAAGACCCGCCAAAATAATGCACATGAAATGGCAAATCTAATTCATCGCATGTACGGCTGTTAAGTTTATACGACGGTAACCGCGTTAATAATTTACAGCCTTCAATTCTAACTTGAATTTGAAAATAACCCTTATTGGGGAATGCATACATAAAATCTACACCTCTTTCGCGCGCCAAATCATAAGCATATTTTGTGACTTTGTAAATTTGAATTTTGTCACGATGTTTAAAACTAACTACCGCATTTAACCCTTGCCCACCTCTATACTTGTTTCCGAATACATTCATGTCCAAAGGAACTATAGCATAGTGAGCGATCACATTGCCTTCATACTCGGCAATAACCACTATTGAGTAATCTGTTGTCACTATGCGGTTCAGCCATACCCAATAGGCTCGATCTCTGAGGTAGGGTGTATCAAATTCATTAAAAAAATTTATGATTGCATCTCTGTCACTATACGTCGCCTCACGAATTTCAACATTGTTCTTAGACATGTGTACTAATCTCGACTAATTCCACTATTCCCATATTCTGCTTAAATAAAAAGCAAACTTTATTATTATTGAAAGCTGGTGAAGGCGATGGGTTAGTTATTTTAATAAATCCCTGAGAAGTTAAATTTGATATTGTTTCGTCCATACTTTTAACTTGATAACAAAAATGATATGGAATTATTCCATTATTTTTTTTCAACAATAATGCAATAGGACTATTTGAGGAGTGCGGTTCTATAAGCTCAATTCGCGGCGATTTTAACTTAGTCAAGAAGCATACCTTAACATCTTGATTTTCATCATAAATTATTCGCGTTGCTGCGTTATAACCAATGACTTCAAATGATTTAATTGATTTCTCGATACTTATTGTAGCAATTCCTACATGATCAAACTTTAAACTTAATAGTAAATCATCCATAATCAATTAAATTAATGGCCCTCCAAGAGTAGACCATCTTACCATTCGATCCATAAGAAATATGCCATCCCATGGAGATTCAAAGTTTAACATTCTCCCTATCTCTGGACACCCCATGACCCCTTTTTCTACAGCCAATTCCGCAAAATTGATTGCCTTTTGACCAGCGGCGGACAAACCAACAGTCTGTATATTATCATCTATAAATTGGAGTGTTTCATTAATATGATCTACAGGATGAACCATGATTACCCTAGAATAAACAGGTGAACTTAGGTTCATATCATCTGAATACACCACTGTCCAAGTTGAATCATCACTTGACCAAACATTTCCTTTGAAGTCATACAAACCTCGAATTGAGTGAATAGCAGAAATTTGCTCGACACTTTCTTCGCCCTTAGGAATCTGGAGAGCAGACTTCTTCATTCCTTCAGCCAATAGCCCGCAGAATTCTTCCGGGGAAATTTCTCCATTCTTTTCAATGAATAGATTGTGTGGCGATGCACAACCAGTCTGATCAAACACGCTCGCGTCTACGGCTACTTTTCGTGCTAATTTTCTCGCACTTCTTTCTGTACTTAATGACTCCTTAGCAACTACAGAAAATGATAGTTTAGGACCGAAAATCAAATCTTCAGTATCAAAATTTGATGGATAACCAGTAACACTTTCTACTGCCTCTCTACCTCCCCATGCAATTCGAATATTAGCCGCTTTGGACATAATTTCACCTAATTCAATATCCTTGTGTGAAAAGTATACTATTGCAATTGTCTTAAGTAAATCATTTCCATGAATTGTATAACCACCACCAGTCGTATGTGTGAGATTCTCAAATGCGTTAAGCAATCCTGCAAAAACTCCTTCATCTTTGGACGATATTTTAAGTAAGTTCACATTTTTAGTCAAAATAGATTGCAATAATGCGAACATCCCTAATACCTGAACATTACCCGCCATCCAATGACATGCTAGCCCCCTTTGATTAGCCTTCAAATATTGCTTACGAGAGCTGCCATGAGGTAAAAAGCTGTCTATATACTGTCTATTACCTCTTAACCCGAGAGTGGCTATTCTATTTAGATGCTCTGGCTTCGACCAATTAGCCAGAAATGACAAGCCTTTCTCCTTCAATCGTTGCAAATCTCCATCTGCATTTGACCATCTTTTTGAAGCCTCGCCAATTAAACCAATAAGTGCATCTATTGGCTGGGCCTGAAGCCATTCTTTCTTGGTATTCAAGTCGCGAATAATTCCTTTTAACTGCTCATCAACAGATCGATTATGTGGGTTTTCAGCTCCTTTCCAAAAATGAACCTCCAGCTTTGAAGCATGATTGTTGCCGTCCGCAGATGTCAAATTAAATTTTAATTTATCCCCTAAAATATCGCCACAACCTCGAACCTCTGCTTTTTTTAACCTACCTATGATTTTGAATCTTGTTCCATTTCTTCCATAGGGACATGGTTCTGAATTAATCATACCTAGATCGTCAGTAAGAATTACATTACCTGGATATGAATGCGGTATGGGGGATATAAATTCCAATATGCCCGTTTCATTTTTAGAGACGATTTGCCTAGTTGCTGGATCACGAACAATAACCTCAGAATATATTGGAGCGTGCTTGAATCCACATTGACAATCAGGATAATTCAAGCCCATTTGCTCTGTGAAACCGTAAATATCTATTACATCCTCTGGCCTAATCCCAAAAAGACTTGACATAGAATTATTAAAATCTTCTTTGCTTATTTTTTCATTTTCAAGCTTTTTCCATCCACCGATATGAATCACTTTCGAATTTGGAGGTAATGTGAAGTCTGCACCTGAATCCAATAGAGGTTTTACTACTTGAGAATAAAGCATATATGTAAACCCAAATACTATAACGGGTTCTTTTTGCTCAAGCTCACTGATAAAAGAATTTGTACTTTCGGAATTGAAAAATGCCAAATCATTTTTCATCTCCAAGGAATAGTGAACTTTACCGGCAAAATTCAGGTATCCTCCTATAGCAGCATACCGAGCACCCAGAAAATGAAGATTCTTTGGTTCGGGTTTTACGTCAATAATAATAAATGGCCTGCGCTCTGAACCTAGGTAGTCTTTTAATACCTTAATCATAACTTTTGCTTGGCGCTTCGCGGTCAATTTGTCCAAAACAACTGTACTTGGCACTCCAGAGGTTGCAGAGGACTTCAAGGAAAGTTTTATCTGGTCATCAGCAATGGACTTTAAATTTTGTCCCAATTCCTTAAACACACTGACAGAAACGGCAGGTAATTCATCTAGTCTCCCTGAAAACTTAAACGGGTCAAAACTTTTGTTTTCGCAAAACCTGCGATATAAATCGTTATTCTCATAGTGAAACTGAAGCTCTTGAATAACAGCTTTCATTAGCAACGCGCTCTTCTTTGAATCTTTAGTTGCGAATGGATCTAGTTTTATCAGCTCCTCGGTAAAAAACTCGGACTTCATCAAATTGAATCTTTAAATATAGTTTGTAAGTAATCTGTATCCATCGATGTCGGATTTCCTTGCCCACCTTTATCGCTAAGCGCCCTCGTAAATAAGGTACTGTCTGCCAAGATTTCATTCTTTTTGCTTTTCAGTATTTGTCTTGGGATTCCCAAATCACAAAGCGACACAACGTTCTCTACAAACGACAAAAGTTCATTACCTTTGGAAAACCCAGATTTCACAGCCAGATTTTCAAATCGTTTTAATGTTTCCGGTTTTTCAATGTTCTTTTTTATTACCGTTGGCAAGAATAAAGCAATCGCATCAGAGTGAGATAAACCATAACTTGTCATTTGATGAGCCAAAGAGTGCGCAGCACCAACGATACAATGATTTTGTACCATACCGGCAAAAACTGAAGCCAACTGAAGTCTATTCAACACTTCGCCTTTATTGGTTTTTCCTATCATTTGATATAGTTCTGAGAAAACTCCAATCGCTTTCTCTGCAAAAACATCAATTAGAATATTGTCAACCCTAGACAAGTATCCTTCAATGCAATGCGACAAGGCGTCGACCATAGATGATAACAAGAGACTTACAGGGGCATCTTGAATTAACTCAGAATCTAAAACAATAATTTCAGGGATAAATTGATGACTAATTATAAATTCTTTAGATTTTTTCTTGGCATTATACATCACTGCGGAGGAAGATATTTCAGCGCCACTACCAATAGTGGTTGGCATCGCAATGAAAGCCGTCTTCCAAGTCATCATGGAAAATTTAGTCTCTCGAATATCAAAAAATGGAAATTCATAATACGTTCGTATCATTTTTGCACCATCAATTACGCTTCCCCCGCCAATCGCTATCACTATGTCTGGTTTAACTTTTTCTACTATCGAGAGTGCAGTAGACAACGATTCTATACTAGGTTCTCCTTTCCAATCCTTTTCGATGAATACTACCTCAAAAGCAGAAATAGATTTTTCCACCTTCACTTTATATTCGGACTTTAAACTTGTTCCGTGTATAACAACAACTCTGGATGAAGGATAGGATTTTAACCCGGTTAATGCATTTTCACCAAACAAAATAGTTGGTTGTTTCAAAATGAATTTTGAATACATTCCTTGAGGTTCCCACATATTATTTTAGTTTTTGACGTTGAATTTTACCTGAAGAAGTTCTCGGCAATTCATAAATCCATTCATAATGCCGTGGAACCTTATAATCTTCTAAATTATCTTTTAAATATTTGTTTATATCGTTAAACGTCTTTGCCGTACTACCCTCCACAATAAATAGTTTTACTTCCTCACCAAGGATAGAATCTTGATTAATTATACCTACACAGGCTGCATCAATTCCAGGTTCCCATTCTATAAGTTTATTTTCAATCTCCTGCGGAGAAAGCTTTTTGCCACCTACGTTAACAATGTCTTTTGTTCTTCCCCTAAACTCTAAAAAACCTTGTCTATTAAGTATTCCAATATCACCTGTTCTAAAATATTTGCCCTGAAAAAACTGCGAATCGTCGACATTAACAAAAGACTTAGCGACGTGGTCACCAGCTATACAAATCTCTCCCTCGCAGTCGCTTGGTAATTCTGATCCAGAATCATCGAAAATCTTGATTTCTACGGATTTACACGCTCTACCAACGGTATGCAAACTATGCCTATCACCATTGAATTCTAGAAAAGCTGATCGCGAAGCCTCAGTTAATCCATAGTGCATGCACAAACGAGTCTTCGGTAATAATTGTGCCAATTCAAACTTATCCTCAGGCGATAAATACGCGCTACCAAGTTCGATATATTTCAGCTGATTCCGATATTGACCTATCTTATCACCACTCAATTTCCTTAAATACTTCCAACTAGAGGGGACCATACTAAAACCAGTAACGGCATGTTCTTCGATTTTTCTAAATAAACGCTTTACGTTTACGCTACTAGCGTGAAGGACTAGTGTCCCTCCCGCGCTTAATACGCATCTTAACCTTCCTAAACCAAATGAATGACTCATGGGTAAAGCAAGAAGTTCGACATCGTCTATTGAATTGCCAATAAAATCATTGATATTCTCGGCACTTTGCGCAATATTTTTTTGCGTCAATAAGACCCCTTTTGGTGCCCCTGTTGTGCCCGATGTAAACATAACATCGGCAATACTATTCAGATGAGGATAATCAACTTCACTTGGTATTCGTGTGTGCGACACGTCAATAAATTCATTCAAATCAAGATTTAAAACACCCTCTAATTTTTCGTTAATTCCAATAACGAACCTTGGTTTCATGGAATTTACAATAAAGGATATCCTATCTTTTGAAATACCATTATCTAAAGGTATAGTTTTAGCACCTATTAGGTGGAGCGCATAATAAAGAAAAACAAAAGACTCATTTTTTTCAGCAAAAAGCATGACCGAGTCTTCTTTTGTAACATCATATTGTAACTCAAGTCGGCTTTTAACAGACCAAATTTCAGTTATAAGTCTACCATACGTAATATGTCGATCACCGATAATAAGAGCAAGATGATCAGGTTTTGTTCGACCTAAACTAAAGAGTTTTTGAACTAATGTCTGCGACATATACTATTTGATACGATCTTCTACGATAGCAACAATGTCGCTCACATCCTCCAATTCCATAATATCTTCCGGATCTAGTTTGATATCAAATTCATCTTCAATAGTGCTGATTATAATAAGTTGAGACATCGAATCCCATCCAGGAAAATCACCAATAGCAGTGTCCTCATCTAAACGATTCACTTCGACCTCAATGGATTTTGCAATGATTTCCATCACTTTCTCTTTAATCTTCATAATTTTCAATTAATTTTCTAATAAATACATTTATGTTAATTGGTAAAGTTTCAAACATTTTTTTTGACAAAGAATAATAGATTAATTCTTTGCCTAATTCTAAATTCTCGATAAATCCGCATGACTTATGTATCTTGCGAACCGGAGTGTTCTCAGGAATCACTCTTGCATAAATCTCTTTTGCATTCAAAAATTTAAAGAAGAAATGTAAATAAATATACTCGAAATATAGGCCAATCCCTGAAGAAATTATACTAGGATTTAGGAAAAAACCAGTTGAATAAATATCTTGATTAATTTTATCATAGTAAATGCATCCTATTAATTTTGATTTCCTAAACACTGCGCAATAAACTTTATTTGGAGAATTCTTGAGGCTTTTTACAAATTCCATGTGATTCTCTTCCGGAATAATGCTAGAGTTTAACATCCACTTTCTGACATTTGGATGATTACGGCAAGAAAGAACTTGCCTTGAATCAATATTAGTTAAGTCTTCATATCGCACGAATTCATATCCGTGTATATTGCATTGTATATTATAGCTCATAGTCTTTCAAAAACTGAAATTAGATTCTCTCTTGAATCTTTAAGCAATATCTGTGGCAAATTCTCTATTTGAATAGACGGCAGCCTTTTTAAAGACGCGAAATTTCCGATACCCCTTACATTGAAATCCGAAATTAAGACATTGTAAAAAGAAATTTGATTTTCAACCGTATAACCTAAAATAAACGGCAATCCAACCGCTAGCGCTTCTAAACACACCGAACTAGCCGGCAGTACACCAAAATCGCATACCTGCATTCTGAAAGACATTTCTTGCGCGGACAAGTTCGAATACAAATTTATCCTTTTATCGCTACCAGCGATAACCTTATTAAGCTTCACAGAATGTTCGTAAGCCGCTCCGATAATTATGTCAATTATCTGAACTCCTCTATGTTGACACAGCAAAGAGACAATTTTAGAGGTAATGTCGAATTTATCAGCACCACCAAGGCATACCAAAGCACGTCTAGGTGACTTTCTAACACGCCTGACTATGGCACTAAAAAACTCACGGCGCAATAATGCGAAATCCAATCCTAAACACAATCGAGTATAGCTTTCTCGGGAGAAATCACCATCACTTTTCCCTGGAGAATGATTAATTATTACATCAGAGACATAATGTTTGTCAGACATGTCGTCAATGCAGACTAAAGTACACCCCAAATTTTTGATAGCTATCTGGTAGTCAGTATTGAAAAAATAATTGTCCAAAACCACAATATCTGTTTTTCTCAGAAGTTGTAAAAATTCCTGAAAGTGATCATCACAATTTTCCGAAAGCTTTATTAAGTCCGCACAACTCTCCGAGATTTCATTAAAAAGAAAATCACTTACAAAACGTGTAGCGAAAATACAATTAAAATGATCACGCAATATTTTAGACAATGCTAATGAACGTACCACATGGCCTAGTCCAATCTCTGAATCTCCATCAGAACGAAAAACTATTCTTTGTTTCAAATGATTCTATTCAAATTCAAAATTATGATTTCCAGAAAGCTGAGATAAAATATCGTTGTAGAGTTGCACTTTCATTCTAACTTATCTAAACACAATCTATATTTCATTTCGGCAATTTGCCAATCACTCTCGTTATCTATATCTTGAACTCTAGCTTCATTTAATTCAACCCCGAAACATTTACTTTCGAAAGGCTCAAGATGTATAGCGTTTGATCTTATCCAAAACCACTGTCCTGCGTCGTGAAATACTGTTTCAAGTTCTTGAGACCGTGAATGCAGAAACTCACTCCAAATCATCTCAACTCTCTCCCCGCTAATTTGACGTAATCCTCTCCAAATGGGATATGAATACCTAACTATTGGCATAACAGTATCACATGTACCCGCAGAGATCATTTCCATTCCTTTTATCAAATCTGAAATCTTTACGAATGGTGCAGTTGCATACAAACAACAGATATATTCGAATTCTTGACCTCTTTTACTATATTCGTTAAGGACCTCACGAATAACTTTCATAGTGCTCGCTGTATCACTTGAAGACTTATCACTTCTTAAAAATGGAACTCTCGCCCCATATTCTCGAGCAATAGTTTTAATTTCTGTGCTATCCGTAGATACCATTACTTCGTCGAATAGACCAGAATTTAAAGCAGTCTGAATAGAATAAGCGACAATTGGCTTCCCATGAAAATCTTTAATATTCTTCTTAGGGATTCGTTTACTTCCTCCTCTTGCTGGGATTATACAAAGAGATTTAGGCATAAAAAGAATTAATAAGATTAACCACTACCATTTGCTCCTCGTTTGTCAATGAGGGGTACATTGGAAGACTTAGGCAATTTTCGTAATACTTTTCCGAATATTCCCTATCTCCAACCTTCCAGCCAAATTCCCTGTAATAGGGCATTAGATGACATGGGATATAATGTATCTGAGCGTATACATGATTTTCCCTTAAATAATTGTACAATCCTAATCTATCGTCAACTTCAATCACATAAAGATGATAGGCGTGGCCATTAACTAGCCCTGACTGACCTTTAATGAAGTTATTATCTTTAAACGCCTTCTCATAAGCACTTGCTATTTCCCTTCTACGTCTAATGCCTTCATCTGCTCTTTGAAGTTGACTTAAACCTAAGGCTGCTTGGAAGTCAGTTAACCTATAGTTATATCCTAATTCTTGCATTTCCATATACCATAATGGAAAGGATTCTGCATTTTCGACTCCCGATGCAAAATCAATACTATTGGTATAAAAAGAAACATCCTTAACTATACCATGAGTTCTTAGCGCAAGTAGCCGATTATACAGTTCTTCATTATTTGTTGTAATCATTCCTCCCTCGCCAGATGCAATATGTTTAACTGGATGGAAAGAAAAGATTGCTAAATCTGCAAACTCACCAGAGCCGCACTTCGATTCTTGGCCGTTCGACTTAACAAAAGATCCTCCTGGGGCATGACAAGCATCCTCTATGATCCAAAGCCCATATTCATTTGCGAGTTTTCTGTAAGCCTCTAGGTTAACTGCACGTCCCGCAAAGTCAACAGGAATGACGCCCGAGTAGGTTCCTTTCGGCGATGCTTCTAGAAGCTCACGAACTGAATTAATATCGAGAAGGTATGTTTCTGGATCAATATCTCCAAAAACCACTTCGCCACCGCAATATCTCACACAGTTTGCGCTTGCAGCAAAGGTTATAGGAGTAGTGATTACCTTTTGACCTTCGCTAACATTTAACGCCATAGTACAAAGGTGTAAGGCTGCGGTACCGTTCGATACAGCCACGGCATATTTAGACTCTACATAAGAAGCAAAAGCATCCTCGAACTCTTTGATTTTTGGACCTTGAGTCAAATAGTCCGATTTGAGAACTTCAACAACCGCGTCAATATCAGCTTGAGTGATATTTTGCTTTCCGTAAGGAATTGGATTCATTATACCTTAAATGTTGGATCTACATGATTTGAAATAAGAACTCTTAAAGAGGCAACGGTTTCCCACTCTTCATTGTCTCCAGAGTTATAACTGAAGCCTTCCGGCACTTGCTTTGCATTATGTGCAATTATGAATTCTTCTAAGTCCCAAGGCGTAACTGTTGGTAAAATCGTGTAGTACTTACCTAAATCATAAGTATTGTAAGAATCCGAAGGGGTGATCATCTCCTCATGAATCTTTTCTCCTGGACGGATACCCACAACAGGCTTTACACATTCAGGGCCAATTGCTTCCGCTACATCAAGAATCTTATAACTTGGAATTTTAGGAACGAATAACTCACTACCCCAAGCGTTTTCTAATGCATGCATTACCATATCCACACCACCCTGAAGACTAATATTGAAACGAGTCATCTTCTCACTAGTAATTGGAAGTATACCTTCTTTCTTCTTATTAATGAAAAATGGAATTACTGAACCATTGGACCCCATTACGTTTCCGTATCTCACAACGCTAAAGCGAATATCTTTTGAGCCTTTGTAGTTGTTAGCCGCCACAAAAAGCTTATCTGAGGCCAGTTTTGTGGCTCCATAAAGGTTAATTGGTGCACACGCCTTGTCAGTAGATAAAGCAACTACACGAGAAACATTAGTTTTAATGCATGCATCTATTACATTCTGTGCACCATGCACATTAGTTTTTACGCACTCGTCAGGATTATACTCTGCAATGTGAACATGTTTCATTGCCGCTGCATGAATAACATAATCCACACCAGTCATTGCCCTTTCCAATCGAGTATAGTCCCTTACATCGCCGATTAAATAACGAATTTGGGGATACTTAATTGCTGGAAACTCTTGAGCCATCACAAACTGTTTTTGCTCGTCACGACTATAAATAATAACTCGACGAACTTCAGGGAAATTCGTTAGTATGTGACTTGTCAACTTTTTACCTAGTGAACCGGTTCCACCGGTAATGAGAATTGATTTATTTTTCCACATGACTACTTAAAATAATTTTGAATTTTCTGAATAACATATTCTTGTTGCTCGTCGGTTATTCCTAATCCTGAAGGGATGTAAATACCCGTTTTTGATAATTCAATTGTATTCGTCGAATTATCATGGACCCGAAAATTTTGTTCTTTTAGCGCAGGCTGCAAGTGCAAGGGATAAAAATAATCTCGGTTTCCAATTTTATTATCACTTAAATATTTCTGGAATTTCTGTTTCTCAGATTCTGTCGAAAATCTAATTCCATAGATCCAATATGAATTCTTACTCCCGTTTAGTTCAGTTGGGGGTAGAAATAAATATTTTGTATCAAATTTCTCAAAAGCTTCATTATATTTTTCACCTATCTTATACTTTCTGGTCAGATGATTTTCAACCTTCTTTAATTGCGATGAACCCAAAGCGGCCTGCATTGAAGTCATTCTATAATTGTAACCAAGCCATGTATGCTGATACCGTGGTAAGTCTTCACTAAATCCAATATTTCTTAATTCCCTAATGCCCTGAATGATCGAAGCATCATTTGTGATTACCATTCCCCCTTCACCTGTCGTAATGAGTTTGTTAGGATAGAAACTAAATGTTGAAATATCTGCGAGTGCCCCTACTCTCTTGCCTGATTTTGTTCGAATTCCGTGAGCTTCAGCGCAATCTTCAATAATTCTAATTTGGGTACCCTTTATTTGATTAATTAATTCCTCAGTATCCGTTGTCAGTCCATAAGTGTGAACAACTATAATTGCACTGGTATTTTTATTCACAGCTGATAGAATAGTTTCAACCTCAGCGTTACATGTTTCGATATTAACATCGATAAATACAGGCACTAATCCTGCTCTGATAACGCTTATGGCAGGACTGAAAATAGTGAAGTTGGGTATTATCACTTCTGAGCCTTTTGGTAATCTGAGTGCCTCGATAGCAACATCCAAAGCCGCACTACCATTCGCAACGGAAATTGCATAACGGCAATCCATAAAATCAGCAAATGACTTTTCAAAACTTTCGATATATGGCCCTTGAGAAGATACCCAGCCAGATTTGACACAATCTAAAACCGCCTTAATGTCTCCGTCATCAATTGACGGCGTATTTACTGGTACGTTCATAATTATTTTGTAAATAAATAAGTTATCCCAAATGATTCGCTTGACACTTCAGTGCCGGTATGCAAATCAAATGATTCTACTAATGATAAACCAAAGTCATCAGCGACATTACAAATAGTTTCCTTAGACCAGTACTTCATCAAGTGTTGCTCTTGAAAAAACTTTGGTGTCTCTGTTTTTTCAAGCACCACAAAATCAAAATTCACCAATACTGTTTCTTCTTTTGGATTATGATTAGAATATGAATATCTAATTATTCGCGATCCATCCCTGTCCATAGCCTCTTTGCGGCGAGTTTCGAGTTTATTAGAAACGAAGCCGGCAGACGACCAAACGTCGAAACATAAAAAGCTCCCTACTTTCATATGCTTTGATGCTGCCTCTATCGCTTCCTTCAAGGAGTCAATTGAAGTGAGATAACTAAATACATGAAATAAAGAAAATATAAGGTCAAATTTTTCGGAAAACTCGACTTTACATAAGTCGCTCACAGAATACGAAATATTTGATCTATTATTTTTGAGCTCCGCTAATTTGATCATGTCT
>Ga0115572_10002314_pt1 | contig 15305 bp, 9 predicted proteins | sample COGITO_mtgs_1206_FD_88681 | JGI IMG/M metagenome (GOLD analysis project Ga0115572, IMG submission 88681) | Pelagic marine microbial communities from North Sea - COGITO_mtgs_120607 | ecosystem: Environmental > Aquatic > Marine > Epipelagic | place: Germany:Helgoland, sampling site Kabeltonne... | reverse complement strand
ATGATAATGGATCCGCAACCGGGTGAGTCAGTGTACGACCCTACTTGTGGCTCGGGCGGTTTATTACTTAACTGTGCCTTGCACCTTAAAGATGAAGGTAAAGAATACCGAACCCTTAAATTATACGGCCAAGAGATTAACCTATTAACCTCAGCCATTGCCCGTATGAACATGTTTATGCATGGCATTGAAGAGTTCGATATTGTTCGGGGTAATACCTTAAGTAATCCAGGTTTACTTGAAAATGACGAGCTAAAAAAATTCAATGTTATTTTGGCTAACCCACCTTATTCGATTAAATCGTGGGATCGTAAAGCATTTGAAAGCGACCCGCATGGTCGAAATGTGTGGGGCACACCACCACAAGGCTGTGCCGATTATGCCTTTCAACAACATATTCAGAAGAGTCTCGATTTAGGTAATGGTCGTTCGATTTCATTGTGGCCACACGGGGTTTTATTTAGAGACTCTGAAGCTGAAATGAGAAGGCAGATGGTCCAAAGCGATTTAGTAGAGTGTGTCATTGGTCTTGGACCAAATCTATTTTACAACTCGTCGATGGTATCTTGTTTATTGATTACTAATAACAATAAAGCACCGGAGAGGAAAGGTAAGGTTTTATTTATTCAAGCAGTTGAACAAGTAAGAAAAGAAAAAACCATGAGCTACCTTGATTCAGAACATATAACTAAGATCTACCAATCTTATAAAAATTATGTTTTGGAACCTGGCTTCGCTGTAGCAATTGATAATGACGAAATAACCAAAGATAAAAACTCCAGACTAAGTGTACAACTTTATGTTCATAATGATGTGATTAATGAGAGAGATTTCAGTCAAATACATAATGAATGGCAATCTAATATACAAGCAAAACGAGAGTCTATTGAAAATATCATTGAGACACTTAAGAACAAAGGGAGGTGTTAATGAACTCTCTCAATATTGATAAATCGAAATGGAATTTAATGACATTGGGCGATATAGCCGATGAGATTTCAGTAAGAGTCGATAAACCATTAGAGGCTGGTTATGAAAGGTTTGTTGGACTGGAACATTTTAATTCCGGGTCTTTAAAAATTACCTCATGGGGAACAACGGAAAAACTAACTTCATCTACAAAAGCATTTAAAGCTGGTGATATACTTTTTGCACGTCGAAATGCTTATTTAAAAAGAGCTTCCTTAGTTGAATTTGATGGAGTGTGTTCGGGGGATGCGTTTGTTTTACGTGAAAAATCAGATGTTATTATTCCTGGTTTTTTATCTTTTATCGTTAACTCAAGCCGACTTTGGGACTTTGCAAACGCCAATGCGGCTGGGACGATGTCAAAGAGGGTGAAATGGAGAGATCTTAAAAGCTTTCAAATTTCATTACCTCCTTTGGATGCTCAACCATTAATTTTAAGATTACTTTGGTCTGCCAATGCAGTGGTTCAAGCTGACGCTAAATTGAATGAAGAGCTACATAGCAGTCTTGAAGTAAACCGCAATTCAATATTTTCTTACGAAGAGCATGCTCATTCACTTAATGTTAATAGTGACAATCAGTCTAACGAACTAAACCTCTCTAATTTGTATATTGAAAAAAGCCAAAACGGAATTTACAAGCCTAAAGAGTTCCAAGGTAAAGGTATTCGTATTATTAATATGGGTGAGTTGTTTGCCTATCCGATAATTAAAGAGCAAGAAATGTCATTGATAACTTTAAATGAAAAAGAAATGGCTAATTTTGCAGTTAAGGAAGGCGATTTGATCTTCGCACGACGATCTCTTGTGATTGAAGGTGCTGGTAAGTGTTCGATAATTGGTAAGCATAATTCTCCTATGACATTTGAGTCATCTATGATTAGAGTTCGCTTGGACTCTGAGCAGGTTAACCCTAAGTACATTTATCATTTTCTTAAGTCCAAAGAAGGAAGGAAAAGAATCCGTAGAATTGTTGGTTTTACTACTGTAGCTGGCATTACAAGTACAGACTTAGCCAAAGTTAAAGTACCTATTCCATCACTTCAAAAACAAAATGAAATTGTTGGCTTTCTGGACCAATTTGATGATTCTTTTTTATCTGTAGTTATGAGTAGGGAAACTTCAAAAGAGTTACTAAATTCAATAATTAATAAGGTGTTTTAGGTATGGGATTTACCGAATTAAATAGTGTGGAACACTACATCATCCATCAAATGACAGGCGTTAACTTAAACGTCTCTCCTGGTAAAAATGAGGTTTCAGAACCAAAGCCAAAATCATTTGGTGTTCAATGGCAATTTCAATCGCCAGAACAACTAGGCCGTGGTGTTAATGAGGTGTTGGTTGAATCTGAATTGGTTAAGGCATTAATCCGCCTTAATCCTGATATTGAAGCTAACCCGAATTTGGCTGATGACGTAATACATAAACTCCGTGCTATTTTAATTTCGGTAAATCAAATTGGGCTAGTTAAAGCCAATGAAGAGTTTTTCGCTTGGATGACAGGTGAAAAAACTATGCCGTTTGGCGAAAACAATCGCCATGTACCCGTTAACCTTATCGATTTTGATGACTTAACTCGTAACGATTACGTGGTGACTAATCAGTTCCGTATTCACCACAGAGAAACCAAAATACCTGACGTGGTATTAATGATTAACGGTATTCCTGTAGTGGTAGGTGAAGCGAAAACACCTATTCGCCCATCAGTAACCTGGTTAGATGGTGCCCATGAAGTACACAGCATTTATGAAAACGCCGTACCGCAGTTGTTTGTGCCTAATATTTTATCGTTTGCGACCGAAGGGCGTGAGCTATTTTATGGCGCAATACGTTGCCCATTAGAGTTTTGGGCCCCTTGGCGTGTAGAAGACGCACAGTTAACGCGTGCTGTTGGCCTATCGGGTGTAGGGGCAGAATTAACCGATTTATTAAGCCCAGCACGCTTACTCGATATCATGCGTAACTTCTCGCTGTTTACTACTAACAAAAAGAAACAACGCATTAAAGTGATTCCTCGCTTTCAGCAATATGAAGGCGCGAATAAAATTGTTCAGCGTGTGATTGAGGGCAAAGTTAAAAAAGGCCTTATTTGGCACTTTCAAGGCTCGGGTAAATCACTATTAATGGTGTTTTCCGCACAAAAACTCCGCCGTGCTGCCCAGCTTAAAAGCCCAACCGTCATTGTGCTGGTAGATAGAACCGATTTAGATACACAAATAAGCGGCACTTTTAATGCCGCTGATGTGGCAAATGTGGAATCAACTGATAGCATTAAAGAACTACAGCAAATGCTAGAGCGTGATACGCGTAAGATCATTATCTCAATGATCCACAAGTTCCGTGATGCCAAACCGAATATGAATGAGCGTGAAAACATCATTGTATTAGTAGATGAAGCACACAGAACCCAAGAAGGTGATTTAGGCCGCCAAATGCGCGCCGCTTTACCTAATGCCTTTTTATTTGGTTTAACCGGGACACCCGTAAATAAAGCCGATAAAAATACCTTTTGGGCCTTTGGCGCTGAAGAAGACAAAGGTGGCTACATGAGCCGTTATACCTTCCATGATTCTATTCGTGATGAAGCTACCTTACCACTGCATTTTGAACCACGTTTGGTAGATGTTCATGTAGACAAAGAAGCACTCGATAAAGCCTTTAAAGACTTTAAAGAAAGCGCCGCGCTAACAGATGAAGAAGCCGATGCGCTTAATCAAAAATCTGCAAAAATGTCTGCATTTTTAAAATCTCCTGAGCGTGTAGAAAAAATAGTTGAAGACATTGCTATTCACTTTATGGATAAAGTGGAGCCCCATGGTTTTAAAGCCATGATAGTTACACCAGACCGTTATGCCTGTGTGCAATATAAAGAAGAACTCGATAAACACTTTGATGAAGCGGCCAGCAAGGTGGTTATATCCACCAGCGCGAATGATGACTATGAGTTTAAGCAAAAATGGGGCGTAGATAAAAGCCAGCAAGAAAAGCTGGTGGATGAATTTAACGATGCAAAATCAGAGCTTAAATTTATTATTGTTACCGCAAAACTGCTAACCGGGTTTGATGCGCCTATATGCCAAACTATGTATTTAGATAAGTCGATTAAAGACCACACCTTATTACAGGCAATATGTCGTACGAACCGTTTATACCCCAATAAAACCTTTGGCTGTATTGTTGATTACTTTGGTGTATTTGACGATGCCGCAAAAGCACTAGAGTTTGATGAAGAAAGCGTACAACAAGTTATCTCTAACTTAAGCGAGCTACGTGCCAAGCTGCCAAAAGCGATGGCTGATACATTAGCTCACTTTGTTGGCGTAGACAGAACTATTGACGGCTTTGAAGGACTAGAGGCCGCACAGAACGCTATTAGTACAGACGAAAAGAAAGATGCCTTTGCACTGGATTTTAAATACCTAGCTAAGCTTTGGGAGTCGCTTTCACCCGATAGCGTACTTGATGAATACAACGAAGATTACAAATGGCTAGCCCAGGTTTATGAGTCGGTAAAACCAGCCTCAGATAACATTGGTAAGTTACTATGGCTAACGCTAGGTGCACAAACAACGCAACTAATACATGACAACGTGCATGTTGGTAATGTACACAACCTAGAAGAGTTTGTACTTGATGCTGACGTTATCGAAAACATATTTAATAACCCAGACCCACGTAAAACAAAACAGCTTGAAAAAGAACTCGCAAAGCGTTTTAAAGACCGTGGCGACTTACCTGTATTTAAATCGTTAAGTGAACGCCTAGAAGCCCTGCGCGACAAAGCCGAAAAAGGCCTAATAGCCTCAATCGACTTTGTTAAAGAGCTTTGTAAAATAGCCAAAGAAACCGTTCAGGCAGAAAAAGAACTAGACGACGAACTACAAGAAAAAACACCAAAAGCCGCATTAACAGACTTGTTTTTAGAGCTTAAAGACGACCAAACCCCTGCGGTAGTAGAGCGCATAGTAACCGACATAGACGCCATTGTACGTGTTGTACGCTTCCCTGGCTGGCAAGGTACAACCGGCGGCGAGCGCGAAGTACAAAAGTCACTACGCAAAGCATTACTTAAATACAAACTCCACACAGACCAAATCCTGTTTGATAGAGCGTATGGGTATATAAAGGAATATTATTAAAGGACATTGTTATATGAATTATCCAGTAACATATGAAGATGATTTTTTACTTCGAGAAATAGGCTCTATAGCTACCAAAGCAGATGTAGCTATTACGGAGTTAATTGCTAATGCACATGATGCAGGAGCATCAGAAGTAAAAATTATCTTCCCTGAAGAAGTCGGTGGTGTAATTACTGTGGAAGATAACGGTATTGGAATGACTAACCAGCAGTTTGAAGAACGTTGGTTGAAGTTACGGTACGACAGACGCAAACACCAAGGTTTATTTGTGGAAATTCCTACTGATAATGACCTTTCAAAGAAAAGATTAGCGTTTGGTCGAAACGGTGTTGGTCGCCACGCTGGTCTTTGTTTTAGTGATACTTATACTGTTGAAACATGGAAAGAATCTAAAAAAAATATATATGTTTTAGTTTTATCTTCAGGTGCTCAGCCAATTAAAGTTGACTCTCATAGTGAAGGAGAGTCGTCGGGACATGGCACTAAAATAAGCGTTATTGCAGAGCGGCATTTGATAAATTTAGATGAGCTAAAAGAAATAATATCTGCTCGATTCTTGTTTAATCCCGAGTTCAAAGTTTACATAAATGGAAGTTTAATCACTTTATCTGAGCACCCTGGACTTATAAAAGAAACAGAAATAAACCCTGTTGGTGATATTAAGCTAAAGCTTTCACTTGTAGATTCAACTTCAGTATCTAAAAGTGCTAGCCAACATGGTGTAGCTTTTTGGCTTGGAGGGCGACTTTTAGGCTCTCCAAGTTGGTCTATTCAAGGTCAACAAGTTTTAGATGGCCGTAAAACCTTTGCTAAGCGTTATACCTTAATTGCCCAGTCAGATGATCTTTTAGACTATGTTGAGGCCGATTGGTCTGGATTTAAAAATGATTTTTCAGCGATAGAGTTAATAACCGAACAAATATCTGCTTTCGTGAAAGCTTGTTATTTTGAGCTATCTAAGACAGAGGTTGACTCAGCTAAACGTCATGTATTTAGTAATCATAAATCTGATTTAAGAGAGCTTCCCAAACTAGCTCAGAAAGAGCTGTATGACTTTGTAGATTCAATTTTATCTGAAAATCCCGATATCAAAATAGAATTATTAGAGTTAGCTTTTAAAGCAGCAATCAATCTAGAAAAATCTAGAGCAGGTATATCTCTGCTTCATAAACTCACAGATATAAATGCTTCAGATGTAGAAGCACTAGATCAATTTCTTGATGACTGGAATGTAAGTGATGCCATGGTGATTCTTGCTGAAATTGATGCTCGAATTAAAGTGATCGAAGCCATCCAACGTTTGAGTGATGATCATACTGTAGATGAATTACATACGTTACACCCCCTAATTGAAAGAGCTAGGTGGGTTTTTGGACCTGAATTTGATACTCCTGAGTATGCGAGCAATAAAGGTTTAAGAAAAACAATGGAAATTGTTTTTAAAAAAAGCTTTAAAAAAGAACAATTTTTAAATTCGGCTAAAAGGCCAGATATTGTTGTCGGTGGAAACTCATCAGTTAGTTTAGTGGGTCTTGAGCAATTTGTAGGCGAATTGAAGAAAACCCAAAAAGTACTGCTTATCGAATTAAAAAAAGGTGGTTTTCAAATAGGTAGAGATGAAACTGACCAAGCGAAGCGATATGTTGAAGATATTTGGCATGCAGGGGTTGATTCGTCGCAGCCATATATAAAAGCCTATGTTGTGGGTGACTCTATTTGCCCTAAAGCAAGTAAGTTTCAAAAAATTGGCGCTTCAGAATCACAACAGTTTGGAGAAGTGCATGCTATCACATTTAATGAAATGGTTCGTACTGCTGAAGCAAGATTATTTTTGCTAAAAGAAAATATTGAAAATAGGTATGAAAACATAGAAGACAATGAACTACTTAATGAGCTGTTAGGTGAGCCTTTGCAGAGCAAGCTGGACTTAGCATCGGGCCAGAATTGAGGAATATAAATGACCGTAAAAGTTTCACATATTACTCACATTGACAACTTAGCCAGTATTTTGCTGCAAGGTTGTTTATGGTCGGATAAAAAACGTATCGAGCTTGGTTTAGTGAATCAAAATATTGGCTATAGCCACATTAAACAGCGACGTCTTTTACGCCCTGTGAATGTTGCAGCAGGAGGTACTATTGGTCAATATGTTCCTTTTAATTTTTGCCCTCGTTCAGTAATGTTGTTTGTCATTCACAAAGGGCATCCAGATTTTCAAGGTGGTCAAGATCGAGTGCTACACTTAATTAGTGACACAGATACAATCCGCTTGAGTAATCAAGATTGTTTTTTCACTGATATTCACGCTGATTTGGATTATGCCGAACAAATAGATGATTTTAATAGAATAGCAGAGTTGGATCTTGATAAGATTATTAATGAACAGTATTGGCAGGATTTTAAAGAAGAGAAACAAGCTGAGTTTTTGGCATTTGAATCAGTAAATTGGACTTCAATTCAGCAAATAGGCGTAAAAACGCAAGATGTTGCTAACGATGTCATCGTATTGCTTCAAGATATGAAGCATAAACCAGAGGTTGTAGTTCGTCCTGGCTGGTACTATTAGAGGTTATTATGATCAAATATCAAACAGGTAATATTTTACATGATCAGGCTGATGCTATCATCAATACTGTTAACACGGTGGGTGTGATGGGCAAAGGTCTAGCATTGCAATTTAAAAAAGCCTTTCCTGATAACTTTAAAGAATATAAAAAAGCATGCGATGATAAATCTATGGTTACAGGTCACGTGTTATCAGTCCCCCTGAACTCGATTAACCCACCTTTTTATATTATTAACTTTCCAACAAAAGCACATTGGAAAGGTAGTTCTAAGCTTGAGTATATAGAACAAGGTTTGAACAGCTTAAAAGCTGAAGTAAAGCGATTAGAGCTTAAATCAGTCGCCTTGCCGGCATTGGGAAGCGGCTTAGGGGGCTTAGATTGGCATGCTGTTGCTTCACTTATACAGAAGTCTTTAAGTGAATTACCAGAAGTTGAATGGCGTGTATACCCACCACAAAATGCACCAACTGCCCAGACTATGCCTAATAAAACTAAAAGACCCGATATGACCTTGGGAAGAGCCGCAGTTTTAGGTTTGATAAAACGTTATACCTCTACCGGGTTTGGTTATCGCTTATCCCTATTAGAAGTACAAAAGTTAGTGTATTTTTTAACTGCAGCAGGTGAACCTTTAAATAAGGTGGTATTCCAAAAGCATCATTATGGTCCTTATGCTGATGTACTTCGCCATGTGTTAGACAAAATGGAAGGTCACTTTATAACCGGTTATGCAGATGGCATAAACAAGCCAGATACGCCAATTGAGCTTAAAGATGATGCAGCTATCGAAGCAATTAACTATTTGCAAGCCTGCCCTGAAACAAAGCAGCGATTTGATAAAGTAGCTAGGCTAATAGAAGGGTTTGAGTCACAAAACGGTATGGAGTTACTTTCAACGGTCCACTGGATTGCTACTAATGAGTTAGAGGGTGATGACATTACTGATGATCTACTTATTAACACAGTACATAGTTGGAATGCTCGAAAATCAAAAATGAAACCAGCTCATATCTTGGCTGCCTGGGAGCGCTTAAAGGATCAAAACTGGTTAGATAAAAAAGCACCAGCTCTTGTTCTGTAATTATTGGTCTTTGATTTAGTTAGTATTTTTAACAGATATAGGTAATCATTTTAAAGGATTTTGAATGACAGGTAATGTTAAAAATGTTTTACATGATGCAACACCATCTTGGAATGGATATAACTATCAGGGAAAGGTAGGTCTTTATGTCTGTTTAGTAAATATTCTAAACGAAGCGCGTGCAGGAGTCGATTTACCTGCTTTTGATGCTTTCCTAAATGAGCATCATATTGAGTATGAATGGATTGAAGATTTTGGCATCAAAAAAAATGACAATTATCTATCTCTCCACCAGGTTAAGCATAAAGCAGAAAACAAGTTTAAAGACCATGTAGAAGCTATCGCAACCATTTTATATCGAAAAAATGGCGTGTTGTCAGACTCTGATATATTCAAATACTTTAAATTTAAAAGCAAAAATAAAGGTGATACTGCAAAAGAACAAATGAGGCTTAAAGCGGAAATAATTAATTGTAGACTTGTTGATAATCAAGGTTTATTAGACAGTAACTGGAAAATGAACGTTCAATCTGTCGATATTAAATACCGTGACAACATTATAAAGTGTTTTAATGATTTTGAATCATTATCACAAAAAGCGTTTAGCACTTCGATTACCTATTTTCACACCGCTGATAAAGTTGAACCTCCTTCAGAAAACATCTCACAAGTTGCTGGTATACCAGAACTTTTAGTAGCTAGTTTAGCTCAGCCAAAGAGCCTTTCTTGTCAGAATGTTTACCTTAGCTTTGATAATCCACCTGCATATGACTTAGCATTATCAGATGATGAGCTTAATGTACAACTAGAGCGACAAATTAAGGCTCTTTTAAAAATATTGCACCCAGGTATTGGTGAATTTTCGCCTGAAGATATTCGCCTATATAAAACGGCATTATGTGCTTTGATTGATCAAAACTTAGTAATAAGGCATCAGCACGTTAGGGATAAGCTAGATAAAGACATTTCTTACCTGCAACGTAGCAAACCGAGTATTTATTTTAAGGAAATTGTACGAGAACTAAAAAATACTTATCGAGTTCAAAATGATGCTTATTGGAATGTAATTTGTCGAGAAAACTTTGAAAAAGCTTATAAAGAGCAAATTGAAGATATTTACTTTTTATTGGTAAATTCAGTTATTGATGGTAAGACTTACCATAACTACACAATAAGACTAGAATCAGTTCGACTTAATGTAATTCAAAGATACTTTCCAAACGACTGTGTTAGCTTTTTAAGAAGAATATATCCTCATGTTTCTCCAGCTATTTTGAAACATCAGTATTATTCAGAAATATCAGAGCCAAAGAAAATTAAAAGCGTTTTTTTTAATTTTATTAAAAAGGTAGAGAGGCCTTCCGGAAAGTTAACTTTGGAATGCAAAAACAATATTTTTGAGTATCAACCCAGCTGTATTAATTTTAATGAAGTGGATCCCGAGAATAAATTTATTGAAGTTGAAAGAGTAAAAAAAGGGCTAGCTGATAATCAAGGCAGTCAATCTAATATATTTACTAATGTTGATTACATTGTCGTTAATTCAACAGATGAGAATGACAAGATTTTAGCCGGAATAGAAAAAATAACTGAAGTCGAAAGTTATGAACACTCAAACGCTGTAGTAAAAGATTCAGATAAAATCACTCAAAAAAAGGAAGTTAGCTTCATGGACAGTCGTAAAGCTTTAGGAGAAATCAATGGATAAATTATTTGATAACTTGATGGAACGAATTTTCTTAGAATCTAACTTTTCTTTAGCAAAATCAGTCTATATTGAAGAAGATTATAATTTCTCAACTTCAGTTTATATTGGTCAAAAGCCACAAGATGATTATTTCATCTACCTCCAGTTACCTGAACGATTGCTACCTTATGTTACTAATGATATCCAAATAAAATTAGCATCGTTAATTAAAAATCAAGCTGGTAATTTTGAGCAAATAACCAATAGTGAAGTGAAAATATCATCATCATTTGATAAAAATGCAACCTTGATTATTTTTACTACTCATGATGTTAATGTTAAAAACAATGTAGTGAAGCAGGCTATTTCAATTGAAGAAGACCCATACTTTTTCAAGAAATTAGTTTTATTAATGCCTGAGAAAGAGATTTCAATTATTGAAAGTAACTTTACTGAACATAAAGATAGTTATATTGCTTATATTCAAAATTTAATCTCTGATACCGAACGATTTAATGAATTTACGAACAATAATATGTTTGGCTTATCGAATAAAGGAATTGAATACTCATTTGTTGCTAAGCTTTATGAAAAACTTCCGTTTTTGGCTTTAATAGTTGCTCCGTCTAATCAGGAAGTCTTACAGAAAAAAATTGATAGAAAGTTAACTGAAAAGCAGCTTTTAGAATGTGAGAAGTTATTAGAGCTTGATGTAAATAACCTAGAAGGATGGTTGTCTGAAGTTATTATGGAGGAAGCTGATGATTAAGTTAGGAAGGATCCGTATAGTAAACTTTAAATCATTTAAAGATCCGGTAGAGTTTAATTTCACAGGCAATGACTTAGTTCTTTTTGATGGCCCAAATGGCTTTGGTAAGACAACAATATTTGATGCTGTTGAGCTATGCTTTACTGGTGAAGTTTTTCGAATTGAAAAAACCGATAAAAAGACAAAAAGTGACCATATCCTGAAAGGTGATAATAGTAAGCCGACTATTATTCAATTGGAGCTTCTAGAAGGTGATGTTTGTGTCCGGGTTATTGGTATATATATACCTGCAGGTATTTCAGGAGAAAATGGGAAGGTAATTAATTATACAAAAACTATTGAGCGGTTTGAATCAGATACATGGCGAGATGACTTTGTTGAAAATAACCAGATAAGAACGACTCTAGATGTAAGTAATTTAAAAACGCTTTTAAAAAATAAAAAGCTGGATTCAACATTCACCTTATTTAACTATATTCAACAGGAAGAGACCTGCCACTTTTTAAAACAAGATGAAGATAGACGCCATCAACAAATAAGTCACTTATTTGGTACAACAGAAGAAACAAAAACAGCGGCTAAGTTAGATACACTTTCTACTAAGTTAAAGCAAAAAATAGATGATTACTACACTCCCTTGATAGCTAAAGAAGAAAGCGAATTAGCACTATTGGCAAGGCCGATTATTGAAGCCGGCGATAAAGTGGTTCATTTGGGTAGTGGAAAAATTGCTCTTTTTGCTGACTTGTCATCTAGTACCATTGCGCAACTTGAAGCCTATAAACATAATTTAGAAGGTGTAGATTGGATTTTAAAAAATGATTCAGATTTTAAAACATCAAAATTCAACTATTCACTTGAAAAACTAATAACTCAACGTTCGAGTGAGATTTTAAATTTCATAAAAGTTGGTACATCTAAGAACTATGAAGAAATTGAAAAGCTAAAAAAGCAATACTTGCGTTGGGCAAAAACTAGAGACAAGGCGAATAACTACAAGCTCTTAATTAAAGAGTACGAATTAAAACCTAATACATTAGGCAAGGATACTTTAAATAAATTTAGCAATGTTTTTGAAAAACAAGCCGGAAAATTCATAACCGATATTGATAACTTTGACTCTTTGATGCTTGGTAACGACTCATGTAATACGATGCTAGCCACGATTGAAGCAAGTCGTAAAGATTTATTAACACATTACGAAGAGCACATTAAACATAGTAATACTAAAGTTCATAAAGATATTCCTTGCCCGTTGTGCGGTGATCCAAAGGCAAAGTGGAAGGATTTGTTAGATGAGTATGATGCTCAAACAAAGCGATTTGAAGAGAAGTTAGGGGAAAGTGGTAAATTGTTATCAAAGGTCACTAAAAAACTGTTAGATGAACTTGTGGCTCCCTTAGTTGCTAAAATGAAACGGTTTATAACTCAATATGATAAATACATAAGTTACGACTTTGAATCTTTGAAAAAAATAAAGTTCATCGAAAAAACTGAGTTCGAAAAAATGGTCTTAATAAAGGATTGGATCATATCAAATATCAATGACTGCTCTTCGTTTCAGGACAAGGAATTACGTGATGTAAATCCAAATTATAATGATGTAGAAGAAAGGTTTCAGTCCTTTATTCTTGATCATAAAAAGTCATTCCTTGTAGATGCACCAAAAAGTTATTTATCGTTTACTCAAGACCTTAAAGCTCTTGATTTGGAGTTTGGTGAAAATGAAACATTACCAATTGACTCCAATGATATTGTTAAGGATGTATCGTTACTATCTAGATTAATTGTTCAGAAAAACTCTGCATCCTATAAAGATAAAGAAATTAAGTTGTCGAAACTAAAAGATAAACTACAAAAGTTAGTTTTGAAACGTAAAGAAATTTCTGCAATTAGCAAAATCTATAAAGATGAAATTAAAGTGTATGAAAAAGGTGTTGCAAAACAGATTGCCATACCTCTATTTGTTTATAGTTCTAAAATATTGCAGTCTCGGCCTGAAGGGAGCGGGATCTTTTTAATTACCCCTGAAAGAAATAATGCGAAAGGCTTTATGCAATTTAGTGCTACGCCTAATGATAGCCATGATGCTTGGAATACAATGAGTTCTGGCCAGCTTGCAGGTGTTGTTATCTCGTTTATGCTGGCCATGAATAAAGTTTACCCTTCAAATCTTTCTACTCTAATGATTGATGATCCAGTGCAGACTATGGATGAGGTTAATATGGCATCATTTGTTCAAATGATGCGATACGAATTCCCGAAGATGCAAATTCTGTTATCGACTCATGAGAGTAAAGTTGCGAATTATTTTCACTATAAGTACAGTCAAGCAGGCCTCCAATCACAACCTATAAATATGAAAAATAGACGATTAGAGCTTGTTGAGTAGCTTGTTTAACTTACTAATAATTTAGGGGCGAAATAACCTAATGGCGATTGCTCAATATACTGAGATGGACCAAAAAAAATTGAAACGTCCATATAGACTGGTTCCTTTATAAGTATCGACACTCTCTGACTAGGGCCGATCTAATACACCTTTAACTTTTAAAGCTAATGAGTCTAGAGCCTCTTTACGCTCATCCAGATAATCATGCTTATTATAAATACCTTCGACACCTTTTAACTTGTGATTAAGGCAGCGCTCAGCAACATGACCAGGTGTTCCTTGCTGAGCAAGTAAAGTACGGCATGTTCGGCGTAAATCATGAACAGTAAAATGTGGCATTTCACCCATTAAGTTGGGTGGTTGTTTCTTTTTGCCGGCTTCATGGCCAAAGAGTTTTGTAATTGCTCTATTTAGTGTGTCAGCGCCCATATGAGGCTTCTTGCTAGTTCTGCGACTAGGAAATACATATTCCGAGCCAAAGGCACGTACTTTTAACTCTTCAAGCCAGGTAAGTACTTCAGGTGCTAAAGGTACTGTAAAACCAACATTGGTTTTACTTCTTTCAGCCGGTAGGTTCCATATTTTATTTTCTAAATCAAACTCATCCCATTTAGCTTCGCACAATTCTGATTTACGAACGCCCAAGCAAACCAATAATAAACAGGCTAGGTAGTTATCTCGACTAAAGCTATCGCTATGTTTTTTAGCGGTGACAAAAAATTGTTTGAGTTCATCTTCACTCAATGCTCGTTCTCTGCTTTTCTCTACACCGCCAGCATCTTTAAAGGTAAAGGCGGCAGCAGGGTTGTAGGCGAGTAAATCGAGTTTTATGCCGTGATTGAATAATTGTTTACAGTAGCCGAGTGCATCATTTGCGATAGCCAACCTACCTGAAGCCTTTATATCTTCTATAGTGGTACGGATATCTCTGGCGGTTACCTGGTCAATTTTAAATTCACCAATATGTGGGGCAATATCTTTAGAGTAAATGCGTTTTGGGATTTTAGGGTGTTTAAGTCTCGCTTCGAGTGTTGGATACCAGTCTTCGAATAGATCATCGACCGTTTTAATGCTTTCTTGCTCGGCACGTTTTTTTGCTAATAGGGGATCAAGGCCGTCCCTGAGTTGCTTCATTTTAGAAGCTGCTTCAAAACGAGCATCTTTTAACGAAAGATCAGAGTATTTACCCAGCGTCATCTCTTTACGCTTTTTATTGGATGTGTAGCGAACCATCCAATAAGCTGAGCCAGACTTTGGAACAACAAAATACAACCCACCACCATCGGCGTAGCGACCTGCATCTTCTTTTTTTATTTTAGATTCTACTTCCTTAACCGTTAGGTTACCCGTAGTACTCATAGTGCTCCCCAAGCCTTATATCTCTTGAAGTTTAGTTTACCCACCACTAGTGCTTTTGTAAACACCCGCGTACCCACCAATTAACCCACCACTTAGGTATGGATTTCGGTGGGTAACTGTGAACAACTACGAACGGCGCATTTTAATTTATTCCTTTAAAATCAGTAAATAAAATACAGTTATGGAGCTTGGCGAATATTATTCAATATTTTGGATCTGCTCGCGCATCTGCTCAATTAGTACCTTCAATTCTACGGCTGCATTAGTAACATCCGCATTGATGGATTTTGAGGCGAGGGTGTTTGCTTCGCGATTAAATTCTTGCATCATAAAGTCT
>Ga0115572_10002308_pt1 | contig 15317 bp, 14 predicted proteins | sample COGITO_mtgs_1206_FD_88681 | JGI IMG/M metagenome (GOLD analysis project Ga0115572, IMG submission 88681) | Pelagic marine microbial communities from North Sea - COGITO_mtgs_120607 | ecosystem: Environmental > Aquatic > Marine > Epipelagic | place: Germany:Helgoland, sampling site Kabeltonne... | reverse complement strand
GTAGATACTTCTATCATTTTCAATCCTCCCCCTCTCCATAATTTCAAAATTCTCTGAAAATCAGTGAAATAAGTTGTTTCCCACCACATTCCCCCCTATATTTAGATTGGATAATACAGTCAGTTGGGGAGGAGAGAGAATTGAGTGGTTTACCCAATCTAAATTTAAACCCCCTCCATAATAGAAACAACTTTTCCCACAGTTTTTTCCCATTTTTTTTTGGTGTTTTTGGGTGTTTTTGGGTATCAATAGATATTTATATAAGAAGACTAAACTGATAAAAAATGAAGAAGAAATCTAAATCAATTTCAGAGAGAAACTTATACCCTAAATCTAAAAGGGTTTACACATTGAATGACTTATCAAAATGGGTTAAGTATGGTATATCATTAGGTGTGATAAAAAGAAGTGGGGAGAAAGAGGATTTGGAGATGATAATGAAGTGGATTGACATGTTAGACAGAGGTAATATTAATTTATAAAATCAAAATGGGAGAGAGATTAGAAGTTTTAGAGTTTAAGAGAAGACTCAACACCAACAAAGACAAATTCAAAAATCAATTACAATATGTATGTGATTTATTCTCAGTTGATGGAGAGGAATACATAAAAAGGTATGGGTATTTGAGTGAGGAAATGTTAAAAACATTTGTTCAGATGGAGGAATTAAAACACAAACTCAATGATTTAGACTATAAGTGTGAAAAATTAAAGAGTGACATAATAGTTGAAAACAATATTGACATCAAAGAAAGAATCAAAGATATGATGGGAAGAGAGAGAATATTGAATGAATTATATAAAGGTGGATTTCTGAGTAGTGATTTATGGGAGATAATTAAAACCTTCTTTTGGAATGACAGAAGTAGGATTAAATATGATTTACCAAAGGGGAAATAGGTTTCTATCAGACTATAGGGAAAGATAGAAACACCCTTAGATAAAGGGATATAAAGGGATATAAGATGATTAAGAGGAGATTTAAAGGAGAAGATTTTGAAAACAACAACACAACCATTTCTATAGATGATTTAAAACCTTTAGTTAAAGACATAATCTATAACAATGTTAAGGATGAAATGGAAGAGTTGATTAAAATGTATGTCAATAAAAATATAATTGAAAAGAATGAAACTTATGATTGAAAACAGACTTTTGAATAAGAGGGAGTTGAGTGAATATATGGGTGTAAGTATGGGAAAGGTAGAATTAATGATGTCAGATGGTTTGAAATACATTAAAATGAATAGAAATGTCAGATTCAGAATGGATGACATTAATGATTATTTAAATCAAAGAGTGGTAGTATAGTTGACTCATTAAATTGTAAATGTTTATACCACTTTAAGAAGGGGATTGATTAGTTTCAATCTCCTTTTTTTTATTATAAAGTTTACATACTTTTATACTGTATAGAAGATTTAGTTTATAAAATATGAAAGTAGGTATTTACTGTAGAGTTAGTGGTGATAAACAGAAGGATAACACCTCATTGAGTAGTCAAAAAGAGATGGGAATTAAATTCTGTAAAGAGAAGAATTTCAAATATGAAGTATTCTCTGAAGTTGTCAGTGGTAAGATGATTGGTAGTAACAGAGAGATGTTTTCAAAATTAGAAACTAAACTTCTCAGTGGTGAAATTGGTGGTATATGGTTGTATGATTGGGATAGGATGGTTAGGGATGTTGAAGTGATGTTATACTTCAGAAGTATTGTTGAGGATAGTGGTTGTAAAGTCTTTGTTGGGTTTGAAGAGAAAAACATATTTGAAGACAGTGGTAGTTTAGAATTTGGTATCAGAAGTATTTTCAGTGATTATGAAAGGAGGAAAATACAGAGAAGAATGATTAGTGGTAGGGATAGAAAATGGAGAGAAGGAAAGGGTTTAAGTAATGTTGGTTTTGGATATGAAAAAAATAAAGATGGTGTAGTTGTTATCAATAAAGAGGAAAGTGAAGTAGTAAAAGATATATACAACACTTACTTAAGAAAGGATGTCAAATTCTTTACAGATGTTGAGAAGAGAATACTTAACAAATATGGTAAGGTTGTCAATGGTAAAAGAATTAATGGAGGTTTAGTTGAAAGGGTTTTAGGTAAGGAGAAATACAAAGGAGAGTTATCTATTACCTCAATGAAAGGAGAAACATTCACATTTGATATTGGGAGAATTATTGAAGATGAAGTCTTTGATAAGGTTATCCAAAAGAAAAAAAGAATGAAGAGTTTGAGGAGTGTGAATATGAAAGAAGAATACCTCTTAAAAGGAAAAGTATTCTGTGGTGATTGTGACACTACTATGTGGATTAAGGGTGGTGGGAAGGTTGTAAATGGTAATGTTTACAGATATTATTTCTGTAATGACAGAGAGAGAAAGAAGAAATATGACAGAAAATTTGATAAGTATGTCATTGAAATGAATAAGATTAAACCTAATAGAAAGTTTGATTTAACTGAATATGAGAAGAAATATGGGAAGTTTACTGAATGTGGTAGTCATAAGAGTAATACCATCAGTAGAAACAATTTAGAAAAGATTGTATGGGATTCCCTTTATGAATTTTTAAATGAGTCAGAAGTAATCAAAAAAGAATACAAAAAGAGGTATGAAGACAACTTAGGTGGTAAGGATAGGGTTTATAATAAACTGTCTTATTATGATAAAGAAATAGAGAAATTAGAAGGGAGAAAATCAAAATTCCTATCACTTTGGATTGATGGTGAAGTGTCAGATAAGGATAAAGAGGTATGGATGGAGAAGGAATACAATCAAAAGAAAATCAAATTCAATAAGAAAGTTAATGATTTAGAAAAGGAGTTAGGTAAATACAATAACAGTAGTAAAATTGATGGTTGGATGGATTTGATGAGGGATGATTTACTCAAAGAATACAATACTGAAAGGTTTGAAAACAGAAGGGGGATTATTGAAAAATATGTTGATTGGGTTAAAGTTAAATTCAATGGGAAGGATGATGAATTCAAAACCTATGAGTTACAAATCAAAGTGTTATTGGGTGATAAGACTCAGTTTGTAGGGGTTGGTGTCACTAAAAATAAAAAGAGTTACCTAATGAAAGATAACTCAATTTATAAAGTAAAACTTGAAGATGTGGGCGCGAAGGGATTCGAACCCCTGACCCCTTGGGTGTAAACCAAGTGCTCTGAACCAACTGAGCTACGCGCCCCAATTGTGGGGCAAATATAGCTTATTTTAAGAAATCAAACTACTCAACTTGAATTTTTTCTAAAGCTTCTGCCACAACGAAGGTACTTCCGGTAACGACCACCAAATCCGTCCGATGCGCCTGCGCTAATGCCTCGAAATAAGCATTTTCCACCGAATCAAAACATTGGTACGTATTGAGATCATTAGGGAGTTGTTTTTCAAGATCTTGTATGGGTAGTGCTCTGAAAAGATCGGGAGCACAGAAATAATAATGCGCTGTTTTGGGGAGCCACTTAAAAATCTCGCCTATGTTTTTGTCCTTTACAAAACCAAGGACTAAATGCAACTGATCGTAGCTTTCCTTGGCAAGACTTTTGTTGAAATAAGAAAAGCCTTCTTGATTGTGACTGACATCCAAAATCACGGTTGGATGGGAAGCTATTTTTTCCCATCGACCACGCAAGGCTGTATTGTGAGTTACCATTGCAAACCCTTTATAAATAGTGTCTAATTGTAATGCCCCTTTCAAAAGCTGCTGCAGGGCGGTATAAGCTGTTTGAATATTCTGGGTTTGATAGCTGCCAAAGTCATTTAAAACGCTTTCATCCATCTTCTGGGTGACTGCAGCCGCAAAGTGTATTGGTGCATTTTTTTTCTTAGCATGAGTTTCAAAAACAAGCCGTGTGTCAGGGTCTTCTTCGCCAATAACCACAGGTATATTTCTCTTAATGATTCCTGCTTTTTCTCCCGCTATTGCTGTATGTGTGCTTCCTAAAAATTGAGTGTGATCCAGTCCGATATTGGTGATCACTGATAAAATTGGCTTTACTATGTTGGTTGCATCCAAGCGTCCACCCATCCCTACTTCAATCAGGGCATAATCAATTTTTTGTGCTGCAAAATAGGTTACGGCCAAAGCAAAACTAATTTCAAAAAAGGTCAATTCATGCAACGTGATATAGTCTTTGTGTGTTGCGATGAATGCCACCACTTCTTTCTTCTCGATATAACAACCATTGATTTTGATACGCTCCCGGAAGTCCAGTAAATGGGGAGAACTGTAGATTCCCACCTGAAAACCATTCTCTTGAAGCACCGAAGCCATCAAATGAGCCGTGGAGCCTTTTCCATTGGTTCCTCCAATATGAACAATGGTCAATTCGTCTTGCGGATTCCCTAATACTTCGCAAAAAGCGGCAATCTTCTCCAGTCCTGGTTTAAAAGCTACGGCCCCTTGTTTTTGGTAAAAGGGCAATTGATTGAACATCCAATCAAGCGTTTCTGAATAATTCACGCTACTCCCCTAATTTGAATTGAATTACGACAAATCCTATTTGTTTGTTTGGAGCGTTGGCATCAGGATACCAGCGATGCAAAAGAGCTGTATGTTTGGCTGGTTCCAAAAGACAAGGGTGGGCATTGGTAGTTCCTTTGACTCCTGGTTGCGCGGCAACCACTTCCCCTTGTTGATTCACTGTGATTCGCACCACTACTGTGCCTTCTTGATTACAGTCTTGTATCACACTCCCATTGGATTGTAAGCTGCGACCATTCAACCCATAGCCGCCGCCTCTGCCTCCCAAACCAGTATTGCCATAATAGCTATTCGCATAAGGGCTGCCTGTTACTTTTCCCTTATCGCCTCCGCTGGAATCATCCCCTTCACCCGTTTGGGCTTTCCCTTCTTTTTTTGGGCCTTTAAACATATTCTGTAAAACCTGCTGGGTTGATTTTGCAATCTTTGGTTTTTCGGGGGCTAGTTCGGGGGGAGATTCTTTTTTGGGTGCTGGGGTAGATTTCTTTTGAGGTTGTGGATTTGATTTTTTCTTTGGCTTTTTTTTTGGCACCGCGACACTACTCTCGTTTTGTGTCACTACTTTTTCGTTCACTTTTGTCGTGGTTGGAGGTGGGGTCTTAACTTGCTTTTCGACTACTGGTTTTTTCTGAATCGGTTTGGGTTTGGATGCAACTGGCTGCGTCGGTTGTATTTTCCCAGAACCCGTTTGGCTATTACCAAAGTTGACCTCCATTCCAAAAGAAATAGGAGGGTCATAATATGTTAAGCCCAAAACAAACAACAACAAAAGCAACAAAATCCCAATAATGGACGTCAGCACTGCTGATTTTCGTTGATGTGGCGTTTCCAGTAGTTTCATCTTATTGGGCATCTACGGCCAAAACTATTTTGATTCCGTTTTGATTGGCAATATTCATCACATACACGACTTCTTCGATGGCCACATTTTTTTCAGCGCGAAGCACAATAGATTTATCAGACAACTGGGTCAATCGAGCGATTAAACGCTGGGTAAATTCAGGTTTAGAAACGCGTTGCTCATCGATAAAAAAACGTCCCGATTTGTCAATCGAAACGGCAACCGTACTCCGATTTTCTGTTTTCCCTTTTGCTTTGGGAAGCTGGACGTCAATGGTGTTGAGCTGCTTGGACAAGGTAGAGGCAATCATGAAAAAAATCAACAACAAAAACACCACATCTGTCATTGAAGACATGTTGAAATCTGGATTGATTTTGTTTCGCCCTCTTAAATTCATCTTAGGCGGGTTCGTTAAGTAAATCCAAAAACTCTAAGGAAGTTGCTTCCATCAGATATACCGCCTTGTTGATTTTTACCACTAGATGGTTGTAGCAAACATACCCGATAATTCCTACAATAAGTCCTGCCACCGTAGTGGTCATTGCCGTATATAATCCATCGGAAAGCAGTTTCATGTCAATATTTCCTCCCGCATTGGATATTTCAAAAATTGATAAGATCATCCCTATTACGGTCCCTAAAAATCCAATCATTGGCGCAGCTCCAGAGATGGTCGCCAAAATAGAAACATTTTTCTCCAGTTTGTAAACCTCCAATCGGCCTGCATTTTCAATAGCGGTGTTGATGTCTTCCAAAGGCCGCCCAATTCGAGAAAGGCCTTTCGCAATCATTTGCGCCACTGGCTTGTCTTCTTTCATGCAAAGCGCTTGAGCTCCCTCTATTTTCCCACTAACGACAAAAGAGCGTATTTGGGGCATAAAATTAGCATCGTATTTTAAGGCTGCGCGAATGGCAAAACGACGCTCAAAATAAATATAGAAAACCATCAGCAACAGAAAGAAAAGCAATCCAATAATGATTTGACCGCCCAACCCACCATCTTGAATCAATTCAAGGATGGATAATTTTTTTTCCGTTTGTAAAGGAGACGTTTCTTGTTGAAAAAGCAATAGTGCGTTCAGCATAGTGACAAAATTATATTAAAACGTCAAGGGCTCAAAAACACCCTAAAAGACGAAATCTCGTAATAACAAAAAGGTCAACGAACCAGCTACAAAGCCGACCAACGCCAACCAAGATATTTTTCTAAGATACCATATAAAATCAATTTTCTCCATTCCCATGGCAACCACTCCAGCAGCAGATCCAATGATCAACATACTACCTCCAGTTCCCGCAGCAAAAGCAATAAAATGCCAAAGAGGGTGATCCATTGGTTCCGAAAACATTCCCATACTTGCTGCCACCAATGGAACATTGTCGATTACAGCAGAACCGGCGCCCAACAGCATCACAACAATGTCGGTATTGGGGATGGCTGCATTGAGAGAATCCGCAAAGACAAACAAATAGCCTAGTGATTCCAATGCCGCAACGGCCAATAAAATCCCTAGAAAAAAGAGAATACTCGGTAGCTCAATTTTCGATAGCGAACTGTGAACAGGACTGTGACTCGCATGATCATCAGATTCTTGGTCAAGGGAGGTAATATTAATCTTTGCTTTACTATAAATTTCTGCAAAAGTTGCAACTAGAGCAAGGGACAACATCATCCCGACATAAGGAGGAAGATGGGTTACTGTTTTGAAAACTGGAACAAATACAATGGCTGTGAGTCCGAGATAAAGCATCCGTGCCCCTCGAGGGTGATCTTTTCCTTCATCTGCTGCATCGTCCTGTTCAATATGCCCTTGAAAGGCAGGTAAAAAAGTGGCAATAACCACAGGAACAACGACACAAACGATGGACGGAATCAATAAATATTTAATCAAAAGTAGGGTTGTCACTTTATCACCAATCCAAAGCATGGTTGTTGTTACATCACCAATAGGGGACCAAGCTCCCCCAGCATTGGCTGCGATGATTATCAATCCCGCAAACCAAACACGTGTGTTTCGATCCAAAATAACTTTTTGCAGAATGGTGATCAAAACAATGGTCGCCGTAAGGTTGTCAATAATCGCTGACAAGATAAAAGCCAAAATGGCAAAAATCCATAGCAAACCTTTCTTTTGAGTGGTTTTAATAAAGTTTTTGATGGTAAAAAATCCGTTGAAATAATCAATAATTTCAACAATAGTCATCGCGCCAAGTAAGAAAATGATAATCTCTGCGGTTTTCCCTAAATGGTGCAACAAGATTTCTTCCAGGTGGGTGGGTTTCAATTCACGCAACGCTGTATCTACCTCAAAAACGGGTAAGTGTGACATTGCTATAATAGCCCATAAAAAGGCCATCATCGCTAAGGCAGGAATTAACTTGTCTACCTTCAGGTTATGCTCTAGAGTAATGGCTAGATAGCCTAGGGTGAAAATCCCAATAATCAGTAATTCCATTGAAAAAGTCTTTCTAAAATCAGTTATAACTGTATGAACCGAAAATAAGTAAAATTTAAAAACTTAGAACCTATTCTAGGGAAAATATACCTCTCCCGCGCTGTGATCAGCACTCACACCCGTTACACTTGCAAGACAATTGGGATGCCCCAACAAACGAAGCACTCCCAAAAACCCAAAGATTAAGGCTTCTTTAAATTCAATAATTCCCACAGAAGGGAGGTGCAAATTCCCCTTCAACTGTTTTTGTAAAAAATCCATTAGGACTTTATGATAGACACCACCACCAGTACACAGGATACGATTGTTCCCAGCCAATACAAGTGCCAATTGATTGCTGATATGCTTTGCATACGTATGCATCACAGCAGCTTCTGAGTGGGTTTCAAGCCATCTATCTAAAAGCGGATAAACGTGAGTCTCAAGCCATTCCACCCCAAGTGATTTTGGAGGTTTGAGTTGATAGTATTCCAAAGCTTCTAAGGAGGTATAAAGTTCAGGAATCAACGAACCCCTAAGAGCAATTTTACCATTTTCGTCATACGCTTTACCCAAACGTCGACTGATGCGATTGAACACTAAGTTAACACCCCCCACATCATAAGCCAGAGGGCTGGAAATATGTGTGAATGTTACATTGGCAAAACCCCCAAAATTGACACAGGCATCAAAGTCTGAAAACAATTCTCGATCTCCAACAGGAACCAAAGGAGCTCCCTGACCTCCACGAGCCACATCTTGCTTGCGAAAATCACACACTACAGGAATGCCAAGCATACTAGCTAATTCCCTTCGATTTCCAATCTGATAGGTGATCCCTTTTTCGGGTTGGTGCTTGGCGGTATGTCCGTGAGAACTTACGGCATCTACTTGTGAGATGTTGTTGGCTGCTATAAATTGTTGGATGTAATCGCCCAGTAAAAGAGTGTACTCCCTATCAATGCGCTCCAACTTAGCAGCATCTTGCTCCACCAAATTACCCAATTTGTTTACCCATTCTTCCGAATAAGTAATAGTTTTCGTGTAATGCAGTTCGTACTGCCATTGGTCTTCATAACGAAAACTCACATAGGCTAAATCAAGACCATCCAAAGAAGTTCCGGACATCACTCCGATGATGTTTAGACACCCTTTTTGCTGAAACAACGCCACGAAATCATCTACCATGAGATAAACTCAAAAATTTAATTTTTTTCAAAAAAAACAACCCTTTACTGAACATTTTGTAATTCGATGCAAATTATACGCCAAATATGACAAAAAACAATAGAGAGCAGGACTAATTTTAACCCTCGCCCACGGAAAAAGCATATTTTAGCTCTTGCCCATATAATTAAAGGAAGAGAACTATATGCTGCCAAAAGAACAGGGACTTTATTCCCCAGAAAATGAACATGACAATTGCGGTGCCGGATTTATTTGTAGCCTAAACGGCAAGAAAACCAACGACATTATTCACAAAGCGCTCGATATTCTAGACAAACTAGAACACCGAGGAGCTGTCAGTGCTGATGGGAAAACAGGCGATGGAGCCGGGATTCTCATCGAGATACCCCATGAATTTTTAAAGGAAGCTTGTTCTTTTGAGCTGCCTAAGGTTCATGAATACGCTGTAGGAATGGTTTTTCTCCCGCAAAAAGACAATCAAAGAGCTTTTTGTATTGAGACCTTTGAAGGTGAAATCAAAAAACAAGGACTTGCTATCCTAGGATGGCGTAAAGTTCCTGTAGATCCAAGCCATGTGGGTGCCATTGCGGCCAAAACAGAGCCTTACATCATGCAGATTTTTGTTACTCGTGGTGAGGAAAAATTGAGTGATCAAGAATTCAACACAAAACTTTTTATTGCCCGCAAAAGTAGTGAACACAAAATTTGGGCTTCCAAAATGTCGCAGGCAAGTTATTTTTATTTGCCCAGCTTCTCAACACATACCCTTATTTATAAAGGACTACTGATTCCTGAGGATATTAAAGCCTACTACCGTGATCTTAACGAAGAAAAGGTGGTCACACGACTGGCTTTAGTACACCAACGATTTTCAACCAATACGTTCCCTACTTGGGACTTGGCTCAGCCCTTCCGCTATATGTGTCACAACGGAGAAATCAACACCTATCGTGGAAATCTCAGTCGTATGCAATCTCGTGAAGAATTGCTTCAAAATGTATTTTTTGGAGACGATATCAAAGAAATTCTACCCATTATTCTTCCTGGCAAATCAGACTCTGCCTCCATGGATATGGTGGTTGAATTACTCCTTGCCACAGGACGTTCTTTGCCCGAAGTAATGATGATGCTTGTTCCAGAAGCCTGGGAGAAACACAGCAGTATGGACGATACCAAAAAGGCCTTCTATGAATACAACGCTTGTATCATGGAGCCATGGGACGGCCCTGCTTCCATTCCTTTTACAGACGGAAAATATATTGGAGCCCTATTAGACCGAAACGGACTTCGTCCTTCACGTTACACACTGACCAAAGATGGTTACGTCGTTATGTCTTCAGAAACAGGAGTGTTAGATATTGATCCCGAAAACATCGAAATGCATGGACGTCTTGAGCCTGGTAAAATGTTCTTGGTAAACATGGACGAGGGGCGTATTATTAAGGATGAGGAAATTAAAGGGGAAGTCGTTAATCAACGTCCTTACCGAAAGTGGGTGTCGGAAAACCTTCTTCCACTCAAGAATGTTCCCTACACTGGAAATTCCACTCCCGAAGAAGCTGAGCCTTTTGAAACACGTTTACGCATCTTTGGCTATACGCAGGAAGACCTCAAAACAATCATCATTCCAATGAGCATCCAAGGAAAAGAAGCCATTGGATCTATGGGAACCGACACTCCTTTGGCCGTTCTTTCGGATCGTCCACAATTGCTCTACAACTATTTCAAACAGTTATTTGCACAGGTAACCAATCCTCCACTAGATGGGATTCGTGAAGAAATCGTTACCGATACCAGTTTAAGCATCGGGAATGACCGTAATATTTTTGACATTACCCCCGAACAAGCGAAAAAACTTCGGATTCAAAACCCCGTGATATCCAATGAAGATTTGGACAAGCTGAAATACATTGAGCACACCGATTTTAAATCGGCTACTATTTCAACTTTGTATCCTGTTGAGAAGGGGCTCAATGCTCTTGAAGCTACCTTGGAAACTATGGTCGTTGACACTCTTCAAGCACTAGAATCTGGTGCCAATGTGATCATCTTATCCGACCGAGGCACTAATGACAACCTTGCTCCTGTGCCTATGTTGCTTGCTTGTGCCCACTTGCACAATGCACTGAAAAAACAGTCACGACGTTCTGATTTCGGTATCATCATTGAGTCGGCTGAACCTCGTGAACCGCATCATTTTGCACTTTTATTTGGTTATGGAGCCAGTGCCATCAATCCCTACATGGTCAATGAAATCATTGAATACCAAGTGAAAAACAAAGGAATTGAGGGACTTACTAGCGAACAAGCTATCGAGAATTTCAACAAAGCCATTGCCAAGGGAATTATCAAAGTGATGAATAAAATTGGAATCTCCACACTTCATTCGTATAGAGGGGCTCAAATTTTTGAAGCACTCGGGCTTTCCAAAGCCTTTGTGAATCGTTTTTTCTGCAATACCGCTACACGTATTGAGGGTATTGGTATTTATGAGATTGAGAAAGAAATCCAACAGCGTCACCAAAAGGCTTATCAATTAGAGAGCTTGGGCGGAATGGACTTGGAAATTGGCGGGGACTACCGCTGGCGTCGTGACGGAGAAGCACATATGCTCAATCCAAATTCCATTGCTCAACTTCAAATGGCCGTTCGGCAAAATAAGCCCGAAAGTTATGATGCTTATGCCAAGATGATCAACGAACAAAACGAGAAACTAATGACCCTCCGTGGGCTGTTTGAATTCTCAAGCTTTGATCCGATTACCTTGGAAGAAGTAGAACCCTGGACAGAAATCGTTAAGCGCTTTAAAACGGGAGCTATGTCCTTAGGTTCCATCAGTCAAGAAGCGCATGAAAATCTTGCGATTGCCATGAACCGTATTGGTGGAAAAAGTAACTCTGGAGAGGGCGGGGAAGACCCCAAACGCTTCCAACCCGACATGGATGGAAATTGGCGTAACAGTGCCATCAAACAAGTCGCTTCGGGTCGTTTCGGCGTATCCAGTCACTATCTTTCTTCCGCTCGTGAAATACAAATCAAAATGGCGCAAGGAGCCAAACCCGGAGAAGGGGGACAATTGCCTGGACCTAAAGTTAACCCATACATTGCTTCTGTTCGAAACTCAACACCTTACGTAGGACTTATTTCGCCTCCTCCACACCATGACATTTATTCTATTGAGGATTTAGCTCAATTGATTTATGACCTTAAAAATGCCAACCGTGAAGCGCGTATCAATGTTAAATTGGTCTCTGAAGTAGGGGTTGGAACCATTGCCGCAGGGGTCGCTAAGGCCAAAGCCGATGTAATCCTTGTATCCGGATTTGATGGTGGCACCGGAGCTTCACCACTCACCTCTCTTAAACACGCTGGCCTTCCTTGGGAATTAGGAATTGCCGAGGCGCAACAGACCCTCGTCCTCAATGATCTCAGAAGCCGTATCGTCTTAGAATGTGACGGGCAGATGAAAACAGGTCGTGATGTCGCTGTAGCTTGTTTGCTAGGTGCAGAAGAATTTGGGTTCTCCACAGCACCGCTCATTGCCTCAGGCTGTATCATGATGCGTGCGTGTCACCTTAACACTTGTCCGGTAGGAATCGCAACGCAAGATCCTGAATTGCGAAAAAACTTTAAAGGACAACCCGAACACGTAATCAATTACTTCTACTATGTAGCAGAAGAATTACGTAAGATCATGGCATCACTTGGATTTAGAAGCATTGATGAAATGATTGGACAGTCGCAGAAACTAGACATGAAAAAAGCACTTGAGCACTACAAAGCCAAAGGAATTGATCTGTCTAATATTCTATACAAACCCAACGTGCCAAGTCATGTAAAACTGTCAAATACTCAAAAGCAAGACCACGGTCTTGAGAACGTACTTGACTTTAGTATCCTAGACAAAGCACACCCTGCCGTGTATCGAAAAGAAGAACAGCATTTGGAGTTTGACATCAAAAACACCAACCGTTCCGTTGGGGCATTGTTGAGTAATGAAATTTCCAAAATACATGGTGCTGCTGGTCTTCCAGAAGACACCCTTAGTCTGAAATTTCATGGCACTGCTGGCCAAAGTTTTGGAGCGTTCTCCACAAGCGGTCTCTTTATGAAAGTGAGCGGAAACGCGAACGATTATTTTGGAAAAGGACTCTCTGGAGCCAAGCTTATCGCACAGATTCCTGAAGGGGCTACTTTTAAAGCAGAAGACAATATCATCATTGGTAATGTGGCATTGTATGGCGCCACAGCAGGTGAAGCCTATATCAATGGAATTGCAGGGGAACGCTTTTGTGTTCGCAATTCAGGAGCCACTGCGGTAGTAGAAGGGATTGGCGATCACGGCTGTGAATATATGACAGGAGGAATCGCTGTTGTTCTCGGTGAATTTGGGCGTAACTTTGCGGCTGGAATGAGTGGAGGAATTGCCTATATTTATAGTGAAGACGGTCTTTTTGACGAAAAGAAATTCAATCTAGAAATGGTTGAATTAGAAGACCTAACGCAGCAAGACATAGAAACAGTTGAAAAGCTTCTGATAAACCACAAGGATTACACACAAAGTGCCAAGGCACAAGCCATTCTAGAGGACTGGCCAGACAGTAGTAAGAAGTTTATCAAAGTGATGCCAACCGATTACAAACGAGCATTGGAAATGCTTGCGAATCAAGAACAAGAAAAGACGGAATAAGATGGGAAAACTAAGAGGATTTAAAGAAATTGAAAAACTAGTAGAACCCGTTATTGACCCTAAAAAACGGATCCAAAACTACAACGAGTTTACGCTAGCACCTGACGATACGCAATTGCAGGATCAGGGAGCGCGGTGTATGGATTGTGGCGTCCCCTTTTGTCATTCGGGTTGTCCGTTGGGAAATTTGATCCCTGATTTCAACGATGCGGTGTATAAAAACGAATGGGAAAAGGCTTTACACATTTTGCATTCGACCAATAACTTTCCTGAGTTTACAGGACGGCTCTGCCCAGCACCTTGTGAAGAAGCCTGCGTGCTTGGAATCATCAATCCGCCGGTATCCATTGAACTGATTGAAAAATATATCGTGGAGCGTGGCTTTAAGGAAGGTTGGATCAAAGCCCAGCCCCCTAGCCATCGAACAGGAAAAACCGTTGCCGTTGTTGGATCGGGCCCAGCAGGGCTAGCCGCTGCACAACAACTGAATCGTGGTGGCCATACCGTAACCGTTTTTGAACGAGACAACAAAGCAGGAGGATTGCTACGCTATGGAATCCCTGATTTCAAGATGGAGAAAAAAGTTATCGACCGACGTTTACAAGTTTTGGAAGCAGAGGGCATTACTTTTAAGTATAATGTTGACATTGGAAAAACAATTAGCGCTGAACAGTTAGAAACGGATTTCGATGCCGTAGTCTTATGTACTGGTGCCACTATCAAACGAGAGCTTCCCATTCCAGGAGCCGATTTGGAAGGAGTGGTTCAAGCAATGGACTTCTTGCCACACAATAACAAAGCCGTGGACGGTCAACACGAGCGCGACCCTAAATATTTGGCTAAGGACAGAAATGTTATTGTCATTGGCGGAGGAGACACGGGTTCGGATTGTATTGGAACATCCAATCGTCACGGAGCGAAAAGCGTAACGAATTTTGAGATCATGCCCAAGCCACAAGAAGGGCGGTCCGAGGAAAATCCTTGGCCCTATTGGCCATTTAAACTCAAAACGAGTTCATCTCACAAAGAAGGGAGCCATCGTGAATGGGGTATTTTGACCAAAGAATTCATCAATGACGGTAAGGGACATATCAAAGCCTTAAAAACCGTTGAAGTAATGTGGAAAAAGGTTCCTGGAGAGCGTCCGAAATTGTTAGAACGCGAAGGATCTGAAAAGGATTGGCCCTGTGATTTGGTGCTTCTAGCCCTTGGATTTACTGGACCAGAAAAATCCCTTCCAGAGCAGTTTGGTTTGTCTTTGGACCAACGAGGTAACATCATTGGAAAAAACAGCTACCAGACCGAAAAACTACATGTATTTACGGCAGGAGATTGCCGAAGAGGACAGTCCCTAATTGTGTGGGCTATTTCTGAAGGTCGCGAAGCCGCGCATCAAGTAGACACTTATCTGATGGGTACCTCTAGCTTACCACAGAAAAATAAAGCAGGAGACCTCGCAGCCGTTTAATACGGTAGTACTACAAGCCAGATCAAAGGGTATTTGATAAGCAAGGAGAACTCGCTTAATCAAATACCCTTTTCCTTTTAGAAACTATTTTCACTCAAGTGCATAAAAAAACCCCATTCCAGAGTTGGAACGGGGTTTGAAGAAGGCGGCGACCTACTCTCCCACCGGAGGGCAGTACCATCGGCGCTAATGGGCTTAACTTCTCTGTTCG
>Ga0115572_10002304_pt1 | contig 15323 bp, 14 predicted proteins | sample COGITO_mtgs_1206_FD_88681 | JGI IMG/M metagenome (GOLD analysis project Ga0115572, IMG submission 88681) | Pelagic marine microbial communities from North Sea - COGITO_mtgs_120607 | ecosystem: Environmental > Aquatic > Marine > Epipelagic | place: Germany:Helgoland, sampling site Kabeltonne... | reverse complement strand
TAAATAAATGTAAACTAAGACTTATAATACATTGTTTATTTTAGACATCAAGCCTTTTTATACATCTTTTCAGATAAAACTAACGCTCTCCATGAAATCTCTATTGCGCCTTTTAAAAATAATCTTGAATTGGATAAATCAGACTCCTTTTGGCACAATGCCGGAGCAAAGCTATTTACAATCAATGGAAATGGCGCGTACTTCAATCCGTCTACGTGAGAAGCCATCATATTCCCTTTTTGAGCTAAAGTAGAGATTTCAGTCTCATCTACCTCACCAATGTAATCATCAACCACTACACCTGTAATGTCTAGCGAGCCAAGCATTTTCGACAATCGATTAGTGTGCATAATATCGCCCTGCTCCAGCACAATAACTGCATCGCCCTTCATTTTTTCAAGACCAACATTCACCGCATCCTCATCGTCCTGAACAAAAGCTAATTTTATTCGAGCATCCTCAATGCCTTGCCCAATGAGGTGCTTCCTGTAATTGAAGCCATCTTTTGACAACAATATTAGCTCAACATCTTGATGATCCTGCGCCAGCACTGACAGTGCGCCTTGAGCTACCACACCTTCCGCTGCCTCTAGAGGCATTAATACCGTTACTTTAGTCATAATATACACCTTATCTAATAATCTCCTCTATTATAATCCAATATCCATCTTTGTTGTAGTATTATAATAAGACATTGATCATAGTGCGCCTCTCCCGCACTACTAAGTAACGATAGCTAATTTTGGAATAAGTGTATTATGATAGATGAATTAATGAAAAAGAACGAAGCGCAAGCAAAAAATTACTTTTGCAAAAACCAATATTTTAGTTTTGAAGACAACTCCGAACATACAGAAAGAAAGGTTCTGTCATACACAAGATTCGAGACTGAAAAAGAGCCAGTAGGCACCATCATTGTCTCTCATGCAAAGCTATTTGGGGAAGATAACTTTAAGTCGATATCAAACGTATCCTTGCCTGATGAAATCAATGAATTCTTCAAAAACAACCCTTACTTGTTTAATCTTCAATTCCCTGTTTTTTCTAGCTATGTAGAGCATGACTGGCTGTCATTTAGTGCTGAAATAATGCATCCAGACAGAATGGCTAGGGTGATGGTAAACAAATGGGATTACATATGTGAAAGCTATCACAGGAGGGGCTTTTACTCTTTTAAAAAAGACAGAATGATCCCAGTTGTTTATATGGGCGAAGGTGGTTATTTGACTTATTATTACGGCAAGAAAAAGGCTAAAGGCATATATTATTTTGATGAAAAAATTGCAGACACTTATGTTGAAATGATCAAGCGATTATCCATTCATCCAACCTATTACTTACCCATTGAAAGCAGAATAGGTCGCGATAACTACAAATATAAAAATTTCGATAAAAACTCAGCTATACCAAGAGGTCTTTTTAGGGAGTAAATACATAGAGACACCATCAACGCACATGAAACAAATTACTCCGCATGGGTAAAGATATCACTTTTACTATTGACATTTGAGGTGTGTAATGCTACTATATGTCAACTTAATTACTAACGGAATTTATTATGCAACTGACTATACCAATGAGCATTAAAGATCAGATCGGAGACAAGCTCTTAGAAAAGGGGTTTGAGGAAGAGGCCTCGTTTTTCAAAGAAAAACATTATGGCTCTCAAACAGGCAAGATCTCGATTACCGTTGATGCGGACATTACCTTGGCTTTTGTTGAGGCGTTGTCAGAGATAGCTACTGAACTTGATCTTCGCAGCTTACAAACTCTCAGTAAACAAACCATCCGACTGTTGAAAGATCCAAATAAAGAAGAAGTCAAAAACCTTCGAACTTTTGAAACCGCGCTCGCAAGCTACGTAAGAAACGAGGGCATTAAAGGTTGGTTATTTGAGTCTCTCAACGAAGACGACCATTTGCCTTTTGTTGTCTCTGACATTAAATTTATCGAAGCGTGTCGACGTACTGAGACGCCTCAGCATGTTAAGCTTTCGCTTAACTACAATAGCGCAAAAGACAAAAAAATAAAAAGCAAGACCGTCACCTTTATGCTGGACAGCGTGCGAAATAAAACTGTACCCAACATACTGGCTGAAAAAAAGCTTTTCAAAGAAACCGAGGAGCTGATTGAGCGCCACCTCAATCGATGTGAATACTACATGGAAATTCAGCCTCTCATCGGCAAGCAGTTTTCAGGAATAGGCATTACCATTGAAGATAGTTATTACAAAAAGAAAATAAAAATGGACGGCCCTAAACCATTTAAGCTAGTTAATGATGATGAAGATGGCGTTATTTCGGCTGACTCTGGTTACACCGAGTTTAGATTCTGGAAAAACTTCGAAAGCGAGCATAACATCGATCCTGATCAGCCCAGCATTCGCGAAGTGCCTTTTCATCCATACATTCGTATGTTTGAACTGGAAGAGCACAATCACTACTGGGTATTGGCGCACCAACTTGAACTGTATCAATACGATACAGAGTTAGGAAAAAAGTTGGTACTGCCTGATATTCAGCGCGATTTAATCGACATCTTGGTTCACGACATGGACGTAGTAAGAGAAGATATTGTTGGAGGCAAATCAGGCGGCACAACTGTACTGTGCATGGGTAAGCCGGGACTAGGCAAGACCCTAACCGCCGAAGTTTATTCTGAAGTGGTTCAGCGCCCGCTTTATCGAGTTCATTCAGGTCAACTAGGCACAACGCCTGATAAGGTCGATGACAACCTTAAGCGCATTTTACAGCGAGCGGAGCGATGGAGAGCAATTACTCTAATTGACGAAGCCGACTTGTATATTCGAGAGCGAGGAGACAGCATGGAGCACAATGCGATTGTTGCTGCGTTCCTAAGACAGCTTGAATACTTTAATGGCTTATTGTTCATGACCACCAACCGTGCGAACGATGTGGATGATGCGATAAAATCGCGATCGGCAGCCATTATCAAGTACGAGTCTCCGTCAACAGCCGACGCAAGACGTTTATGGGAAGTCTTAAGTGAGCAATACGAGATTGAACTAGGACATGACATGATCACAAGCCTAATCGAAGAATATCCTTCTTGTGCGGGCCGTGACATCAAAGAGCTACTGAAACTGGCCGCTCGATATAAAAACATCAAGGGCGAAACCATTACTCTTGAAACATTCCGACACTGTGCTGTTTTCCGAGGCATTGGCGGTAAATAATCAACCCACACCCCTTCTGCCTCTGCGCAGAAGGGAAACCCTCCCTGACGCCAAAACCTTACATTAAATAAATGCCCTTTTATTTGCTTTTACTGCCCTCCTTGTTATTATTAAATTAGATGTTATTTTTAGCCAACTTATAGGCCCTTTACATGTTTTTTTATATAATGAGTCTTGCATTTATTTATTACTTTGTTTCGCAAGAACAGAAAAAGAAGCGTCCCGATGACGCACCAAACAAGATCCGATTTGTCATGATGGGTATTGGCATCGGCTTGGTCGAATCCAGCGTTGCGTATGTCAAAGAAAGGCCTGAAGATATGCTATTAGGTGCTGTGGCTTTTTCATTATGGATGGCTGCCATGTATTCTGCTTTTATCTTAAACGCTATTTTTAATAAAAAAGATGTGGTTAAGTAGTTTTGTTTGATAGTAATTGATTGAAGTATTATAATAGATTTTATTTTTAACAATAAGCCACTCCCAACCTGCTTATTGTCTTTTATTAACTCCTACAGCTTTTGCTTGTAGGAGTTTTTTAATGTAATTAAAGCAAGGCGTGCAACAACAAGCCTTGCCAATACTAAGCTACCTTACGGCACTTTCCCGTCATCAGGTGGGCACGAGTAAACAGGACGCCCCATTTCATTCAGGTAGTATCCGCACTCGTTTTTCTTATCAACGCCACCAGCTTTTTTCTGCAAGCCTTCTTCGCTTAGTTTTATCTTATTATCTTGTTCTTTCTTCATAATAAATACCTTTTATTTTCTATGTTATTGATTTAATTAAAGCAACAACACTTTAAACATAGCATCTATTCACTTGACTGTTCAAGCATTAATCACCCCTTAACTAAAAAAGCCATGCAAATAGCATGGCTTTTTTTAGTATCGTAGTTACCTTAAGAGCACTAATTCTTAATCTTATATACAAATACCTTGGACGAACTAACACCCTTATATTCTACTGTTTTATCTTTTTGATAATCAAGTTCATAAACCTTCTGATCAGACTCTGACATAGAATCACCTCCGTTAATTACCATCACGCTTTTTGTTTTGAATTGACTATAAAACTCCGCCCACGACTCTTTCACTGTTAGATGGTGAAGCTCTAGTAGTTTTCTGGCCGACTCTCCTTCAAATACCGCAACCTCTTCTTCTGAGACACTAAAGCCTGACTTTTTAACAACTATCAACGCCCAATCCTTTGGTTTTTTAAAGCCTAAGTCATCATCTAGATTTTTTAAGTCTTTTCCAAAAAGATCTACTCTTCCATCTATTGACTCTATCGCTTTTGCTAAAGAGTAAGAATAGCCGCGAGGTTTTCTTAGGTCTTTAGCTACAAACCCTTCTGTTGAAAACATTGTATTAGAGGCTTTATCATTAAACAGCATGGAGTCCATAATTTGAGGCAGTGACTTCCCTTTGACTTCATCAAGCATTTTATTTAGGCCGACTAAGGCAGCCTCTTTTTGGCTATACCAGTCAGTATAAATATCCCTGAAATCAGCTATCATTGCTGGATCATCTTGAATCAGCCAAAGTATAACCACTGATGCTTTGGCTGAAAGCCCTAAATTGTAAACATCAGTACCTACTGACGCCATACCTAAGGTATGAGACACAAAAGGCTCAATAACATGGGATGCCTTCGACTCCGTATTTATATCGTCTCTTAGCTTTTCATACTCATCAATAAATTTACCTATCTTTTTCTTATCACCCTTCATTTCCTGTAATGAGCTAAGTGTGTCCTGTCTTGCCTTTGCTTGCTCAATATATTTTATTTTCTCACTAGGAGATTTAAAAATTGGGGCCTTATCAACATGTTCAGAAAGAACACTCTCATTTTCTTCGAACAGAGTTGTCTCTGTATTATCGAACAGACTCAAGAATACAAAGCTTGAGGTGCCTGACTTAACGCCGTTCTTTAAAATACGATAGAAGGTTTTCTTGACCCATGAGAACGGAACTAACCTATCATCTCTATCCTTTTCATTAGCTAAACTATAGGCAACATGCTTACCATCATGTCTTAAGGTAATCCTCAACGTCTTTTGTCCAAGCTTAAGCTCTTCTGCCATAATTTCTTTAGTAACATCTCTTCCTTTACCACCTAAATAAAACACCTGATCGCAAAGGCTATTGAAGTCCTTCTTGATATCGACAATAGTATTTAAGTCCTTATTTGGATAAGCGCATCTTACTGTAGCGATCGCCTTATCCATGAGTCTTTCCAGCTCTGCACTCTCGTTAAACTGCCCTGAGCTTAGTACGGCCTCTTTTAGGGCGCTTCGAAGTCCCGTTTCTTTTTCAGTGATTTTTTTGTATTCAGAGATGGCGGCTTTAATCAAGTTAATTCCTGATACGTTAAAATTTCTACTTGGTCTATCGTGAAGATACCAGTCCGCATCTTCCGCATTAAATCTATCCAAGCAGATACAGTCGAAGCTTCTTGCATTGCATAGCATGTCTGAGACGTCTACCGTGGCCTTAAATACTCTAGCCTTCCAGTCTCTGGTTTCTCCCTTGGCATCTATCTTTGCAAACAATTTCCCTTTACTTTGATAGACATTTAATAATATTGCGCCTTCTTTAACAAATGAATCTCCCTCTTCTAGAGGGTAGTATTGCATTCTTGATTCTTCCCCATACCCATTAAATCTACTCGGCTTTTCAAACAGTGATGGTGCATTTTTAATATTCAATACATTACGCCACTGAATTAATAGTTTTGATCCTGACTTAACTTCTTTATTAAGCTCAGAGACCCAGTCTTTAAATGATTTAGGGCGGTAGGAAGGCAACATGCCCTGACCATCGTAATCGTGAATGAAGTTAAAGTTTTCCTCTTGGAACTTTTGTGACACAAACTCCAGTGTCGCCTCTCCTTTGTAAAAGTCTCCAAACAGTTGCTTGTTGTGATCTAGGCCGCACAATAGTATTAGCATGCGCTTATAACCCAGCTCTACCTTCTCGTGTTTTGATAGGCGGCGAGTATAGTCTAAGTCATTGTATGTAATTGTTCGACCGTCGAATCCCTTAAAAATATTTTCTAAACTATCCAGCGATGGAAATAGTGAGGCAGAGAACTGATGAAAAAAATCTGGAGACTCCACGACATGAATATTATCCCCATCGCGCACCAACAAGAATTGGCGTGCGTTCTCTTTGTTGAGTGCTGAAGCTTCATATACAGAATAGCCTCTGTCCATATAGCCTTTATTGTGACGAGTGGTCGCTATGCTTACAATACTTCGAGTCGTTGGAAATATCTGATTGCGGAGTTCATTAGAAGTACTTAACTTCTCAAAAAACACTTCTCTATTCTGGCAGTCAAAATTATCATCAAGATTTGCCCATACTGCAACTTCTTCGTCCATAAATAAAACGCGCTGAGCAATCGACAGTTTTTCTGATGGCGGAGCTGACACTCCCTTACGTAACGTTGATATTTCTACGTCTTTTAAAACATAAAGATTTAAATTACCAATACCTTTCATCAAGTCGTCAACGTGATCACGCATGTCTTGCGTCATAGCTAAGGCTAAGGCGGCTTTTTCTTCAAAAAACGGCGTCATCTTAGCTGATATTGCAGACAAACGCTTGGTGCGCATTTGAATCCACTCACTGCGTCTAACCGCAATGTCTTTTTGCTCATCAAGGCCAGAACGTATTTGCTCAATACCTGTTTCTGTTAAGCCTTTTGCCATCAATGATGTTAAGTTCTGAGTTTTTACGGCACCAACGATATCCGCGCCTACAGTCTCTAGTTTTACGGGCAACTTGGCATCACCTTTAGCAACATCAAGTGGCATTTCTTTATCAACTAAGTTATCTAACATAGCCGGGTTCGTAAAGGCGCTTGTCATCTCATCTTGACTGTCCTTTAAAATACCCTGAATCTCTCTTATTTCTTCTGCGCGTGAGCGTTCTGCTTCGTCTTTATCTATAAACTCAAATTTTGACAAAAAGTCTTCAAATAAAAACTTTACTTCTGTACAAGAGGACTGCTTACTTGGATGTAATCGCACATGAATGGTATGAGGAGAGCCTTCTACATCATCTACTTTAGAGATTAATAAAATTTCACCTTCATCAATACGATTCTCTCTTGAGAATTTCGCCTTCCAGAATTGACCTGCACTGAGCGCATTGAATCGCTCTAGTTTCTGAAAATCACTTTTAGTTTCTGAAGGGGTAGATGGGTTTGTCATAATAGCTCCTATTTAAGAGACTTAATATTATCATACATACCGACTATTGTCAATATTACTCCTTAACAAAAGGATACCAAAACTGACGCCAAAAACCTTTCGGAAGAGGTTCGACAGTACCATATCGCTCCGGCCATTTTACTTTAGGGTAGTAGTATGTACCAAACATCCAGTCGTATAATGGCGTATGAGCGCAATAATTTTTATCAATAGCTTCCGCTTCCGAGCTATGATGCCAGTGGTGAAAACGCGCATCCACAATTAGATTGTTTAGCCCGAAAAAAGAAACGTTCATGTTTGAATGTATGTATACGGCCTGAAAGGCCGCTATAGCGACGTAAATATCAAGCGCCTCTTTACTTGCACCAAGCAAATATAAAGGAACCATTACCAAGCAACGCTCCGCTACCATGTATACAAGGTGACTTCGAGAACCGCTCATCCAATCTAAGTGTTCTGTTGAGTGGTGAACCGCATGAAACTTCCATAGCCTTGGAAATTCATGAAACGCTCTATGATTCCAGTACAATACAAAATCGCTCGCAAAGATAAGGGCAACAACCTGTAGCCAAACAGGGACTGACTGAACCCAAGACTGAAAATCATCATGCACAGCCCACCCGAATAATCCTTCAGAAAATCGATTAGTTATAAGTAAAAGAATTGAAATTAATAGGTGATTAAAAACAAAGTACGAAAAATCAACACCCCAGTCGGGCCTTAGAATAACCTGCTCGGGGCGATGAGGAAAAATCCTTTCCAAGAATATAAAAAGCACCGCTGAAGCCAAAAACGCTAAGATCATCCAGTCCAAACCTAACGCATACTCATAAGGCTCAACAGGCCCAACCGGAACCATCCAGCCACCTGATACATAAGCCAATAGCGTTAGCATTATTCCAATCGATCCTAATCGTTTTCTTTTGTTAATTAAAAAAGTGACTACACCCAGTAGTAGGGATGCGTACATCCCGTATTTCAGCACACTTTGTAAAAATACCGCGTCATAAGCGGCACGTAGCTCCGTGGTGGTTAGGTACGAGGGAAACAAGTAACACAGTACAGCGAGCAAGCTGCAAACACCTAGAACGACTGATAGAGCGCCACTAATAAGGCCATCACCAATTCTGTGAGATTCTGATATCTTATGCATGCTATTTTTCCTTAAAATAAATAACTTGCCTTAACAAAGTAACGCTTCTCTAAAAACACATCTTCATCTTGCGCAAACTCGAAGGTGTTTTTCTCTTTTTTTGCACCTAAAAATAATCGTATTTTGTCATTCGCGAGGTAAGAATATACCACTTCACCCGACACGTCAGAACTACTGCCTTCTGCCATCTCTAAATCCAAAACACTTAACCCAATCCTTAAAGATGAACGCGCCGTAAAATATTGAGTCAAACCAAAGTCATGCTGTACGTAATCAAAAACACTTTCGCCAAGGCTGTTTTTTAATTCTTCTTGGGTAATGCCATAGTAAAGGGATGATTGGCCATTTAGTGCATAACTTACATTACCAAAAATGTAGATAGACTTTCCAGTACTTGAATTAATATAGTCCACTTGATCACCGTATGTAATACTTACGGATAAACTCACGTCTTTTATGTAATCAAAAAAAACTGAAGCGTAATTGTTGTGAAGCTTGAAGCGCTCATCTGAATCTTTAAAGGGAGTCGTGCTAGAGAAATTATAACCGTAAATAAGCGTCGTTTCATAAGCCATCTCATTATAAAAAGACACGCCCACCTCATCTAGCATATGTCGACCATCTAGCCCCTCTTCGTGATCGTAATAAAAATCAACAGTAAGGGATTTCAAAATATCATAATTAAGATCATGGTTTTTTTCAGCATACAAAGATAATGTACGCTGATCGGTTTTTGGCATATACCCTAAGTCGGCCCGTAACGACTCAGTGTCAAAATAATCTACACTAAATAACCAATCGGCACCCGTTTTTTCATACCCTAAAGACAAGGCTCGACCTGATCCATCTACCCCATCAACATTATGTGTGTCCGAGAAGGTAAGCTGAACATCTATAGCTGTATTATCATCAATATTATAAAGTACATCACCTGAGTAGACATTGTTTCTATATCCTTGTGAGCCTTTGTAGGTAGCATAAGCGCCATAAGAGACACCTTGATTGTGCTTCCTGTATCTAAATGCCACATTATCCGAGCTAGACTCGATATAGTCCATGTAAGAGCCATACTGACCTGAAACCATATAACTGGTTCGTTCGTCTTTAACGTAAAACAAGCCAACATCTCCAATGTCCGATTGCGATGTATACTTAACACCATACTCTGGACTGATCATATTCCTTGTGTAAATCAACTCTTGCTGTCCATCAAATACATTCATGTCTCTTGAAAAGAAACGTCGCTTTTCGTTAAGGTACTGCACATAAGGACTATTAACATCAACGGTCAATGAATCCATCGCGGTCGTTGAAAAATCTGGGTTAATCGTCAAATTAACATTCGACTGAGAAGTAGGTTTGTACTCTATATCTAAAGATACGCCTGCGACATCCGACACATTTTCTTGATCATCACCTGATTTACTTTCCGTTCGTCGGTAAACCGCGCCCGCTTCAACAGCAAGGGACTCGCCCTGCTCAATACCCTTGAAGCCAAGGTAGCTTGGAAAGTGGCAGGATTCGCACTGTTTTATCTGCTCTAGCTCATAGTTTAGTAAAAACTGCTTATTGTCGTGTGGATAATTTCGTATCAATCCTATCTTCCAGTCCTTTAAACCCGCACTGTCGCTAAAGGTTAAATTCTCAAAAGGAATACGTACCTCAATAAAATACGCATGTTCATTAAAAGTCGAAGCCGAATCCCAAATACCATCCCATGCAAAGCTTTTTGTCTTATCAACTGATGACCAAACACCGTCCGCCCTTGTGTTAAAGGCATTGATTGTGAAAAATTGAGCAACGTTATGAGAGGATGTCGTCGCTAGATTTAATTGAATGTAATCCTCATCACGATTAATATTATCGTGCTTACTATAGACACCCTGAATCCCACCATCTTTTGGGTTGAGTGACGCCTTTATAAAGAAATAAATAGCATTTCGGTCGCTCATCATCCAGACGTCCGTCTCAGCGGGCAACAAATTCTCATGATTTGGATAGCGAACATAATCTAAACTTACTTTCCTTGCTTCTAACCATTCACCACCCTCCTTCTTGCCATCAATTTTCACTTCAACACTGTCTTTCATGGAAGGTATCATAACGACATTACTGTCTGACGAGTTGGCTAAAAAACTAGGTGCAAAAGTTAATAGTAAAATGATAGGTGTACTAATTAATTTTTTCAATTGAGGTAGTCCCTTAAGATTAATTGCTGAATTATATCAAAAAAACAAAAATATGTCAATATATTAATAGATTGACATATAATACTTTATTTATTAGTATTTTAGAACATTTTAATTTAAGGCGCTGTAATTTATGCAATCTACAAGCCCATGTCCTGAACCACATCAGCACATACACTATTTTTATCTTTCTTTGCTAATCTCCGCCGCATTTGTATGCTCTTTGTTTTATTTTACGCTTGCACCGCGTATTGAGGTAACTAAGATATACCCTCTACCCTCTAACAATGGCACAGTACTATTGTTAGAGGTAAAGCAGAATCCCGCTCTAAAAAATAAACTAACTAAAAAACAAGCAACACTACAGATTGATAACAAAGCTTTTCTTGTCAGTATTACTGCTATCTCTTACGATCGAAGTCGCGTTTACGTAAAGCTAACAAAAGAAGCAAGCCCTTCATTTTTATTGTTTAGTCATGCAATTCTCGAAACGCCGGAGACCTCTCTATTCTCTTACTTTAAGGCTCGCTAATATGAATGTAATTATTCAATCCAAAGACACTGAGTGTGGTATAGCCTCACTCGCAATGGTACTCAATCATCTTGGTAAAGAATACACATTATATCAACTCAGAGAAAAGGCCAAGGTGTTCGGGGAAGATGGAATGAGCGCATTAGACATCATCAACCTCGCGGAGTCAGAGCAGCTATCCGCACAGGCTTTTAGCCTTAGTGGCGAACACATCGATGAGGTCGAATTGCCTGCAATAGCGCACTGGAATGATAATCATTTTGTTGTGATATCAAAGGTGACCGATAAAAGCGTCACTGTTCATGATCCTGCACTAGGCAAGGTGAACTACCCTCGTAGTCAATTTTGCCGACTCTTTTCAGGAACCGCCATCGAATTTGAAAAAACGGTGGAGTTTACGCCTTTTAAGCAAAAAACAAAATCACCCTTCTGGGGCTTTGCTCTACAGTACGAAAATTTAAGCAAAGGGATGCTTAGTGTAATTAGCATGACCCTGATTTACCAAATCTTAATGGTGATCTCTCCACTCTTCAATCAAGTCCTTATTGATAAAGTTTTACCTAACTACAGCTCCTCCTTTATTGTAAGCTTTGGCTTCGGCTTTGCGCTACTTATGATATTTCGGTTTTTTACCGAAATTACCTCGCAAAAAATGGAGAATCATTTATCCTTAAACATTGAGGGCGATTTTCGAGAGCGCTTTACCAAAAAACTCTACAACCTTTCTTCTCTTTTTGTTGAGCAGCGCAGTAAATCCGAAATCATTTCTAAATTCGATTCACTCAATGCTGTGAATCAACTTATTTTCAGAGGCTCCATTGAAACCATGTTTCATGCAGTTTCGTTCACCCTAAGTCTTGCCTTTGCTTACTATATAAATCCTATCCTACTACTTATATACTTAGGTTTCTTTGGGGCGTCTGTCTTATTAAAAATGAAAGCCGCAGTTAACATCGAATTAAAAAAGCGAATTACTATTGAGAACAAAATCAATGAAGACAACTTATTGCTAGAAATAATCAATACCTTTGAGTTAATCAAATACTCCGCAAAAGAAAATGTAGTTTACGAAAAATGGGAAAAACTTAACCGAGAGTATTTAAAGTCCAGCGCGAACCTGCAAAACACCAACGATCTCATTACAGGACTCGTTAACCTTATCATGAGTATTAAGTACGTCATCATCTCTTGTATTGCATTGTATCTTGTCTCAGAAAACTCATTGACCATCGGAGCTATGTTCACCTTTCTTTTCTACACAATGTCACTCGACACAAGCGGCTCATCCATCGTCAACCTCGCCTTTGAATTTAAACTACTTAAGGTTAATTTCGAGAAGGTGAATGACTTACTTCTTGAAAAGGACGAATTTGCGAATGTAATCCCATCTACCACGCCATTTACCTTTAATAAGCAGATCCGACTGGAAAACATCAGCTATACCATTCAGGGTCACGATAAGCCGTTATTGACAAACATCAATCTGACTATTAACAAAGGCGAGTCCGTGGTTATCACAGGCGCATCAGGGCGCGGCAAGACCACACTCCTTAAGATTATCAGTGGCAACTTACGCCCCACCAGTGGCACTATTTATATTGACGACAAACCTTTGCTTGAAGAGGACTTAAAGGAGTACAGAAAGGCGCAATCGATCATCTTGCAAGGGGAAGGACAGATCTTTTCTGGCAGCATCATTGATAACCTAACTTTATTCGAAAAATCACCAGACATAGAGAAGGCTATTGCTGCTTGTGACGCCGCACTATTACACGAAGATATCGTTAATAAGAAAATGAGTTATGAAACATTAATAGCGCCAACAAAAAACAACCTATCAGGGGGTCAAAAACAAAGACTACTTATTGCTAGAGCGCTCTATATGAATTCTAATATCATATTAATGGACGAAGCCACTAGTGCGCTCGATCAGGATACAGAAAAGAAAATTATGAAGAGAATGAAGGAAATTAATATCACTAAAATTGCTGTGGCGCATCGCACTGAAACGATTAAATTAGCAGATAAAGAGTACAGCCTTAATTAATAGGCTGTATATTGTTTGACGAATATATATTTACTATGTATATTAAATATATACAAGAATTCTTGTATACAAAAAGATAAGGTATTTATCATGAAAAAAGTAAACAAAGCGCCGATGGGCCAAAAACAATTAAAGCAAGCAGCTGGTGGTAACTCTTCTGAGTTCAGTCAAAAGAAAGTGGAAGGCACCCAACTTACAGATGTTGGCGGCTCAAAATCTGGCGGAAATGGCGGAAATGGCAGCAGTGGCGACTGGCGACCATAACTTGCACATGATCGCTTAAGCGTTCACAAAGGCGACTTGTTCGCCTTTGTGAACGGCCCTAAAAACCATATATCAGTAAACAAGAAGCACTCTTAAGACCCCCATAAAAGTCGAACATAAGCCTTGACCCTTATAATGCAAAAAACCCGCAACTTACTGCGGGTTAATATTAGATATATTTTTACTTACGGCACTTTACCATCCGGCGGTGGACAGCTTGTTACAGGCCGACCATCCGGGCTAATAACTTTTTTACACTGAGCTGGTGTCTTGTTCTTCCCACCTGAGAAATCAATTAGATTTTTATCTTTGACAATTTTCTTTTTCATAATAAATACCTTACCTTATGTTAGTTATTGATTTAATTAAAACAACAACATAAATAATATAGCACGTACTATAAAGTTTGATCAAGTTTTGACCAAACTTTGATCAATTCTCAATCTCACTGTCCAATGTTATTTTCGTGTCACAAGATTGGCACCTATAAACCCAACCACTAGGGTTAGACTCAAATACTGGGTCATGCCCCTCTATACAGCAACAAAGCTTCAAATATATTCTTTTATACAGCTTTGATAACCAGATCATTCAACCCCCTCACCTTCTGCTAAGTCAATATCTTCAATTATCGATAGTAAATTATCCTTACCTACATGCTCCTGAAGCTTTTCCATCAAAGACTGAGCAAGATACTGTAATTCGATATCGGTAACTATTCGCTCCACGCCACGATCGCCACACTTAGAGCATTTATTACGAGCTTGACAATCATTATTAATAACCAGTCCACAGGCATCACAATCCAGAACTATCCCTTCCATCACAACTTAAAATCCTTAAAATAAAAACCTAACCAATCTTTTTACTCTATCACAAAAAACCAAGAAGACAACTTAGCTTTCTAATTCTTTTGGTCTCGTTGATATTTGTGTTGACATATTGTCTTTATTTTGATACTATAAACCCTCAATACTAAAACAAGGAATTATCAACATGAGTACTTCTATCTTTTTAACAAGACAAGACGCTATCGCCCTAAACGACAAGGCGTACCTATTACCAACAGAAGTCTTGGCTTTCGCTCGTGACCTTGTAGCTCAGCATGCCGCTCCTGAGTTTCTTTCTTCGTTTGACGCACAGGCTGATGTTATGCATTTCGACAAGCACTGCACACACAAAAACCAAAGTGGCCTTGACTGTATTATTGTGCATATTGACTTACTTACAGTTTTTCGTGTTTTTATTAACAACATATTACCTAAAAATATCGTTAAGCAGTTAAAAGAGCATCCAAGTAATAGCATTGAAAGTCTTACTTTTAATATAAGCTAGTGGCCAAGGCCACATGAAAAACTTATTCAGACTAAGTGGTGTCGGTTTTTTCGCCACTTAGTCTTTTTTGTTACTATTATCACATTATATCATTGACTTATTTGGTAGATACTGGAAAATAAAAAAATTGCTTAACATTAGCCATAAGGCTTTTTGGGGGGACATCTTATTTCTGCTTGAGTCAGTAATACTTAAGGTCATCATGACCGCACCACCCTCCTGTGTTATCCATCTTTATTTTCATCTTCATTTGAAGACTTTTATTTTCAGGTATTTATATGCGAGCCTTTTTTTCTTTATTACTAATTCTACCTTCCGTTTCTTTTGCTTCTGTTAAGTTGCCTGCTGCTGATCTACAACTCTACAGTCACGCAGATCTTATCGCTACT
>Ga0115572_10002302_pt1 | contig 15329 bp, 2 predicted proteins | sample COGITO_mtgs_1206_FD_88681 | JGI IMG/M metagenome (GOLD analysis project Ga0115572, IMG submission 88681) | Pelagic marine microbial communities from North Sea - COGITO_mtgs_120607 | ecosystem: Environmental > Aquatic > Marine > Epipelagic | place: Germany:Helgoland, sampling site Kabeltonne... | reverse complement strand
TGATGATGATGTTTATTGGCACTGAAACTTTAGTGACCCAGCTCGTACGCGAGATTTCTAGAATGCAAGCATGCTAGAGAGAACTAGGGTTAGATGATGGTAATCATACCTCCAATCTGTTAGATGAGTCCATACCCATCCCTTACGTGTTTAGCAGGAGCCCGAACAGGCCTCCTGCTGCTTCTATCGTCCCTAGCCGACAGAAGTCCCATGTCTAGGGGAAATATCTTGACGGGTTCCCCCCATTTTGCTCGACTACCTTCCTGCTGTGGCCGGAAATCTAGTCTCTTGACCCTCTGTTCGGCACCCTGGAACCGGAACCAGGTTGCTTCCTTACCGGTCAAGTCACCAGCACACTCTCCGATGAGGGCACGCTGTGTGTCTCTTCTCTTTGCACCATCCTACTCCCACCGCCGACTCCTGATTACAAGGCCTGCAGCAGGTCCTCTCCCTGTTGTTTGACATTGACCAAACAACCTTGCCTCCTGTCGTGACTCTTCGTGCCTGCCTACGCCTTTCCCCTCCTGGCATTCACTTTTGATGTTCTTTCCTCCCCGGTCCTGCATAAGACATACATCCCGTGTCCTTTGTTAGACCCCCGAGTTGTTTCCTTTTCCTGATCCCTTCGGCTCCGGTAACTGGTTTGAGCACCCTCTTGACTTCATCCAGGGTCACCTTACCCATAGATGTCCTGGCCCAGATGGTGCCTAACAGTCACTGAGCTCTCTTGTTGAAGTCCCCCATAGTATGCCAATAGAACAGCATCTTGTGCTTCTAATAGTCTTCTGACATGTCTTTTCCTGATGATAGGCCACTTTTCCTTCCTGACCTCCATCACCGTGAGCATCTCTTCGAAGGCTTCGACATGTACAGACCCTAGCGTACCACCGATGATGTTGATCTGTTTTATCTGCCATCTATCGCCTCTCCCCACTTCCTCCAGGGCACTCCTCAAGTTCTCATATTGATTGTTTGCCCTAAGCTCCGCCTGTTCCGCAAAGTCTACCCCAATGTCCATGGTCCTTTTAAACTCTATTAGATAGAGAATTCGTCCCTGTCGATTGATGGCTAGCCTGTCCGGACGTCGGCGCCAGAATTTTGCCTTCATTTCTTCTTCGGATATTGCATTTCCTTCTTGCCTCTCATGATGTCTTTTGCGTTCGCCCGCCGCTACCGCTGCCCACAACTCTTCCTGCGAACATATTTCTTGCAAAGTCTCGTCTTCCCAGAGAGACCTCAGCGATTTATCTTTGTCTTCAGCAATCAATCTCAGAGCACATCGCTTCACTTGGTGCCTGCATATGTCCTCTATCAATCCATTGAGACACTTATTGTGTGCGGCAATCACTGCCTCCCTGGTTCCCAGGCATCCCGCACTTTGAATGTGCCCAAAGGTGCCTATCGCTGTTCTTTGTCTTGCATCTGGGTTTAGATTCCGTTGATATCGTTCGCATAAAGCACACTCTGCATTGGACTTGCTCCCAATCCTGCAGAGCCATTTGCTGCACGGAAATGTGAGTGTGATAGCTTGAATTAACCGACGCTTCTTTTTCCATGTCACACCTTTGTTACGTAACCATTTTGTTAATTCTTCCCTGCTGAGACCCACTCTTAACAGAAAGGTAGCACACCATGTCGCTCCTGCCTTTTGATTCGGAGCGGTCTCCTGCAGCCATTCAAAACACGTGCGACCCCATGTGTTTTCCAGGAATTCTCTGTTGGCATATATCTCCTTTTCCTGTTTCGTGGCCGCCCACCATCGCGAGCAACCCAGTTTTCTTTCACATTGAGAGGACGCTCCTCCTGTCGCATGCCACTTGCGTATCCGTATTGCCTCCTGTAACTGCTGTTGAATCTCCCATTCCCCAGCTTTCCCTTTGATAGCGTTTTTGACACCTGTTCTCCAAGTGGAATATCGGACACTGTCCTCTTTCCTGACTGTGAAAACCAGCCGACCGGACGCTCCACTCCACCACGCACTGTCATCCGGTTCTTGTCTTCCTTTGTTTGCTGCCACATCCGCATATTCATTCACTGGTTCACCTCTATGTGATTTGACCTTGACTAGAATCGTTGCCGCATTTGCCTGGATACGATCATGCAAGAGCTGCAAAACTTCTCGCATGATGTCCTCATCCATGTCTTTGGCTAGGGATGCCTTGCCTCCCTCTCCTATCCATTTATCGACACTGTCGAGTACCGCCGCATTGTCACAGAGATATACACATGGGCACGTTCTGTCAATGCTCCTGAGGAAGGATGCTAAGGCCGCCAGTTCAGGCCGCTTTGAGTTGGAGCCCTCCTCCTCTCTTCCGACTCTTATCCCCCAGTGTTGCGCTCTGTCATGCCAACACCAGACCCCTGCACCCATCTTACCTGCATCTTCTGAGCCATCACCTCCTGCAAGAATTCCGGGAAAGTCAAATATTCCTAAAAGACCTGCTTCTGACCCTCGCCAAAAGAACTGCTCCGGTCCTTGCAGAGTGAGCTTGTACTCGTCAGATCTTTGCTCACATTTCCACGCTTGTTCGATTCTGTTCACCACTTCCTCCAGTCGCGTGCCTTGTTCCCTTTCGGCGGCTTGAGCTCTTAGCTTCTCTGCCCCCTCGGTATGTATCCAACACTGCATCCCTACTTTGGAGGCTGCCGTTTTAATGTCTCCTCTTTTCCACCAGCCTTTCACTTTCACAGAGCCTCCTTGTTTTGCATTGCCCTTAAAGATACATACTCCTACTGTGGTCAAAGAGTTATCCTCTAGCCACTCCTCCTTTGTCTTTGGTACTTTCTTCCAGAGGACCCAGTCTTTCTGCCCATCGAGTTCAGCCAGGACCTCTTTTTTTCCTTGCTCATCCAGACTGTCCCACAAGACAACCATCGGACCTTCATTGTCCCCCCAGAGTGTCTCCTTCCCTCTTCTGGCGCTTTGAAACATCGGTGCTGCACCCACCGCAGTCTCCCCTACCGAGACTCGTGCTCCATGTACAGCCTGCAGAGCTTTCAACACACGCCATGACGGGGACCTGTAACCCTGTTCTTCCAGGCTCTCTTGTCTGACTACCTCGTCTCGGACATGTAGTGCCAGCTCCTTGCCACCATGACGACTTCTATTCAACAGGTGATTCCATAAGCCGCACATAATGGTCCATGTGTGTTCTAAGATCGTGTATGAAGTTAGACCCTGGAGCGTGTGTACGTCCTGCACACCATGATGCGCCCACATGGCAGACTTCTTGATGACTGTGACATACCCTTGCTGTAGTGGAGCTTGCAGCAGAATGCTTCTCACCGACCTGCCTGCCACCGCTCTTGAGCTCTCTGGTCCGACTTTAAGCCTTGGAGGGTCTTGCAGGATAGCTGGTATGTCCCTCTGTTCCCACTTGACCTCCTCTTCTTTTTCCACTCGAAGCTTTCGACCTGGTATCTCCTCAACCTCTTCATCTTCCCACTTGCCCCAGATGTTATCCAGGTCAATTGCTTCAAGCTGTGCTGGTGATAGCTCCTGCCCCGATAGGTTTGCGGCCTCCCATCTTTCCCTGATGTATTTCGACGCTTTAGGCGCTAGAAACCTTGCAACCTGTTTCTGTTCGGAAACACCGTCTGATGCATCTACCTCCATCGGTTCCTCTCCTAGTGCCCATCCCATCTGCGCCGTGGATAACCACTCTGGTGTCTTGTATGTGCTGTCCTCATTGTTGGCTTGCTCAGACATGAAAGCCAGCGCACCCCGAATCTCGTGCATATTCAACACTACATCCGCACCATCGTCATGCTCGTAAAAGTCCAAGCACCTTGGATCCGCTGTCATACAGACCATGCCGGTTTCCGGTGGATTCGTATCCTCTTCGTCTGCTCTGTCATCTTCCCCTTGGGAGCTTCCATCTTCCCAGTAAACCACAGGATCCTTGGTTGCCGAACGTTGACTTCTCCTCCTTTCGACAGTCGTCGTACTCCGACACCGTGCCTGAGCAACTTTCTTTCCTTTCTTCCCCTTCTTCAAGTCAGACTTCTTAGACTTTGAACCCGCTCCTTGGTTCTTTCCTGCCAGAGAGTCCTTGAGGCCTGTCCTTCTTTTAGCAGGTCTGTCGTTCTCATCACACCCAAGACATCTTGCTTTGCCTCTGCTCCATTCCCTGTCCAAGAAACCCTCCCTGGGGAATCTCTTAAAACATCGTACACATGTTTTGAACCTTATCTCATTCTTGGCCTGGTACCACCATCCTATCCCGTCTCGAGGTGGTATGCTAGTCGGCCAAAATTTCCTGGGCAGGTGCAGCAGGGGGGTGTCTTGTTGTCTCAGGAGCCATCTCCGGATGGTCTCATCTGTCTTCTCCTGCATGTCTCGAAGTGTCGCTTTATTCTCCAGGAGTTTCGTTCCATGCATGTGGCACAGAAACTCAAGGTGCTCTCCCGGCATCACCTTGTTCGTGTCATTCTGGGCCTGTCTTACATCCACCACCTGAGAGATGAAGATTTCCCCGGTGTTATGCACATTTCTCGCCACCATGCCTGGTCCTGCACGCTGTCGTTTCCGCTTGTCGGGAACGGTTCTTCTATCTGCCTTTTTGAAAGGACCCCCTACATTCCTTTCCTTGTCACAAACGGGACACTCCTTCTGTTCCATTGTGCATTTGTTGCAGAACGCAGCCTGACATTCTGCACATCTGCCCATCATCGGGGCCATGCAGTGCTCGCAACTCATGTTCATACTGGCATTCCACCTGCATACTGCTCCCTTCGTTACTTCCAGGCTGTCATGAGTGGCCACATGTTGAAATTGCTGCCGCCACTTGGTGCTCCACCCCGGCGGTAATCTCTCTGCAATCCAGCCTCCTAGAGTTTCTATGTGTTTTCCGGTCACCTTGCCCTGCCACATAGCTGACCACACACTCTGGAGTACGCTTTTCGGATGCATCTGTGTCATACGCAAAACCCAGTCCTCCTCATCTCCCGAGAAACCCTCGCTGTGATATCGCTGCAATATGCCTTGCAAGCGCTGACTGACTGCCACTCTGCTGGTTGCCTGCGGTTCCCTTGCTTCTTGATCAGTGTTCGAGTGCCCCTTAATGAAATTCCAACCCGAATGCGACCTTCTGACTTTGCCCCTGAGTACGCTCATTTGTGACTCCATGTGTTGTCGGATCCCTTCTTTCTGACGTCGGTGATTCGTCGCTTCCAGTTGAACCTTCCAGTCCACCAGGTCCAACCACCTTTGCAGCCTCTTCCTGTCTTGCTTCGGAATTTTCTTAGTCTCTGGGATGAGAATTCGTACCCATTGCACTCCCGAGGACCCCTGAAACCTGACCGCTCCGGGTATCTTTGGCAGTTTCTCTACGCTCGGTCTCAGGTAAACATCCCCAACCTTGACGCAATCATATTTCCTGATAGGGAGAATCGTGTTCGTTCTCCTCCACGAGACCCACTCCTCCTGTGTGACTCTGTGACTGCATGCCAGAGCAGCCTCCAACTGTGGTATATGCCTAAGTCTCCATCCTTTCGGAAGTTCCTTGCCAAGTTCAGTCCAGTGTAGACCTTCTGGCTCCGCCATCTCTCTCAGCTCCTGTGGACATAACTCCGGCCTGCTGAAACCTGCCTGAACCATAGCCTGGACATGTTTCCAGAAATCTTCCTCACCAGCCCACAGCAGCTGCCAATCCTCCCTGTCCAAATCCCAAAGTTGGTCATTCCACAGTTGTTTGCATCCCCCGACTTCCTCCACCTTGTGTCTTAACCAACGTAGTTCTCTGGTTGCTTTGGCCCAACTTATCACCAGGGGCTCTTCCCCCACCCCATCCCTGCTCCAGGAGATGCTTAGGTCCAGCATATTTAACATTTTTGCTGTGCGCAGCCACTTGGACGTGTGGATGTGGTCCCACTTCCATAATCGCATTTCTTCCTGCAAGTCCTGCCACGATCCACAGGCTTTCTGTGCGATTGCTGCTTGCATCTCTTTGAAAAGCTGTTCTTGTTGCCACCCTCCTTGCGCCCGGATTCTTTCTATGTGTTGCAGTGAGGCCTGAGCAAGAATCGCCAGGGGTGTCGGCAACCCTAAACCCTGGGGAAGGATAAAGGCCGCCGAGGCAGTGCCATACGGTACTTTCCAGCTCCTTTTATAGCCCTTGCACCATAGTATTTTGAGTCTTTCTAGTTCCTGTTCTGTCCATGGGACGAAAGGAGCCGAGTACCTGAACACTCCTAGTGCTTTGCTCTTGAACAGTTCTACCGCCAAGTCTGGAGGAAGGGGGTGTCCCTCCAGCATCTCCACGGCTAGTTCTGTCTTCTGAAACACGATTTCTTTCGTTTTGTTCATGTCTCCATCCGCTGTCGCCCAGAAACCCAGGTACCTGCATGGCTCTTTGCTTTTGAGACATCTCAGTCTTCGTTTTTCATAACACACCTCTGGGTCATGTAGGTGCTCTGGGCGGTTGATCACCATGACGATCGTCTTTTCCGTGTTCACCTTCAATCCGCACCATTCCTGGAACTCATGGATGACCTCCAATAGCCGCTGCATCTTGTGACTGGACTGTGCAAGCACGCTCAGGTCATCAACGAAAGCCACATTGTTGAAAGGTTGTAAGCCCTTCAATCCATGATGGATGTTCTCTGCCAGTCCCGTGTTGGTGAGCAGTCGTAGCAGGATGTTCATGAAGATAATGAAAAGAAGAGGAGACAGAGCACTGCCTTGCGCCACCCCCGTGTCAAAGGTAACCGTGGCTCCCGTCCCTCCGACTTCATGTAGTTGAACCGTGGAGTTCGCATATAAGTTTTCGAGCAGGTCGACATCCGGTATGCCTGCTTCTTTCATAATGTGCCATAGGGCCGCTTGGCTCATCGCGTTGTATGCATTTTTGAAGTCCACATCCGCTCTGAGCACCATTTTTCCCTGCTTTTTTGCTTCCCGAATGACATGTTCTAGCTTGTTCCAATTAACATCCGTACCTTTCATGGTTCTGCTGCCCGCTTGTCCAGCCTCCAGCCAACCTTCTTTTTCCACGATACCCTTCAGTCTCTGATTGAGAATGTGCATGACCAATTGATTGACTGTGTTTAGCAGAACTACTGGTCTCCAATCACTTGGCTTGTGCGCCGTGCTGCCCCCTTTGTGTAGCATCCGGATCCTTCCCAGCATGTCTTTCGCAGTCATGCTCTGTTGTGACTTCTCTGTTGTTAAAATGGAATTCACCCATAGCCGCATGATGTCCATTTCTTCATCTGACATCGACTTTAAAGTTTCTGCCGTCGCGCCATCAGGTCCTCCCGCCTTCCCCGCTTTGAGATAGTTCTTGACATACTTCCCCATCTCATCCTTGGTGATTTCCCCACGTAACCGATACCCCTTGTGTGCTGCTATCTTTTTCGCAAACACTCCAGCTTTTTCTAGAAAATCAGTGTCTCCCACAGTATCTCTGCCCTGCCTGAGATTCGTTACTTGCCAGCATCTTTGGCAGAAACCTTGCAGGAAAACTGCTTCTTCCTTGCTGTCCTCTCTTCTTCTGTTGTCCAGCGGGAGGACATGTGGCTTGATACTATTCTTGTCTTTCATTCCACAGAACTGACAGCAACTGTGATGGGCAAGCCCTTGCTCTTGGAAGTAGCATTCCAAAGCTCTAGCTTGGTTATCCTCCTTCCACAAATCACTGCCAAAAATCAACTTTCTCATCACATCCCCTGGTTTACTAAGCGCCTGCGTGGCCTCTAGAAAACGCTGGACCTCTCCCAGGTCCTCTACCCAAGCTGCTACCATGACCCGCGATGTTTCTTGTTGCCCCAGGACCCGCCCCTGTTTGAACGGCCAGGACTGTTTCCTGCCTTCTTGTCTTGCAGAAGCCACCCTTTCTGTGAACGTTGTCGATATTACCTCTCCCGACTTCGCTGAGAGCGCCCATGTTCGCCCTGACTCCCGGTGCTTGATATGAATCTGGTGGTGTTGATCTACAGCGTACTCAAACGGGTTTCTCCTGTGAGTTGGTCCCTCCTGAAGACACCTGTGCCATTCACGCGCGCGCACCTCTGCCGAGTTACCCTTGGTGACCCATACAAGGCAGTCATGTAAGTCCAGCCCTTCTCTCCCTGGTAGCCAAGACTTTGACGTACAGTTCCTTTCCCATGCGTTTATCATTTCTTCGTGGAAGTGGGTCTCATTCATGAAAGGACCCATCCCGTCACCATTTCGTTTACACACTTCCACACTGACCTCCCGTATGAAAGTTTCCGGATCTTGGTCTGCAGCATTCCAGAACCAGGCCGGGGCCGTTTCCCTCACCCACGACTTACAGATCTCTCTGCACCCTTCTTCCATTTCCACCATCAGGGTGACCGTGCCTTCCTCCTGGGTGTGAGTCAGAACCTGGATACCATGGAAGCCTTTCAGCCGTTCCATAGTGTTCTGAAACCTGTCCTCCTGCTTCTCTTTCTGATCCCACATCCACATCACACCCTGAGGTACAGTCCATTGGATACCATTCATCGGGACTTGAGCAGAAAATTTTCCTGAGAACTTGCTCGGTCCTTTGTTGGTGTCTAAGAATTCCTTCAGAATCTCTTTGTCCAGCTTACTCTTGGTCTCTCTCAGCTGTTTGTCCTGCATATTCGTCAGGGACTGCCACAGGGCCTTTTGTCTTGCCAGCAGATAATCCCTCCATTCTGCCGTCTGAAACATCCTGCTCAGCCTGTCCTTCGAGATGTGCATCTCCATCTGGATCTCCGAGTCCTCCCAGCAAACCATGCTTGCCTTGCTCATCGGAGCTCCTGCTTCTTGGTGCTTGAGAGCCGTAGCAATGCCTGCGAGTTGACGTAGGACCTCTCTTTGCGCCCGTGACCGGTGTGGCTCCCGTTGATTCTGGATCCACTTCCTCTCATGATTGCTTTGTCCTAGTTTTTTGGCGCACAGGATTCTATGTTCCAAGATGCAGTCTTTGCCTGCTTGCGGGCTCATCTGTTCAGACCTCATCTTCCTTTGTACTTCCTGAACCTTCTCTTCCATAGCCTGGTTGATTTGCACCTCTTTCGACCTCCACCACTCCATGGTGTATCTCGGGGGACCGATCGTATCCGCACATTTAGTCCACGTCAGATCCCCCTCCGGTATATTATCATGAACAATCTTGAAACCTACCCTTCCATGATCCTGAGTCGCGCTGCCCACCCATTCGACCTGAGCTGTATGTGACCCCTTGACCTTCGGCCATAATATGATATGATCAAGTGTTGCTCTTTTGTCCCTCAGCGTATCCACCCTAGACGGGGTGCTCGGGGAGATGAGTTGCCCCCCTGTGCTTTCTACGAAACTTGTCAGAATCTCATCTACCTCTTCCATGTGCGCCTGATTGCTTGGGGTGTATCCGACGCGTGGGCCACCAGCATTCGCATTGAGATCACCTCCTAACAGGATGCGTTCTTCCTTATGGTCTGACACCCCTCTGGCAATCCTGTCCCACACCTTTTGCTGAAGTTGTGTATGCCCACTTGTGGCCTGATGTACATTGACAATGTGAACGCTCTTGTTTCCTACAGTAGTCGCTCGCAGCCACAACACCCTCCCATGCGCCATGTGTCGTAAGAGTTTGTCCTCAGCCTTCGTCGCCCATTCCCTCTTTTGTGCCTTGGTGAAAGCTGCTCGATGGAGGCATGTCATGACTGTGCTTCGCGATTGGCCAGAGCCCTGCCTCCCACCGCTCGCTTCGGTTACTCTGTCCCCACTTCTACCTATGTTGATGTAACATAGGTATTCCGGAAAGAGCTGTTTAAGCTCAATTTTAATCCTGCGTTTGTGAGAGGGGGGAAAAAAAATCTCCTGAAACATTACAATTGGAGCCCCTTTCTTGAGTGTGCTGAAGATTGGAGTCCTGGATAGATAATACCCCAACGGTCCTACATTCCACGTGATGCAGTTGTGGTGAGAAGAGGGTCTCTGAAAGCGCATTTCGTGTTCTAGCCAGAGCATCCAATGTTCAATCTCTCGCGTGGTTTGTGTAGAGATCCCTGTCGTTTTGTCATGGTTACTACCTAACAGCCTTTCTCCTTCGTTGGCAAGACTGACGTGGCCTTTCTCCCGTAGCTGTGCCAAGAACAGGTCCGCCTTACCCTTTTGGATGTGATCACACAGTGTAGCGACCGCTTCTGCCCCATTCCATTCTTGCCCCCGGCCTGCCGGGAGCTGTGACAGCACCCAGTCCCCGGTGACTGCGTTCGCCCCAGCCCAGTCTCCTTGCATCATTAAAAAATTCCTTTTCAGCTCACGCCAAGAGCCTGTGGTGAGCTTGTGAGGCGCTTCGTTCTCATCCTTGTCCCCGCCTTTTTCCATATCGTTCATCCCGGGTGTCACCGTGCTCCAGAAGTCGCTCTGTCTTGGTATCCGCTGGAGAGCCGCCTTCTGTCTTGCATTGATCTTTCTGCCCGCATCTCCAGTCCTCGCCCCTGCACCTTCTTCCTGATCTGCTGTTCCTAAGGGCACCTGAAAACCTCGAGAGCCTTGCCATTTCTTCGCACGCTCCTCCTTCTTCTTTTCTTTGTGCCTGATCCACCCTGGTGATCGGATTCTTGTCAGAAGATCCTGACCTTTTCCCGACTTTAGAAGTTGCATAAAACGTCGTAGATTTGGATCTCTGTGGTTGGACATATCCCAGACCTCCTGCCCGCGTATTTGTGTTCCGAAAAACACGCTTCTTCTCGCTGCTCCTTGGAACCGCACCGCGGTTGAGATTGAAGTAATGCCGCATAAACTTTCTCCTGGCTTTCTGCTAAAAGGGCACCACTTGAGTCCATCGGGATCACAGTTTTGTCCTATGATGAAACCTAACGTAGCCCCTGTGAGGACGTCCGACTCCATCAGCTCTTGCTGCCTTTTCCGAATTGTGATCATACACCGTCCCTCGCTCCTCGACGTCTGAAAACCCCAACAACCCACTTCCTCCATCGTGAAACTAGGTGCTGTATCGTTGTGTCGTCTCTGGATGCAATTCAGCAGCTCGACCACTTGTTGTCGAGCGATATGTCTGGCCTCTCGGACCCCTCCTTGTTCTACAGCAAGAGAGGTCTGTTTCATTCGAATACACACCGAGCTCTCTCTTTCCACCTGACTTTGCTCAAACATTGGCTCACATCTCGCAAGTACTGACATCTTTTCCGCCCACTCGGGTGCTTCCTCGCACCAATTGTACGCTTCAGCTGTTAAGTTGCAGAGTTCGAAGACTGCACCCGCAACTTGCCTCCCAGCACTATCAGGGTACAGCTTTACCTTGGCCTCTTTGTCTCTTTGTTGAAAGGCCGCCCTCCCCGCAATGGCCCAGGCATTGCTCGTCATGTACTTGTTCTCACTTCTCGGTTCTCCCCACTTTCCTCGGAGACGCAGATGACCCTGGCTCCCCTCCTTGTTTCCCCAGACTCCCGATAAGGAAACCGGTATGCCCGAGGCCCACACCTTGCATTCTCTGATGTCCCATTCTGGTCGCAGGTTGCGCACCGCATGAACGATCATTTCTATTACCTGAAATTCCTGAGCTCCTATTGCCATCATGATTTGCATCCATCCCCTCAGATACTCTTCATGTCCTCCGGCCCCCGGTGTTAGCACCAGAGTATCCTCAACATCCCCCCCTTCCGGTGCTATATCATCCCAGCAGGTGGTGCATGTGACATATCTGCCCCTTATCGCAGCTTGCCCGCTCCACAACCTGGCCAGTCCTTCATTCACCACACAGAGCATTATGACTTCCGTAGCGACCACCCTGCGTCCTCTGGATTTCCTTATATTGAAAACCGTCTGAGCCTCCTCTTCTACTTTGACGACGCCTTCTTCCTCCAACAGTTGAATGGCCTCCTGTTTGGATGTTGCCTGAACATTTCTGAAGAGGATCTTGATGTGACTGCCCGTCTTACCGCAGCACCGGTGAAACCTACCTCTTGCGTGCCTTCGTGCCCAGGGTGTGACCGTGTTTTTCATCCATCGGACGGCCTTGCGGTATTCATTCCTCATTTCGTCTTCATTGACTCCTCTCTGGTGCTGAAGACACAGCTCCTTGAGAGCTCTGACGTAGTTCTGAAAACAGGTGGCTTCCTGGTGCGCCTGTGCCCCTATTTCTTCCTGTCCTTCCTGGGTGGAGCCTTCGTACTTTTCCTGAGTAATCCAGTGAACTAGTTTCTCCCTGCACGCCTGCACATCCTCCTCCTGTGTGTCTGCATTCCCCTGCTCCTCGTCGTCAGGCTCCGCGCCTTTCTCTTGTGAGCCTCCTTTCCTCACTTCCAGCACCCTTTTCATGTTGCTATCCTCTTTAGTCGCTACAATCGGTCCCTGAAGGTGCCCTGACGGTCCACACCAATCTGGCACCCATCTGTGCAGCGATTCTCGCTCTGGCTCAACATCTGCTTTCTTGTCACCTCCTTCCTTGTGCACCGCATCATGCTGTCTCACAGTATTGTCATGCCGCAGCCTCTTTATGCCGTCGCGAGTACTCGAAACTGGATTCCTTCCCTGGTTCAGGCTGCCGCCTGAAAAACACGCCTTTTCAGGCCCAAGAGCTCCCTCAGAGTGGTAAAGCCGCTTACTGGCTTCTCTAGATGCATTATGATCTTTGTCAGAGCTCTCTGGGGTGGATTTCGAATTTTCCACTTGCATACTCAATACTAATTTTTGGTCAACTTCCGTCGATTCTTCGTCCAAAGGTGCATTTAAGTCTCGAGACTTGTCGCGAGTCGTAGTCTTCGTATACTTGTTACCGACACTACGTTCTTCAACTGTTGGCTCATCTGCTCCCTCGTCACCGACTCCTTTTGCCGTCCACTGGTCCTCCGGTGAGGCTCTTGAGTCCACACCTTGCTCAGGGGGCAGAAACACCGCTGGACTTGTCGGTTCTTCGCGCTGACCGAGAGCCCTGCCGCCCTCATCAGCGTGTTTCAAAGCCGGCTCTAGCTTGCAGAGAAGGCGGCTGGCCGCCCGCGGCCGCGCGTTGATGCGGGAGGATTGCCCCTCCCCGTGCTCCGTGCATTCTGCCTCTTCTGCAGGCCTCTTACTACATTCCGACCCAACTTTCTCATCAGCAAAGGAGACCCACTTCGCCTTTGAGCCCGGCCTCGACCCTGCGATATGTGAGACACCCGCCGGCCTTGCCCCTTCCACATCTTTTGAGCATTGCGAGCATTCGCATACAAAGTCGAAGAAGGGGGTCTGCCCTCTGCCCTCCCCGCCGTTATAGTTCCATAGTAGTTTCTCTCCTATCCCAATGTCCTTTCTAGCTATCACTGTCAACACATACTGCGGTCGCATGTTTTCCTCCTCGTCCTCGCTTTTCATGAGTCGCACATCCACATTTACCTCATTCTTGTCGCACGTGTGGTTGATGATGTGCCCTACCCCTGGAGGGCCCACATGCTCTAGTGTCTCTCGTAGGAGTTTGAGTTTCGGCCCGAGCTGTCGTCTAGCCTGCTCAATGTCTTCCGGCGGAATCACCCACACCGGGCCCCCACTCTTGGTAACCCCTTCCGTATTGCTCGCCGAGAAAGAAAACCGATATGCTTTGGGATTGGCCCTTTGAAGTGCTTGGAACTGCTCACACAGAGCCTCATGGTCACTAATGACTGCTGCATCTCCAAAGCACGTCAGCACTTGTCCTTTCGGGCACGCCCTCGCTGCCACCACTTCTCTTTGCTCTCCTCCTAGCATTTGAACTTGAACCACCTTCACCCAGACTTGACCGTTTAAGGTATTAAAACATCCGCAGTCCTTCCCGCACAGATGAAAGTCTGCCCGCCGTAGCTGACACTCATCCCCAAATGTCCCCCACCTCTTTGGAGCTCGTCTCCTTCTTTTTGCTGGGCCAGTGGCAGTCTCTATCGCCCCCGCTGACTGACTGCTTTCAAGAATTTTCCCGGTGAGCCATGTTCTGAATCTCGTAATATCCTTCTGCTCAAAGTCACACTTCCTGTTGATGGATTGGTAAGCAGCAAAAACACAGAGAAAGAGTCCACAGTCGTAGTCGTTCTCCTGCTGCGGGACGCGAATGTGTTTGCAAACCCATCCATTTCCAGAAGTAAATGCCTTTCCCTTCTTGTCCGCATATTCATCCCCCAGCCATCGTACTAAGTTTCGGTAGATGCCCATGTGCCGTCCATTCACCGAGTCGAAGAAGCAGATCTCCCTGTCACTCATCCGAATGCAGGCGAGGATCCAGTGATTAAGCCTTGCGCACTCCTCATTTGGAATGTGGATCGGTATCAACAGCTGATCATATTCAAATACATCCTTCTCCTGTAACTTCTTGCTTGTAGTCCACCTTTGTACGTTCGTATAGTTGTACTGCTTTCCCTCAGTTAGCTTGGCGTAAAAATAGGTGTTAGCAACCCATACCTTCCCTGTGAGAAGCCCTTCCTCCCTAAGGTCGTTCAAGTGCCTTTTCCAAAAAGCCAGCCACCACTCTATGATTTCCTGGTTCAGCGATGCTTCAGGTCCCAGGGTGCGTAGATCCCGCACACGAATCGTTATCGATGCCTCATTGCTGCCAGCGGGAATAAGAACTTCATTAAGATTGGAGTCAAGGTCTTCTACCCTCTCCCACGCATCCTCAAACCCTGTTGCACACCACTCTATCGGACCCGGTAGTTTGCCTCGTGCCTGCCCCTCCTCTCTTATGCATGTCTCCTCTGGTTTATCAACCGAGGCTGGGCTTCGGGCCTCCTTTATTCCCCATGCTTGCTGCATAGTCTTCTGCCTCTTCGTGACCAGCCTGTGCTTCATGCGTCCATTTTTTGTGTCATCATCATCAATAAGTTTTGTTTGCTTGTCCTCATCCTTCGCTTCCTCTTCCCTCTGCAATCCTCCTCTTTTGTTGCCGAGTGAAACGCCACTGACTTCTTCTCCAGTTTCACTGCCACCTTGAAAACCCCTTCTGCAGACTGGTGTCTTTGTCCTGCTTAGGCCCCTTTTGCCGCCCTCGTCCTCCTTAGCCAGTTCACTCTCCTTTATCTTCTTCCTTTTGCCATTGCCGAGCATCTTCCCCATCAGACTCTCCGCCTCTTGCAAGGCTTCATTCGCTGATGAGATTTGAAAGCTCTCCTCCTTGTCCTTCCCCTCTAACCCTTCCCTCTTTTTGCTTTTTCCTGCCATCGCCGACCTCTTTTCAGTTCCCCATCTCCATGTCTGCCCCGCTTGCATTCGCCTCTATCCGTTCTTGGAAGACTGGTAAGAGGTCCGCTACTGACTCATTTGTCGGCGCCCACTTTTTGACAACCTCACTTGCTTCACCGCGTTCTTCTTCCAAGTGCTGCAGAAAGGACTCAAGTTCCGCGCTAGCTTTTTTATCTCCCAGAATCACACACGTTCCCTCCTCAGTTTCGAC
>Ga0115572_10002301_pt1 | contig 15330 bp, 19 predicted proteins | sample COGITO_mtgs_1206_FD_88681 | JGI IMG/M metagenome (GOLD analysis project Ga0115572, IMG submission 88681) | Pelagic marine microbial communities from North Sea - COGITO_mtgs_120607 | ecosystem: Environmental > Aquatic > Marine > Epipelagic | place: Germany:Helgoland, sampling site Kabeltonne... | reverse complement strand
CGTGGATAATTGTTCTTGAATCATTTTGATTGAAGAATTAGTAGACGGTGGATAAAAGTAAACTTAAGAGTTACATATTTATATTTTAATTTAAATTGTTAATTTTATGCGCGGCAATCTTTGCTCTCTTTGTACATAAAATGCACGACATAGTTGGCAACAAGAATATCGAGGAGACAGAGAACAAGACCGCTGATAGCCACTGCACTCATGTTGATATCTTCAAAGTACACGTTGTTTTTGAGGTTGAAGCTTTCGTCGATATTATCAACGCTGTTCAACCAACCGACAAGTCCAGAGAAAAGACCGATGTTGGTCAGTGAGAACAGCGTTCGGTATTGTAAGAACATCTGTCTTCCGTACATGTAGCCCCAGTGGCAGCCGACAGAATAAACGAAGAGTAATGAATTTATAACCAGTGCGGCAACGGAAATGTTAAAAAGGACTTGGAGGCTATCCGCAGCCTCTTTATCACCAACTGTCGGTTCAAATTTATAACCAGTCACAACATTATATTCCACGACTGGTGCATACGATTGTGCGTCAAATGGTATGCATGTCCCCTCTTGTGCCAATGCACTTTCACTACCATTGAGTTTGCACGACTGGTAGCGTGGAAAGGTGGTGGTCCGCGGTCCATCGTCGTCGGTAATATTCAACACTTTGCACTCGTTACAATCGACTGGACTAAGCGTGCCGACCGAAAGTGCTGCCAATAGGACGATGACCACATACAAAATGTTGACGTAAAAAGTGCGTGCTGCCAAATGGGAATTCTCAAAACATTGTTTTTGACTCATTTTGATTTATAAATGTCCATTTATATAGCGTATTTTCATAAACGGTGGTAGGAGACAACAAACAAAAAATCACAATCTTTCGTCCCAATTGTCTTCGTCATTTGTAAAGTCGAACGGCAACACAGCCAATGAGTCGTCGGGTATCATATCATTATACATGTGATATATGTTGTCCGAAAGAATATTTAACGGATGTCGTTGCATTGACTTGATGCAAACGTAAATGGCAATGGCCAACAGCGCAAACGGCAAAATTGTAATTAACAGAATGGTCTTGGCATTTTGGAACACCATCAACATGATGATTCCGACAATGGTCCAAAAGAATAATTGTGGACTGAACCAACGGATGTCGTAAAACACGTGCATCAGACAGCAGAGAAACCAACCGCACAATTCCTTTTTAGAAATACCCGCCTCTGTAATTCGTACGAGTGTCATTAACGCAATGGGAATCACTGTGATGTACTGAAACTGGATTTCGGGCATACGTAAAATCATGTATTGTATAATAATCCAAAAACTGACGCAAGTCAAGTGGACGTGGGCGTGCCAATCCGTTCCGTTCTGCATGATTACGAAACAAGCACACCCACCGACCACGACAATGACAACCGACATGAGCAGTCCAGCAATACCAAAGACGACCAACGGGTTGGCCCATTCGAGCCCGTCCACAATAAAAATAATACATATGGTCATATGTACGATCGACCACGATATCCCCGACCATTTGTCAGACGTTTCCAATGTCTGTTGTTTCACAATTGTTTGCAGTTGGAACAGAGATATGACGATCACCACCAATAAACTACACGCCAATGAAACCAGAGAACAATATCTGAGTTCTTGCTGGTACAGAGTACCCAGTAGAAACCAAGCGTAGTGGAACAGTACATACAGCACAAAAATAAAACGGTCGAATAACATTGAATATTGTCTCAGCTAAATATACATAAGTTACACTTATTCTATTCTGGATTCATCCCTCCTACACAATGAACAAATGGACATTCATGCGTTGAAGAGGGCACTTTTTAACGATTTGGCGGAACCCATTGGCTTTTTAAATCACCGCGGTTTTGTTGACAATGAACCCATCGAAATGAGACGCTTTGGTGACTCGGTGTATTTTTATAACGGTACTCGTTCTCATTCGTTGAACACGGCACCAAGTCGTGTTGTACAAGCCGACGTCCATTCCTTTCAACACAACGAGCACAGTCTAAAGCTGGACTGCGATTTATCCGCGCGTTTGGAAAAGTGTGCCCGGTTGGCCCATGGTCATGTGGAAGAGTTGAAAGACGTGCCGTTTGAAGTGTTTTGGAAACATTGTCACGTTCCGACAACTGTCGAATTGAAAGCATATGCGTTTTCAAAGGACAAAGTCAAACAGTTTATTGTGGTGTACATGAAAGATAATGAAGAAATTACAGGTACTGTGCAAATTACGAAAAATTCTATTGTATGTGCAAACGTGCAGCCCGTGTTGACGATAACGAAACACGAGGAGGGTAGATGTCAATTTGGGTTTAAATTTGTCGTTGGTGCCGGTCTCAAGATTATCAAACTCGGAGGCAATCCACCGGCCACGCGGCGACCATGGGTGTGGGATCACGTTGCCTTTGATTCCTTATCCGTGCCGTTGTATGACTCCGTGGTCGTGAAAACTCCTTCTTTTTCGGTTGTAAATGTGCAAAATTCTGTCATAAATGTCAGGACGCCAAACGAGGAATTTAACAATGCCATGTCCAAATTTCACCGCAACGCCGGCGCCACCCCTTGGGACAATTCCATAGAAATTACGGGCAGGCATAAAGTGACACCCGGTTCGACTGCAATTGCATCTATCGCACCATGCAGAGAAAACAACACCATCCGTTGGAAGACGTTGACGCTACATTCGAGTCGACCGAGGAAACCGGCGAAGGAGGGGGGGAAAAGGGGCAGCGACACATTGGACAATCCAGTTTGCGTCCAAACCAAGCGTCAATGCATTTGAAATGGAATTCGTGCCCACATTGTAATGTCACCTTCGCCCACATGTCTTCGAGACAGATGGGACATTCTGACGGTTTGAAGAGGAGAGGGTTTGACACTTCTATGTTTAAATTCATCCGATACTTGATCTATATATTTATACAGACAAATGATGTTTTTTTTCGTATTTGATTATATATACCTCCATAATAAACAACAAATGCTTACCCGAACTTTTTTACTGACCTGGTATACAGCCATGATGACTCGGGTGGATAAAGCGGGTGATGTGATTCAGAAAGGGTTTCAGGAGGCCCATCTCAAAGGAGACAAATCGCCCGTGACGGACGCCGACTTAAAATCACACGAAATTCTGACTCAGGACTGGACACAAACGGCCATTGTTTCCGAAGAAACGTACACCTCTGAACAGGGCAAGTCTGAATTGGTCACGTGGGTAGACCCATTGGACGCTACACAGGAGTACACGGAAGGCCTCACGCAATATGTTTCGGTCATGGCGTGTCTCACGGAAAACGGCCAACCCAAAGCGGGGATATTGCATTTCCCCTTTCGAAACGAAACATGGGCAGTGATTGGCGACGAATGGCTGGAACGTCCCGCCATGGAATTTTCGCCACCACAAAATGTGATAGTGTCCAGGTCGCACGCGGGCGAAGTCAAGCAGGTACTGGATGGATTTGCAGTCACACCAGCTGGTGGTTCTGGTTACAAATCCGCCGAAGTCATGAAAGGAAACAATTTGGCGTACGTCCACACCACGACTATTAAGACATGGGACATCTGTGCACCCGATGCGTTTTTACGCGCTTCCAACGGTACGTTTGTGGAATGGACCACGGGAAAACCGTTCAGCTACACGACCAACAAACACACCAACGGGTTGTTTGCGTCCACGACGTCTACGCGGAATTGGTTTCGAATGACATTGTTGTTGAAAAAGCCGGCAACGAAATTGGGCATTGTCTTCCTGATCTGGTTTGCGATTTATTTGTACCCACAGGACAAACTGATTAAACCCGAGAAGACCGAGTCTCGAAAGTTATCCTTTGCTCTCTGTGCTATGGGATTACTGTGTTCTTTTCTTGTCTGGGGCATCGCGCAAGAACGCATCATGTCGATTGAGTACGAAGGAAAAAGATTTGAACACCCCGCCGTTATCATTTTCGCAAGTCGCTTGGCAGCCTCGACACTGGCGGAATATTTCGTCAAGAAACAAACCACACCCCTTTTCAAATTTTCAATCGCGTCACTTACCAATGTCGTGTCTTCTTTATGTCAATATACCGCTTTGCAATACACGGTATTCCCCATAGTAGTCATCTTTAAATCGTTAAAGGTTATTCCCGTTCTACTTGTCGGGAAAATCGTATTCAAAAAAAAGTACAAGTCTATTGCCTATGTGTTGGCGCTATGTCTAGCGGTGGGGGTCGCCATATGCTTGTTTTCAAAATTCAAAACTTCTTCCAATACGTTGTCGGTCTTTGGATTGATGTTGATGTCGGGCTACGTGGTTTCGGATGCATTAACATCCCAATGGCAATCGTATTTGTACAAAGAATACGAAACGCCGCCCATGGAAATGATGTGGGGCGTGAATACATGCTCGTTGATATTCACCGGCGTGTTGACTTTGGTGGCGGGAGAAATCGATGCCACCATTGATTTTGGTGTCCAACATCCGTCGTTTGTCGTTCACGTGGCATGTTTGTGCGTCCCCGCTGTCGTGGGTCAACTGTTCATTTTCAAAACAATCCAACAGCACGGTGCCGCGTCGTTTGCGATGATCATGACGGCTCGACAGGCAATATCATTGGTCGCGTCCTGTGTCATTTTTGGGCACAAGTTTGATACGGTTGGAATTTTAGGATTTGCGATGGTCATTGGAACGCTCTTTGTGAAGAGTCGGGTAACGTTGGAAGTCAGAGACGAATATGAAAAAGTTGCTTTAGACGAAGACATCGAAAGTTTAGCTGTAGAAAAACACAAAGATTAACTTTTATGATAAATGTATGCTAGTGCTCCTGTGGTTGAAATTACCGTACCCGCGATTTCAGTGAACGAACCCGTGTAGTAAAATAGCATTAACCCGTCGAACAACAAACTTCTTACAACAACGGCAACCGAAAGCGTCAGGGCGTTATTCTTTTCAAGAACCCATGTTGAACTGTAGTTCAAACAAAATCCTAATACAACGGACATTACAAACACGAATTGGAATGATTCGGTGTTCCAATCCTCGAAACTTTCTGGTTTGAACGTCACCAACACCGTCCCGTCTACGGCAATGGACAAGACGGCCGACCAAAACAATATTGATATTTTATTCACGTTGGCAGATAGCGTTTTTTTCGTTTGTAGGTGGATGCATGTAGTCAATACATTTGAAACCGACACAAAAATAAACCCCAGCGCATTGAACTGAAAGTTGTCGAAACATGCGACCAACGAACCAAGTACCATAACAAGTACCGAGTACAAAATGTTGTCGGGTACATTTGGATATTGCGCCATCATTGTTGTAAAGATTGAAAATCTTCGCAGTGAAGTTGCCATGGGGATGGACAAGTTTTTATTGGTCAATAGTGTAAACAGAAGATTCGACACGTTCAGGAATGACAAAAACATAATATCTTTGGTGGGGTTCTGAATTTGTTTGGCCATGGGTATCAAACAAAAAGTGGTAAATATGGCCCGACACAACATGATAAATGCAACCGAGGTGAAAGCGAAAATAGACACAACCAATTTGTTAAAAAATATAACAGCAAAAGAAATGGCTATGTATGTTGCGATAGAAGCTGCATGCATTCGTTTCGCACGCGCCAGCAAAATATATACACTGTTATGTAAATCCAATTTATTTTTTATTTTCCATCGTACTTTGTATGTGGTAGGTTTTGACTTCGCCCAACGTTTGCTGCAATGATTTCCACATAGGAGGGATACCATGGCACAACAGTTTATCTGAACTAAAAGAACTACCGTCCGTCTTACATCGGTATGTTTTCCACAACATAAGATCAATGTCGGTCAAAGTACTCGGCGGGTTGTAGTTCCATCGTGCTCGGTACTTTTTGACCAAGCGTTGCATGTCCTCCAACATGTGGTCGCACTCACGGCTTCTCTTGTTGTTTTTTTTCCCATTGTTTTGTGCGCGCGTCAGTTGCTTTTTCAGCTCAGTTACCTGCTTGTTCAAGAAATGAATTTCTTGGTTCCCACTGCGGTTTCGCGAATTGGCAACGTTCAGTTGGCGGATTGCTTTGTTTTTTTCAGACGCCAGAACTTTCATCTCTTTGACCGTTTCTGACCGTGCCAACAGGGACGCTTGCGTGTTTTGCAATTCTCCCTGCAAATGCATTTTCTCGACAACTACTTGGTCGTGTTTCTTATTCAATTTGACAACTTGGACCTCGTGTTGTTTGGAGAGTTTGGCGATTTCGCGTTTGTGCTGGCTGGTCGCTTCTTTTTCTGCGAGTTCATTTGTTAATTTGGTGGCGTCATTTTGCAAAACCAATTTGTCGATGATGTCGCCGGCGTATTTGCAACGATTACACAAGTAATCCGTTGTCGCGTCGATGTGCATTCCGTTGCAATGGTTATGCGTCCATTGGCCGCATTTGTTGCAAGAAATACAATCTTTGTCGTCGGGAATTTGATGGCAATCTGGACAATCCCAACTTTCTTCATCCCAACACGATATGCAAAAAGTTTTTGAAGTGCATTGCGTATGGTGGTTGCCATGAATGGCTTCGTTGCAAAGGGCGTGGCACTCAAAACACGGTGTGGTGTTGGTGGTAAGGTATCGCGTCGTGATCGCGTGTTTGTTGGGCGTTTGCCATTGTTTAAGCGTTAACATTTTTGTATGAAATAGAAATGATTAGAATAGAAATTGTTTTGAATAGAAAATATTTGAAAATATTTTGAATATAAAATGTGTATATAACTGGACCATAATATGGAATGTCATTTGATGCGTTTCTCAAACACAAAGGATTATCCGTAAAAACCGCCCGGCGCGAGGAAGCGTGTCACTTTTTAAAACAACATGGGACAGTGTATTCGATGATGGATTACCTGTGGTATACGGATAGAACCGCGTTTTGGGAAGCAATCTCAAGCACGAAGATTGCCGCGGACCTTTCCAATTCGCTCAAAACCCGATGCCAAGCCGTTCGGAAAGCACGTGGGCATTGGCGACAATTTTTGGTTTCAGTGGAACCCTACGAACCGTGCGTGCCACCGTTGCCCGCATGAACTGAACAGTATATGTTAATTATGATTATAATGCGATATTTTACACTCTAATGACTGCGATAGCCGTGGATTGACAAGATGTTACTCACGTAATTTTCTCCGTCTGCTCTTTCTTTTTTGTTTTTCGATACTTGGCGTTGACCGTACGCAGTTACTCCTGTTTTTACCCTATGACCCTTTTTTTCCAAAAAATCCTTGAATCCAATGGAGTTCTTCACTTCCCTTTTCGCTCTCCGACTGAGACGTGGTAATTGTAGACGCTCACACCACAAATAGTACAATTTCCGAACAGTCTTCAATGAAGGTCGACATTGTTCACCGGCTTTGCCCTGTGCTTTACATTCGTCGTCCGTACCTTTTTTCATTTGCTCTTCATTAAAGCGCTCACCAGAAGCCAATTCGGCGGCGTACTGGTCTTGCGGCGAACCTTTCAGTTTGAACTCCTTAATATTCGTGAATTTTATGTCTGACAGTTCTTCATCGGTCATGTTAGAGATGCGCGACCGTTTTCTTTTCGACTCGCCACCAGATTCCCTTGAACGTTTTCTGTGCCATCTATCCTCTTCAGATTCAGACTCCTCTTCAGAACCCTTTTCAGACATCTCTTCAGACTCCTCTTCGGACTCCTCTTCAGACTCCTCTTCGACATCCTGTTGGGTAACCATATGCGACCGAATGTCCGAACACGTTTTACGCTGTTTAGATTTACCGATGTGTTCTTTCCAAGCTTTGTGCCCGGCATTTTCCCACATTTTAATCTCTACCGTCGTGTGTTGTTCAACTTTGGGGTTGCAGCTTGAACAGGACGGTTGTATTGCACAGATCCCCCTGTTGACCGCTTGTATGTGCAAGCGCTTAAAGATTACATTGACCCAATCGATTGACTCGTCCAGAACCATGTCTTCAAAATTATAGGTCATGTAGAATTCTGCCAATGCTTGTTTTAACATATCGCGAAATGGGATATGAACGTGAGAACCGTCCAAGCCAGGCCTCATTCCTGCTTCGATGCGCTCTTTCCTCGATATGCCACACATGGGGCAGTCTAATTCCCCGTCCATTTTTTTATACAACCATTGGCGAAGAGAATTATTGCACATTTCATACAACAAATGTTTCGGCACGTCTTCGGGTTTCATTGTTCTGAGTTTCTTTATTAACTTTAAATCAGTTTTAGAGACTCCATGAATGTAATGCGACATTTTGAATGGTATTTTGTAATTTATGATTGTCGGACAAAGTATTTTTAACATATGTGCAAATTATGCGTGGTAAAACGTAAGACATGTCTGAAATAAATTTGGTTAGAAAAGAAAAAGGTTAATCATTTATGTGATTTGCCCGCATGCTTTTGACTGAACAGTATTGCGACTTGTCTTCTGTGTCGTTTTGGAACATCGGCAATGAGTTGGGCAATGTCTGGTAAGTACAGTGGTTTGTTACCAAAGATTTTCAATTTTTCCTCAACAACGCGTTCTACATCGTAGGGGGCACAGCCCATTTTAAATGTATATATTTATGTTTAAATAGAATTTAGGGTTATTTTAATTTAAGATTTAGTTAAGTGCTCTACCGACCGTGTATTTCTCGTATTCCATGTCTTTGAGGAATGCGTTTTCGCCGTTGCGGACTGCCCGACAACCGGGGTAGACGTTGGGACCCCAGTGACCTGTGTTCGTAGTGATTCTTGAATACGTTTTCTTCTCGGTGTCATAAGTGAGTTGATGGCCTTGGAAGCAGACGGTGTTGAGATGGCGCATTGGCGACAAGAAGCGTTCGTCATTGTCGTAATTTTGAAGGCGGTCAAATCCCAGTGCTCTGGCATACTCTGACGCTCCGGCGTAGTGCTCGGCGGCGTCGTCGAGAGTGGTATTGTTCGCATCAAGTGTTTGGTTGTTGTGTTGACCAGTGATGTCCAATGGGTTGCTTGGTTTTTTGATTTTTTTGGTCTTTGCGTCAGCTGCCAACCAGATGGGAATAATATCGTGGGTAAAATGGTCCGAAGCCAGTTGTTCGGAGAATTTACCGCCCTCGGAACCGTTTTCGCCGGGGAAAACGCCGGTGCCTTCGCCAGACACGTACGAATGCGCAAAAATGTCTTCCGCGAGGATAATGTTCTTGGGCTGTTTCACAATCGATTTGTGGTAGAAGGTGTAGTGACCGATGTGAACTTTATGGATAACGTCGTCGGTCAACATAAAGTCGTGGTGGCCGTGTGCCGTGAAACCGGTATCGAGACCGCCCTTCATGAGGACACCCGAAGCCATGTTGTACGTTTGGAAAGGTCTGAGCAAGAGAACAGTGCCGTCTCCAGAGGTGGACAAACCAGCGGCTTGGGCATTGAGTTTGGCTTGGGCGGCACAGATGGCATAGTCCATCTTTTCAAACGAATCGGAATCCATCGAGTAGATGTACATGTCGCGGTTGGCTTCACCACCGACTTCGGCCGCAGTGGGGAACACAAAGTATTCACCAATTTGACGCGAACGGACGAGCAAATCACGAGGTTCACCAATAAAGTCAATGTCGAACGGACGTGTCTCAAACACTTTGGAACCACGGAACGTCAACAAATTGTCAGGGCCCTTTTCGAGGTTGGCGGCAGCGCCCGAACCTTTGCGGAAGAACTCAACTTCGGCAGAAGGAACCATGGTGACGTAAATGGACATTTTGCTGGGCAAAATCCACACGTCGGGGCGGACACCTTCGTACTTCATTTGGTCCTTGAGCTCGGCGTCCAACAAGTAGAGTCCACGCTCCTGTTTTTGGACAACGGCCCAACGGCGGCGCTGCTGACGCAAGAGCTGGCCTGGGCGAGTGACGGTGGCACCGTGTTGGCGCTCCCACTCTTTGTAATGGTTTTTGCTCGACAAGAGGGCGTGAATAACGCCGTGGTAGGCGGTTTCGTTGACAGAATCGACAATTTGACGCAAATTCATCAAGTAGTGTTGTCGGCCCTGGTCGGTCTTGTAGAATCCGTGCTCAATAATAAAGGCGAGACCGCGTCTTACGAGTCTATCTGAACGAGACTCGCGTTCAGCCGTCACGTATCTGGGGACACCTTGGTGTGGTTCCAAATCCATCAACGTCTTGTTGAAACGGAAAATGTCCCATTTGACGGACAAATCCTGCGTCAAGACCCATGGAAGGACGGACGACGTGTACCAGGAATCCTCCTCGGTGATGAGGTAGTCAAGTACCGATTCGAGATGTTTGTTCTTTCCCTCGTACGCTTTGGGGAGATTGAAGGTTTCGTGGGCGAATTTATCTTCGGCCAACATTTTTTGATATTGTGGTTCGACAGAGCCAAAAAATGGCTGAAGGTCGTGGTTTGGTGCGGCAGTTCCGACTCCAGTTGTTCCAGTTGTATCTTCGTATGACATTTTTAAGTACCAGTAATTACGACTCTTATATACTGCTTTTTCATATCACAAAAATGACAAAACACTTTTCACAAACGGATGGTACGTAGTATATACTTGATGATTGGATTTAAAAATGGGACTACTCTGGTCACAACTCGAAACGCTGTGGCAATCCTTTCATAGAGATTCAGGCATTCTTATTTTGGGCCTTGACAACGCTGGGAAAACGGCCACGCTGTACGCAATGAAATTGGGCGAAGCCATCGAGTACACGATTCCCACGGTGGGTTTCAATCTGGAAGAGGTTAGCATCGGTCGTCTCAACATAAAAATGTGGGACATCGGTGGTCAAGATAGATTGCGCAAGTTGTGGCCCCATTATTTTGGCCAAACCGATGGCGTTGTATTTGTTGTAGATTCCAATGACCGCGACAGATTCGACATAGTGAAAGAAGAATTGCACACCCTAATGTCCCACAAAGAACTCAACGAAAAACCCTTTTTGATATTGGCCAACAAACAAGATTTGCCGTATGCCGCTTCCAAAGGGGATATTATCGAAGCGTTGGGGTTGAATAACGTGTCATGGTTACCTTGGTATGTCGTAGAATGTTCGGCCCTGAAAAACGAGAAAGCGCGGGTCGGGTTCGAGTGGTTGGCGGATCAACTATAAATAAGCGTCTGATTTGGTAGCATGTACAATGTAGCAATTATTGGCCACAAGGGCGTGGGGAAAAGTTCACTGTGCATGCAATGGACAGGCCACGAATTCAGCCCCTCCTACTGTGCCACTTTATTTGCAGAAAAACACGAACTCGCACCATTTGTACTGGTCGAAATACCTGCCATCACGCGCTTTGCCAAGAATTTGGAACAGTATTATGCAAACACCGACATTTTTGTTCTCGTCGTCAACCAAGACTGTCGAACATTGCCATTGTTCGAAGCACTGTCGCAAGAATACAAAGAAGCCAGTTGGTTGATTGTACTGAACGGTCCCGAAAAATTTCCGAAATGTCGTTCATACGTAAGCAAAAGAGATATTTACATGGTTTGGGTCGACTTGAAAAAAAACAAAGGCGTGGCACACTCGTTTGAATTACTCGACGAGTTGTCAAAGCGACATCAAAAAAGACCCGAATCGTTTAATTTAATACAAGATGTGTACTTGTGGTTGCCGACTTGTTATTGACACATAAAAAGTATAAAAGGTTCTGTTATTTATTAAATGTCTTTCCTTAAAAAATCTACGTCGGGTCAAATCAAACAAAAAACAAAAACAGAAAACGAAACAAAAAACGTTGCCGACATTCATACATTCAAGTGTACGAAATGTGGTCTGCAATTCATCAACAGGTCCGGCATATGTCGCCGTTGTTATTCATCGGTCTATGTCATCGTAATCCACTAGCGCGCCGAGACAATTCTTTCACCTTGCGACACTTTTTGCACAATTCGCGAGGAACAGTGTCTGCAGACCAGTTCATGCCCCGGCAAAAAATAGACATCGGCAAAACAACTGTAACAGGTATACTTGTACGAATTAATTTTGCATATCGATATTAATTTTCGCTTGCGGCGCTGCTTTTTCAATTTCGGTTTTTCCGGAATCCGCGCATGTAGAGAATATGACGGATCCATTATTCGTCACATCATTTAACCGTCAAACTTAAATATGAAAATGCGTAACATATATTCATTGGCAAGTCAAGGACTGAGAATGCCGGAGCAGGGTTCCCAGGAATGGCTCGACGGTAGAAAAGGACGCATTACGGGGTCAAAACCCAGTTCGCTCTGGTTTTCATTTAAACAAGAAAGCGATTGGGACGAACTCTTGGAAAATTGGTTTGGTGATAAAAAAGAGGCGTTTGACCAAGTTTCTCTCAATAGAATGGCGTGGGGCAGTAAACACGAAGATTCTGCTGCCAATGTTATTGTGGACAATATTCCCAATTCGCATTTTTTCGAATGTCCACAATTGATCATTGACGACGTGTACGCGGTGTCTCCCGACGGTGCATTGATTGTGTTGGAGGACGACCAAAAAACACCCAAATGGCATTGCAATGTTGAGATCAAATGTCCTGGGCGTTATGGTAGAGATGGCCAAGAGAAATCTCCCGAAGAGATGAAAGAATATTTGATGAAAAAGTGGAAGAAACCAGCCTCGTATTACATGACGCAAATCCACCAAGAGATGGTGGGTCAAAATGTAAAGGAAACGCTGTTTGTCGTGTGGACGCCGTTGATGACGCGCATGTGGAAAATTCAATTTGATCAGCGGTACTGGGATTTGTGTTTGGAAGTGTTTGAAAATTTTCGCTTGAAAAATGTATCCTTCGACGTGATGTACTCCAAAATCAAATCACTAAAAAATCGCTCGTTTGGAATCGCAAATGTACCTGTATGGAAAGATGTACACCACAATTCAAGTATTTAAGTTACAATTAAAAATAAAATGATAGAATGTTCAATTTGTTATCGTAATCGACGTAAAATTACAACTCTACAGTGTAAGCACCAACTTTGTACATTTTGTTGGGAGAAATGGCAGAAAAAAGAACTCGAATATTACATGAAAACATCACCCACGTGTCCTATATGTCGTCACGTGCAAGTTAATCATTGGTACCACGAACCCTGGAAAGTGCTGTGTGCTTTGATTCTTTGTTACGTTGCGATGTTAAATCTTCCCACTCACGCAAAAATTCCGCCGAAGGTTTAAATTTTTCCCGGTGGCCTATTTCAACATTCATTTCCGGCTCGACGGCGACGAAATTCATTTCCGGACCGCGGACCAAAAACGGCTCCCACGCGTATGCAGCTGCAAGACACCGCCGAGTCGCTAATCGGGGGGAAATACGAATCGGTCCATTGGATTGAGAATCCACGTAATACAAATGACGCTCCCCGTCGACGTCTTCAGGGCGAATGCATGTGAAATGATGGTTTTGGGGCTGGTGTATAATAAATCCGCGAAAATCATGCTGCGTCATCACGTCCTCAAGTCGGGCAACGCACCACTCACGGACGTTGCCCGACTTGACAGCTCGCGTTATTTCATACCCATGGTCATGCATGGCCTTCAGTACCGCGGAAACGGACCAATCCCCACCATACGATTCGTGATTCGTAATGCAGTCTCCTGTTTCTTTGTGAATGGTGGCGCAGGCCACGTGTAAATCGTCCGCTTTTATTGCGGCACTTTTGAACAAGTTTTGTATCGCGTGTAAACCGCACTTGTTGCTTTGTTGCCTGACAAAAAACATTTATTCAAAATAATATTCGTTTTATACCTGTTTTCAATTATGTGCAAACTATTTGCAACCGAAATGTTCGACCGTGTGTCTCCTTTTGAAACAAGAATCCATGCACGAACTCATTTGCATGGATTCGTCAACGGACAGTAGATTGTCATGGTTGGCATCGCAATCGTTTAGAATTTTTTGGATACCACCAAACACTTGAAACGGAATTTTTTCGTACCAATGCAAAGCTTTGTAAACGGCGTCGGTCAATTCAGTTTTTGTAACAATACCATCGCCATTTTTATCTGCAACGTTGTAAAAACATTCCATCGTGGATTGACGCTGTGGACACGTGGCAGAAACCATCACCAGTAGCAGCCATAAAAATTTCATCCTGTTGCAAAATTAGAGTATTAAATAGTCTATTTTTTACAAAACAATGCTGACATTGAGTCAACAAAAACGCTTGGAATACATTGCAAATTATTCCATTGAAAACATACGTGACCTGTCACTGCTATCCCTGGCATATCAAAAACCGTCGTGGTGCCCAGTTTTTTACAAACCACAGTGGACACCCGTTTCAAAAACAGCCATATATCTTCCAGATGTACCCATAGTTTACCGTGACGTGAATTTGCCGTTTGTTCGTTGTTTTAACACGTTGGCATTCAAAGAACGGCCGGACTTTGCCCGACAATGTTTGGTGCAAATTGCCGAAATGTTACGCAAGATGGACTATTATGTGCATGGCGATTTGACGGTGGAAAACATAATGTGCCAATCGTTGGCCGGTCAATACCATTTCTACGTGATTGACAGGTGTAATTTTATACGACGTCAACATTGCGATCTTCGAACACTGTACTTGTCGATTATGGAATTGTTTGACGAACCATTTCCCCAAATGTTCAACACGTTTACCAGCGTTTACATGTTTAAACCCACCAACTTTATAAAACACATGGAGAGTATTTAATAGACTTTTTTTTCAAACACAAATGGAAATTCATATACGGAGTCAAATCGAATACGAAAAAATAATCCCAAACGATTGGCCACAAGCCATACAATGTACCCGGAGCAGAATGTGTGTCCAACAACTACTGGACAGTCAAGACTCACAAGAACATCTCAAAAAAAGACTGGTCGAATACATTGGACACACCGACACGATGTTCAACCACATGGCACGAAACCCCACTGCCTCGTTGCGGTTTCAACCCACGTTTGAATGGACAATTGACGACCAACTCATTCAAAGCTCCTGTTGGCGTATTGAAAACATATTGCCCCGATTATCGTTGACTCGCGTTTTGACCCACGAGGCTTACGACCTGTTGGAAAACGATTCGTACAAAGAGGCAAATAAGGCGTTTGTCGACACGCACAAGTACCACGTCGAAATCCAACACGAATTAGAAAATTGGAAGTGGAAAATACAGACCCTGAACCACGACGAACTTCAATCGGATTGGCACAAATCGCGCCAACATTTTTTAGAGGGGCTTCAACACTTGTGCACACTGTGCGTGGGTGTGCAAAACCAAGTCAAGTCCAAAGTTTTGTACACCGTATCGGAAAGAGCCCTCAAAAGTTTCGCACTGTCTATTGCCGGATGGCATAACTCGGAAGCCGTACACTTTTTACCATTGGCCG
>Ga0115572_10002294_pt1 | contig 15352 bp, 15 predicted proteins | sample COGITO_mtgs_1206_FD_88681 | JGI IMG/M metagenome (GOLD analysis project Ga0115572, IMG submission 88681) | Pelagic marine microbial communities from North Sea - COGITO_mtgs_120607 | ecosystem: Environmental > Aquatic > Marine > Epipelagic | place: Germany:Helgoland, sampling site Kabeltonne... | reverse complement strand
TATATCGATGAGATGTTTGAGAAGTTTTACGCCGAAATTGATGGGTATATCACTCAAAGCAAAGATGCCGATCCGGTAATTGCTTCTATTATGTTTCGTCAGTGGTCGAATAATGCCGAGTTTGCTCACCTGCTAATGCAGGATGACATTGAGAGCTTAATGTTGGGGCAGTTTAAAAACTACGTTTCTCGTGTCGTTGAGCGTTTTATGGATGCTCATGGCATCAAGAATCGAGCAGGTTTATTGCCCTACGTTGTTGATTATCTAGCTGGTGCTTCTTTTATGGTGATAACTCGCTGGGTTCGACAGGGGTTTGTTGAAGAACCTGAGGTGATGGGAGAGTTGTACGCATCCCTCGTTCGGCCTGGTTTACTTGCTGTTTTATTTGGTGGGTATTTATAGCGGCTTGCTATAGGTTTATAGGGTTTAACATTAATTAGCCGAGTGAGCTACTCGGCTAATTTCAACTCGTTAATGAACGAGTTTTATGGGCTTAAATGATTAAGCTCGAATGTCTTTTGAAGTTGTTGAGACTTATTCTGCAATCTCTGGGGTTGCAGCAGCACCTGCGCGGCGTTTTAAGTCATGGCGCTTATCATGAATTTTGCGAACCTTTCGTTGCGCAACGTCAAAAGCATCTTTTACGGCAATATACATATCTTCATGAGCTTTGTTGTCGTGATTATCATTGGTAATCGCTACAGTTTCACCAGGAAGGCCAATTTCAAGAGATACGTGAGCAAGCTTACCTTTATGGCTGTGGTTGTGTGGCATGGCCACAACTGCTCGAATGCCGGTAATAGAATCGTATATGCTGGAGATTTTATCGGCTCTGTCACGAATTAATTGTTCGATACCATCAGAATGTTCAATATCACGGAAGCTAATTTCCAAACCTTTCATAGTGAATCCTTATAAATGTTCGAGTAATAATAATGGTCCATGGATTACAAAAGCGCTATGAGCTAAACCATATTTCTCACCTTATTTTTCATATTGGGGTAAGACTTTCATGACGTGCTCATAAGACAGTCTTTGCCTGCGCTCTTATAAAACATGTGGCAATTGCATATAATTTTCAAGCCCTAATGTCGAAAATGATGGGAAAGATTGATTCACGACGGTGAATGAAGAGGTTAATAGTGGCTGACTGTGTTAGTTTGGAACCGTTAAATATTTTTTATGTCGGACCCTTATAGAGATCCATTTATGCCGATAGAAAACACAGCGAAAGTCTATCAGGCCTCCTATGTGTTCTTTGATTTAGACGACTCCCTAATCAATAAAGACGCCAGTAGTTTGTGGATAAAATGGCGTGTTCGCTTTGATCGTTGGGCGATTGTTGAAGCTATTCAAGCATTAGCTTCATTGTATCGAGCCTATAAAAAAGGAAAAGTGAGTCACTGGCGCTTATCAACCTATTACCGCACTCGAACCAAAGGTATGAGTCTTGATGAGTATCGAGAGCATATTGACGCTTTTTTTGACCAAAGAGGTCATTTGTACATTTATCCACAAGCAGCTTCTTTGCTCTTTGCATATCGTCGCCAAGGAGCAAAGCTCATCCTCATTACTGGGCAGGATGAAGTTATGGCAAAAGCATATGCCGATGCTTTAGGTTTGGATTTTGTCATTGGAAATCGATTTGAATTTGATGCAGGAAAAATTAAAGGACTCGCCAAGCCACTTTGCTACGGTGAAGGAAAAGTAGAGATGGCCAAAAACTTTGCGAAAAAGCAGGGCTTTGATCTTTCTGAGGCCGTTTTTTACAGCGACAGCCATGCAGATTTACCTTTGCTGGAAGCCGTAAAGCAGCCGGTTGTATTGAATCCAAATACTCAGCTGGCAGAATTGGCTAAACAAAGAGGTTGGCCTCGAGTAGATTGGCGTAAGAACTAGACTCATTCCAGCCAACTCGGTATAGTTGATGTACTTATTTAATATGCTTATTAGGAGCACTTTCGTGTCCTTTCAGTACACATGTCCGAATCAACAAGGGCATCACTTTTCTAAACGATGGTAATAGTCTAAGAGCCTATTCGGCTTGATATTGTCTTTTATTTATACATTAAACCATCGCATCTGATTGCTTGACGGACTAGGTCATGACTCCTGAACAATTTAAAACATTAAGCCAACAAGGCTACAATCGTATTCCTGTTGCACGTGAAGTAATGGCGGATTTAGATACGCCTCTTTCTACTTACCTTAAGCTCGCTTCTGGGCCCTATTCTTATCTACTTGAATCTGTCCAAGGTGGTGAAAAATGGGGTCGTTACTCCATGATAGGCCTCCCTTGTTCTGAAGTTATTAAAGTAGAAGGTTTTACTGTTCGTCATTTTATCGATGGGCAGCAGACGTCTCAGCAAGAAGTGGCAGATCCTCTCGACTATATTGAACAACTACAAGCTAAATACAATGTTCCTGAATTAGAAGGTATGCCCATTTTTGATGGCGGTTTAGTTGGATATTTTGGCTATGATACTGTGCGTTATATCGAGAAGCGCTTACAAGACAGCTGCCCTCCTGATGAGTTGGGTACTCCAGATATCCTGCTGATGGTTTCGGAAGAAGTTGTCGTATTTGATAACCTTAGTGGCAAAATTTATTTGATCGTTTTGGCGGATCCCGAGCAAGAAAGCGCGCTAGAAAAAGCAGAAGCGCGTTTGGATGAGTTGCGTATTAAATTACGTCAGCCTTATCAAGGGTCTGTGGGCCAATCATTGGCGGAGCCTAAAATCATTGATGAAAGTGATTTTAAATCAGGCTTTGGTGAACAAAAATTTCAGCAGTCAGTGGAAGATATTAAAGAATATATTCTTTCAGGTGACATTATGCAGTGCGTGATTTCGCAGAGAATGAAGGTGCCTTTTGCTGGTGATCCTATTCAGATCTATCGTGCACTTCGTACACTAAACCCTTCGCCTTATATGTATTTTATGGATCTTGATGATTTCCATATTGTGGGTTCTTCGCCAGAAATTTTAGCGCGTTTAGAAGATGGTGAAGTGACGGTACGCCCGATTGCAGGCACTCGATATCGAGGTAAAACTCCGGAAGAAGATTTGGCTCTAGAAAAAGAATTGTTATCTGATCCAAAAGAAATCGCTGAGCATTTGATGCTGATTGATTTGGGGCGCAATGATGCGGGCCGTGTTTCCAAAGTCGGTACAGTTGAAGTGAGTGATCAAATGGTGGTTGAGCGCTATAGCCATGTGATGCACATTGTTTCGAATGTAACGGGTAAAGTGAAAGACGATATTACGGCAATGGATGTATTACGTGCGGTTCATCCGGCGGGTACATTAAGCGGCGCTCCTAAAATTCGCGCAATGGAAATTATCGATCAGATGGAGCCTGTTAAGCGTGGCGTTTATGGCGGTGCGGTGGGCTATCTTAGCTGGAATGGTAATATGGATACTGCGATTGCAATTCGTACAGCAGTGATTAAAGACGGCGTTTTAAATATTCAAGCGGGCGCGGGTGTTGTTGCTGATTCTATACCGCGCTTAGAGTGGAAAGAAACCTTAAATAAAGGCCGCGCGTTATTTCGTGCTGTGGCTATGGCTGAATCTGGCTTGGACCAATAGGAGGGATTTATTATGTTACTGATGATTGATAATTACGATTCCTTCACCTACAACGTTGTGCAATATTTTGCCGAACTAGGTGCGGATGTTCAGGTTTATCGCAACGATGAAATTACGATTGAGCAGATAGAAGCACTTAATCCGTCTCACTTGGTAATTTCACCAGGGCCTTGTACGCCGAATGAAGCAGGGATTTCTGTTGAGGCGATTCGCCATTTTGCAGGTAAGTTACCTATTTTAGGTATTTGTTTAGGCCACCAAAGCATTGGCCAAGTATTCGGTGGTGATATTGTTCGTGCAGGGCAAGTTATGCACGGAAAAACATCTCCTATCGTTCATGCGGATAGCGGTGTGTTTAAAGGTTTAAACAACCCGATGATCGCTACGCGTTATCATTCTTTAGTGATTGATAAAAAGACTTTACCAGATTGTTTAGAGATTACGGCTTGGACAGAGAATCAAGACGGCAGCATGGAAGAGATTATGGGAGTGCGCCATAAAGAGTTGGATATCGAAGGGGTGCAATTTCATCCAGAATCGATTTTAACTGTGCAAGGCCATGATTTATTAAATAACTTTTTAAAGCGCAGCAAATAGCTAGCCGCGATTGAAGATTGAGAGTAAAGGAAATTCAATATGAATATTCAACAAGGTCTAGCTAAAGTTATTGAGCGTCAGAACCTCACGACAGAAGAAATGGTTGCGGTCATGAACCAGATTATGAGTGGTGAAGCTACTCCTGCCCAGATTGGTGGGTTTCTGGTTGGGCTTCGCATGAAAGGCGAAACCATTGATGAAATTACCGGTGCTGCAACGGTTATGCGCCAGCTCGCGTCGGGTGTAAAAGTTGATGATGCAAACGCCGTGGATACTTGCGGTACCGGTGGTGACGGCTCTAATTTGTTTAACGTCTCTACAGCTTCTTCTTTTGTTGTTGCTGCGGCAGGTGGCAAGGTTGCCAAGCATGGTAACCGTAGTATTTCTTCTAGTACGGGCAGTGCTGACGTTTTAGAATTTGCGGGTGTTTCTCTGACGCTTAATACTGAACAAGTAGCTCGTTGTGTGAATGAAATTGGTGTGGGCTTTATGTTTGCTCCTGCTCATCATAGCGCAATGAAGCATGCGATTGGTCCGCGTAAAGAACTTGCTCAGCGTACTATTTTTAATCTGCTAGGCCCGCTTACCAATCCGGCAGGGGTTAAGAACCAAGTGATTGGTGTATTTAACGCAGCGCTATGTCGCCCACTTGCGGAAGTATTGCAGCGTCTAGGCAGTGAGCATGTATTAATTGTTCATTCTGACGATGGTTTAGATGAAATTAGTTTAGCTTCTGAAACAACGGTTGCTGAGTTAAAAAATGGTCAAATTACTGAATATAAATTAAAGCCTGAAGACGTTGGTATTGATAGCCAAAGTTTGATCGGTTTAACCGTTGAAAGTGCCGAGCAAAGCTATCAATTAATTAAAGATGCTTTGGGTAAGCGTGAAACAGAAGCGGGTAATAAGGCGGCTGATATTATCGCGTTGAATTCTGGTGCTGCAATTTACGCAGCCAATATTGCTAGCAGCTTAGCGCAAGGTGTCGAGATGGCCCAAGATGCTATTTATTCTGGTCTTGCACTTGGAAAACTAACAGAGCTAGTGACTTTTACCCGTTATTTAGCAGAAGATCAGGCTTAAGCTTGGTACAGGAACACGATTAATGAATACTCCAACGATTTTAAAAAAGATCCTTGATACCAAGGTCATTGAAGTTCAACAGCGCAGCGCAACGATGTCTTTGGCAGAAATGAAAGCCCGTGCTTTTGATCAGCCAGAAGCGCGTGGTTTTTATAAAGCGATGCAAGCCAAAGTGGCTGCTGGCTTGCCAGCCGTTATTGCAGAAGTTAAAAAAGCATCACCGAGTAAAGGTGTTTTTCGTGAAGACTTTGATCCTGCGCGTATTGCAGAGTCTTATGAAAAATCAGGTGCGGCATGCTTGTCGATCCTAACGGATAAAGATTACTTCCAAGGAAGTGAAGAGTTTCTGAAACAAGGTCGTAATGCGTGTTCTATTCCAGTTATTCGTAAGGATTTCTTGATAGACCCTTATCAAATTTTTGAAGCAAAAGTCATTAATGCAGATTGTATCTTATTAATCGTGTCAGCTTTAAGTGATATGCAGTTGCAAGATTTTTCAGGCTTAGCAACAGAGCTGGGTATGGATGTGTTGGTTGAAGTGCATGACGAGCAGGAGCTTCAGTCTGCCTTGAAACTGGATACGCCATTGGTTGGTATAAACAACCGTAATCTGCATACGTTTGAAGTAAGTTTAGAAAATACTTATGCCTTGTTGGATCAAATTCCAGCAGATCGCATGGTGGTTACTGAAAGCGGTATTTTAGGTCGTGAAGATGTTGCTGCAATGCGTGCCAAGCAAGTGAATGCTTTCTTGGTTGGAGAAGCCTTTATGCGTGCAGAATACCCAGGTGAAAAATTGGCTGAGCTGTTTTTCTAGTCGATAATTTCTACTTAATTAAACTTAAAGCCTAAAATAAAAAATGCAGCCTCACGTTAAGTGAAGGCTGCATTTTTTTTGTCTCATTAATTATTAATAGTTATCTGGAAACTTTTCTCTAATTGCGACTAGCGCATCAATGTTCTCTTCGAATAGATCAACGAGCTTAGGTTCAAATTGCTTGCCTCTCTCTTCTTTGATAATCCCGATAATTTTTTCAATGGGCCAAGCATCTTTATAGCAACGCTTACTACCTAAAGCATCAAATACATCCGCTAACGCTGTAATACGACCAGCTATATGAATTTCTTCACCCTTAAGTCCGCGCGGATACCCTTCACCATTCCATTTTTCATGATGCTGTCCTGCGATTATTGAACCCAACTGCAGGATGCGCTTGTCAGATTTAGCCAGTATTTCTTCACCAATTAATGCGTGGGTTTTCATTATTTCCCACTCGTCAGCAGTATGCTTCCCTGGTTTATTTAAAATGCTATCAGGAATCCCTACTTTTCCTACATCATGTAAAGGTGACGCGAGCTTAATTAGTTCGGCTTCACGTTCAGGGAGGCCATAGGCCTTGGCTAGCAGCTGAGATATTTGCGCAACACGTTTTACGTGTGCACCTGTTTCTTTTGAACGTTGTTCAACCGCTTCACCGAGCATATAAACTAGTTCTTTCTGGGTCTCTTGAATATCATCACGCATCAACAGGTTTTCATAGGTGACGGTAACATTGGCGGCATAGATTTCTAATATTTGTTTATCAAGTTCACTAAGCTCGTGGTGAAAGGTTACATAAAGTAAGCTTTCGCTTCCCTGTTGAGGCGATGAGTAGCCAATGTAGTGATCTTTATAGTAATGAGACTTATGATCGATTAATACTTGTTTGAATCCTTCCTGCACTTGGGGTGGCAGTTCTTCCATCGTGGCAATATTCTCATTGCCTTGCATCTCCCCCGTTGCGGCTAATATTCGGAATGTGCGTGTTTCAATATCCAGCTGAGTATCACGAGTAATTGATGAGCAATAAAGCGCGCTTTGTTCAAGACCTAAAAGATTGGTTATTTGGGATAGAACAGCGCTTGCAAATTTATTGAGTGTGCCAGAGCCAAACACCTCGGTTGATGCTTTAATAACGCCTTCTAAGCCTTTTCTATGTTGATTCAGAGTGCAAATATCACGATAACTGCGAAGGGTGGCGTATAGAAGAGTATTAAGTTTGGTTGTGGTTAATTCTGTTTTATCTTTGTAGTCATTTATGTCGTAGTTGCGAATGACTTCATTTTCAGGCGCTTGGCCTGGCTGGCCTGTTCTGAGCACAAGGCGGGTATAGCGGTTATTTAGGTCTTCGCGAATATATCGAGCAACTTCTAAACCTGCATGTTCATCTTCCATGACGACATCTAAGATCGCGAGTGCGATATCATTGCGACTTGCCATGATATCTTTCGCTTCTGTACCGTTATAGGCACTGATCAATTCAAGTTTCAAACCATCGAAAGAGAAGTTGTGCAGCACCATACGCGTAACTTTATGCACGTCTGGCTCGTCATCAACAATAAGGATTTTCCAAGTCTCATCAAATTCTACTTGTGGCTTGTCATCATCACCGTTGCCAAATAAAGGCTCATCATCAGTGAATAACGCTTGGTCGCTCATATAGTTCTGCTCCAATAATACTAATTGAAGTTTAGAACATGGTTTCAGAGTCTGCTGTGGATTTCTTTAAATAGTTTATTGATTAGGCTTTAACTGTCTCTTCGAGGTAGGGTCGCTGCTCGGCGCGTTCCATGAACTACCATGGTTTTCCCTGCAACATCGACTAAACCTTGCTCTTCCAAAGCTTTTAATACACGACCAACCATTTCGCGAGAGCAACCAACAATACGTCCGATTTCTTGGCGGGTAATCTTGATTTGCATACCGTCTGGATGTGTCATTGCATCAGGCTCTTGAGATAGTTCTAACAATGTACGTGCGACACGGCCAGTTACATCTAAAAATGCAAGATCACCGGCTTTACGTGTTGTGTTTCTTAAGCGAAGTGACATCTGCTCGAAGATCGCATAGAGAAGACTTGGGTCATCCTTTACGAGTTCAAGAAATTTTGTGTAGCTAATTTCAGCAACTTCACAGTCAGATTTAGCTTTTACCCATGCGGTACGTGCTTTTGCTTCCGGATCGAATAATCCCATCTCACCAAAAAAGTCACCCGCATTTAAATAAGCCATTACCATCTCTCGGCCATCTTCATCTTCGATGATGACAGACACAGATCCTTTGACCAAAAAGAAGAGTGAATCGCTCTGGTCTCCCGCATAAATAAGTGTGCTGCGAGAAGGGTAGCGACGGCGATGAGCGTGATTTAAAAAAATCTCGATATACTCAGCTTTTGTATTCATTCCATAAAGACTCATAAATCAGTTATCCGTTCGCGGTAAAAAGGAGCAAAAGATGCTTATTAAAACAATAATTCAATACAGTACCCATACTAGACTGTAGTTGTAATATCAGATATATCAGTTTTATTCTACCAAACTTACCCAAGACTACGAGTGCTTAGGTCTCACTATTTGCAGTGAAGTTATTCTAAAACGACTTGCTATGTTAATCTTGCGCCAATTCGAAGGAGAAATTTAATGAAAGCGACAATCAAATGGGGCGGTGACGTCAAGTTCATAGGTGAATCAGGAACTGGTCATACGGTAATTATGGATGGTCCTGAAGATCATGGTGGAAAAAACCAGGGGGTACGCCCTATGGAATTACTGCTTTTAGGCATGGGTGGTTGTACTAGTTTTGACGTAATGAGCATTTTAAAGAAACAGCGTCAGGATGTGGTGGATTGCGTAGCGGAAATCGAGGCTGAACGTGCGGATGCGGTACCTTCAGTTTTCACTAAGATTCATATTCACTTTAAAGTGCAGGGGCGCAAGTTGCGTGAAGTCGCCGTTGAGAAAGCGGTTGCTCTTTCCGCTGAGAAATATTGTTCTGCATCGATCATGCTTGAAAAAGGTGGGGTTGAGATAACTCACAGCTTTGAAGTTGAAGACGTGGCTTGATTACGATTTTTGAGCTCGAGAATACTGCGTTATAAATTCATTCAAAATGCTCACTTAGCACGCTAAGCTCCGCTTTTTCTTGAATTGATGCCTTGTCTCCTCGTCGCTCAATACATCTTGCGCATACGAAATGGAAACAAAAAAGCCCCTATTGATCACTCAATAGGGGCTTTTTATTTGAGGCTGAATGAACAGCCTCAAATAGACGCTTTAAGTATTAATTACTTAGAAGCTTCTACAATGCGCTTCATGTCAGTCATGTAGCCACGTAGCTCTTCACCAACATATTCAACTGGGTGATTACGGATTTCGTCATTTACTTCAACTAGACGAGCGTTATCAACAGAGTTAGAAGTTAGGTTTAAGCCTTTACCAATCACTTCAGTAGTGATGTTTGGCATGAACTTCTCAGCCAATAGAGGCACTGCTGCGTGAGCAAACAAGTAGCAACCGTATTCTGCAGTGTCAGAAATCACAACGTTCATTTCGTAAAGTTTCTTACGAGCGATAGTGTTAGCGATTAATGGAGTCTCATGTAGAGATTCGTAGTATGCAGATTCTTCAACGATACCAGACTCAACCATTGCTTCGAAAGCAAGCTCAACGCCGGCTTTAACCATAGCAACAAGCATGATGCCTTTGTCGAAGAATTCTTGTTCGTCGATTGGGGTGTCACAAGCTGGAGCTTTTTCGAAGCCAGTTTCAGCTGTTTCTTCACGCCATTTAAGAAGGTTAACGTCGTCGTTAGCCCAATCTTCCATCATAGTCTTAGAGAAGTGACCAGTGATGATGTCGTCTTGATGCTTACGGAACAATGGACGCATAAGGTCTTTAAGTTCGTCAGCCATATCAAAAGCAACGATTTTAGCAGGGTTAGATAGACGATCCATCATGTTAGTGATGCCGCCAATCTTAAGTGCTTCAGTTACAGTTTCCCAACCGAATTGAATCAATTTAGCTGCATATGGGCCGTCGATGCCGTCAGCAACCATTTTTTCATAGCCTAAGATTGCGCCAGTCTGCAACATACCACAAAGGATAGTTTGCTCACCCATAAGGTCAGACTTAACTTCAGCAACGAAAGAAGATTCAAGACAACCTGCACGGTCACCACCAGTTGCAGAAGCATATGCTTTAGCAAGATCCCAGCCTTCGCCGCGTGGATCATTTTCTGGGTGAACAGCAAGAAGTGTTGGAACACCGAAGCCACGCTTATATTCTTCACGTACTTCTGAACCTGGACACTTAGGAGCAACCATGATTACAGTGATGTCTTCGCGGATTTGCATGCCTTCTTCAACAACGTTAAAGCCGTGAGAGTAAGCAAGTGCAGAATTTTGCTTCATCAAAGGCATAACTGCTGTAACAACAGCAGTGTGCTGCTTATCAGGAGTCAAGTTAAGTACTAGATCAGCTTGAGGAATCAAGTCTTCGTAAGTACCAACAGTGAAGCCATTTTCAGAAGCGTTTACGAAAGAAGCACGCTTTTCAGCGATAGCAGCGCCGCGTAGAGCATAAGAAATGTCTAGGCCAGAATCGCGCATGTTCAAACCTTGGTTAAGGCCTTGAGCACCACAACCAACGATTACAATTTTTTTGCCTTTAAGCGCTTCACAGCCGTCAGCGAATTCGCTACGGTCCATGAAACGACAACGGCCAAGTTGATCAAGCTGTTCACGCAAGTTTAGCGTGTTGAAATAGTTGTTAGACATGAGTCTCTCCAATCTATAAGTGTTAATAATAATTTGGGCGAATGTAATATTCGATGGAGTGCATTCTAGGCTAAGTTGCTCGTTGCGTAAAATGCTATAATTGCTTTTTATCATTGCGTTTTTTGCAACGAAGGCTGTTCACGCCTCAATAATTGGGATTACGAGCCTTTTCATTGCTCTGTAGGTGAGTTTGGTTATGGAATATAAAGATTTAGAAGTATTTGTTCAGCTAGCAGAGCACCAGCATTTAGGTGTCGTTAGTCAACTTGCGCATTGCAGCCCTTCGACATTAAGTCGTCGCCTGAAGCGTATGGAAGATAGTGTTGGAAGTTTACTGTTTGATCGTGAGGGGACCCGGTTACGATTAACCGAGGAAGGTGAATTATTTCGCCAACATGCTGAACAGGTATTGGAACTTTGGCATCAGTTGAAGCTTTCAATGCAGCGTCAGGCGAGTGAATTACAGGGTCAGCTAAGTATTTATTGTTCTGTGACGGCGAGTTACAGCTTTTTATCAGAATTATTAGGAAGGTTTCGCGCGCAGCATCCGCTGGTGGATATTCGTCTGAAAACCGGTGATGCAGCGGAGTCCATTGCTCATGTGCAGTCTGGCGATGTGGATGTGGTCATTGCAGCGCGCCCAGATCAGTTAGCGGCGAACCTGACGTTTAAAACGATTACCCCAGCCCCGCTTCTTTTTATAGCACCTGTTTCGAATCAGTCGGTCCCCGAGTTACTGGAAGATGATATTTGCTGGGACAAAGTACCATTGGTGTTGTCTGAGTCAGGACTGGCGAGAACTCGAGTCGATCGTTGGTTTAAGCAAAAACGCTTAAAGCAAAATATTTATGCACAGGTATCGGGTCACGAAGCGATTGTGAGCATGGTGAGCTTGGGTTGTGGTGTGGGTGTGGTGCCTGATTTGGTGCTGAAAAACAGTCCGTTGATGAATAAAGTACGTATTCTTGATGTTCAGCCTGAATTAGAACCCTTTGCGGTGGGTCTTTGTGCGCAAAGTAAGCGTTTGCATGAACCATTAATTTCAGCATTGTGGCAAACCGTGATGTGGGAATAGCTAGCGATTCATCGCTCATCTCAGTAAGATAGAGGAACGAAATGGTATATCTGTGACATATTAGCGATGTACCAGCGCTCTAAAGATGCAGAAGCGCTAAGCCGTTAAGTATATGAAGTAGGCAAATAGCATCTATTATATAGATAGGTAAAAGTTAAATTTATGAACGATCAAGATAATAAGGTAGTTAAATTGAACGACGATATTCAAGAAAATACTACAGAATCTACGAGTGCTGAATCTGAAATGGATTCTAGCCCTAAACCTCGTAACAAAGGCATTTATTTATTGCCAAATTTGTTTACGACGGGGGCGTTATTTTCCGGTTTCTACGCAATTGTTGCGGGTATGGATGGTAATTTTGAAAGTGCGGCGATCGCGATATTTATATCCATGATTTTAGATGGCTTGGATGGTCGAGTTGCTCGTATGACTAATACGCAAAGTGACTTCGGTGCAGAATACGATAGCTTAGCTGATATGGTTTCTTTTGGTGTGGCGCCAGCGCTGGTTACTTTTAGCTGGGCATTACAAGATTTAGGTAAAGTTGGCTGGGTAGCTGCATTTGTTTATGTTGCTGGTGCGGCTTTGCGTTTAGCGCGCTTCAATACTCAAATTGATACAGCGGATAAAAATTATTTTACAGGCTTAGCAAGCCCTGCAGCAGCGGCGATTGTTGCTGGAACAGTTTGGGCATTTAGTGAAACAGGTGCAACGGGTCAAGATGTTGCATGGGTTATGGCTATTTTGGTTCCGCTGGCAGGTGTTTTGATGGTGAGTAACTTTCAATACCATAGCTTCAAAGGTTTAGACCTTAAGGGTAAGGTTCCTTTTGTTGCGATGTTAGCCGTTGTTATGATCTTTGTGGTTGTTTCGATAGATCCAGCCAAAGTATTGCTGGGTGTTTTCATGGCTTATGCTCTTTCTGGTCCTTTTGTTAGTTGTAAAAAGTATCTGAAAGATCGTAAATCATAATCTTAAATAGCGTTACAGATAAAGGTCTCTTTAGAGGCCTTTTTTTGTGCCTGGTAGTTTTATATTTTTGGGAATTTTATGTGTAATAAAGTGTCTACTCCTATAATCCAGATATATAACTACAATATCCTGCCTTTAATTTAATGATGAGACTCTTATGCTAATTAAGTCTGCTGTTGATATACCGTCATCTGAGATAACGTCACATTCGGCGTATCTGAATCGACGCAAGTTTATGCAGCAGAGCGGTTTGGCTGTTGCTGCAATGGGCTTGGCTTCCACAGCAGGAGCATTAGAATCCCATGAAGGTACTCTTCCAAAATTTGGGCCTGACTGGTTAAAGACTCAAGTAGCGGGTGCAAAAGAAACAGCTTTTGGTGCGGGTGAGAAACTAACGCCGTATCGCGATGTGACTTCATATAATAATTTTTATGAGTTTGGCACAGGTAAGGATGACCCAGCCCGCAATGCAGGTTCTTTAATTACAGATCCTTGGTCGGTAGTAATAGAAGGGGAATGTGAAAAACAAGGTGTTTTCAATTTAGAAGATATTCTAAAGTCGATGCCGTTAGAGGAACGTATTTATCGTTTACGCTGCGTAGAAGCTTGGTCGATGGTCATTCCTTGGATTGGTTTTCCTTTAGCTGAATTAATTAAGCGCTTTAAACCTCTATCCACAGCTAAGTACGTTGAGTTCACTACATTGGAAGCTCCTAAGCAAATGATTGGTCAGCGTTCACGCTTTTCAACCATTGATTGGCCTTACGTCGAAGCGCTTAGAATTGATGAAGCGATGAATCCTCTTACCTTAATGGCTGTTGGTTTGTATGGTGAAATTCTTCCTAAGCAGAATGGTGCGCCGATAAGATTGGTGGTTCCATGGAAATATGGTTTTAAGAGTATTAAATCAATAGTGAAAATTCGCTTTACTGAAACAGCACCGATTAATACTTGGCAAGCAATTGCTCCTCGGGAATATGGCTTCTATGCCAATGTGAACCCTGAAGTCAGTCACCCTCGGTGGAGTCAGGCTAAAGAGCGCCGTTTACCTTCGAGCTTATTTAAAACTAATCGAATAGAAACTCAGATGTTTAATGGTTATGGTGAACAAGTTGCTCACCTTTATAAGGGGATGGATTTAAGGAAGAATTATTAATGACAATGGGCTGCTTTTAATGAACGTGTTTGTTAGGCGTTGCTTAATCTTTTCTGCTTTGTTTGCTCCTTTTGCGTATATCTTAGCTCAGGTAGTTGCTTTGCAAATGGGAGATTACGATATCCTTGGGCCTGAGCCTGGTAAGGCAATTACTTGGTTTACCGGTGAGTGGGCATTTAAGATTTTGCTCTTAACACTTGCAGTTACTCCTTTAAGGCGCTGGTTGGGCTGGCGATGGCTTTTACCGCATCGGCGCATGCTTGGTTTGTTCGTGATGTTTTATGCAACGTTGCATTTGTTTGCTTACATCGCTTTCTTGTTGGGCTGGGAGTGGGGCGACATTGGCAGTGAATTAATAGAGCGACCTTATTTGACCTTAGGCTTTATAGCTTGGCTTCTATTAATACCATTAACGGTTACTTCTACTAAGGGATGGCAGCGTCGATTAAAGCGCAAGTGGAAGTCATTACATCAACTGGTCTATTTGATTGCAATGCTGTGTGCGATTCACTATTTATTGCAGATACGATCAAGTTGGTTAGAACCTACTATATATGCATCAATTACGGTGTTTCTATTAATGCAGCGTTTTTCGTTGGTTAAGTTCAAGTCTTACTTTGCTAGACGCTAGTATTTGATCGATGCCTATTTGTTGTGTGGGTGAAAGAGCTGGTGGCTTAGTCGTGATTAGCTTGCGCTCACAATGTGGATTGAATTTTCTACGGCGCGCTGCAAGTACTTCCCTGTAAGCTCGGCTAAAAGATCCCTCTTTTAGGACGTCCTAAAAAATTAATCCCCATCGCTCCCCGTGAATCACTCACAACTTTTCAAATTTAGAATTGATACTTCAAAAAAAGCACAGCTTCTTAGCCGTCATTACTTGGAATAATACGAAGATGTATCAGTAGCTCAGATTCTGGCGGTGATGTATTAGTGTTGTTCGTTCACAGCCCATCTCCCGCAGGGAAGCGGGGGCTGAGCCCTCATGGACGAGTTTACGGCGTGGCAAAGAGCGAATAATCTAATGCAGTGCGTGCAAAAACTTTGAATTACGGCGCTTTTGTTCCTGATTTTCGTTTTTTAATCTTGTATCTAAAGCAGTCTTGAGATTATTAAATTCGGACTAACCTAAAGACCTTGATTGAAGTTTGTCTCTGTCAGTTTGGTTTTTAATCAAAATAGCCAGTTTTCAAACTAATTCCGGTCTTTTGTAGATAATTTACAGAAAGCAGTTGACGGGGCTGTGGATAAGCGTATTATTCGCCGCCTGCTCAGACAGAAC
>Ga0115572_10002286_pt1 | contig 15371 bp, 10 predicted proteins | sample COGITO_mtgs_1206_FD_88681 | JGI IMG/M metagenome (GOLD analysis project Ga0115572, IMG submission 88681) | Pelagic marine microbial communities from North Sea - COGITO_mtgs_120607 | ecosystem: Environmental > Aquatic > Marine > Epipelagic | place: Germany:Helgoland, sampling site Kabeltonne... | reverse complement strand
AGAAACCCACAGCATTGGTTTTGCTGCTTTCCTTCTAGCAACAAGTAATTCTTCTTGTAATTTTTCTTCTGTTATCATTTTTTTAATGTAAAAATTTATCGATCACATATATTATTTGAACCAAAGTTATATACAAAACACTTGCTAACATTAATTTTCTTGCCTCTGTATTCTGTAATGTTTTATGCAGTTGCACTGAATAATACAACATTAAACAACCTAATAAGGCTACAATAATAGCCGTGGCTGGATAAATATAAAAGGCGCCAGTTACTTTTAAAACAGGCGCTATTGATACGACGATCATGATCACCGTATAAAAAATTATTTGTTTGACAGCTCCCGTATCTTTGGTGTTCATAGGTAACATATTGAAACCTGCTTTTTTATATTCTTCATCTTGCAACCACCCGATAGACCAAAAATGAGGAAATTGCCAGAAAAACTGAATCATGAATAAAATTCCAGCTTCAATACCAAATTGATTGGTTGCTGCTACCCAACCTAACATAAAAGGAATGGCACCTGGAATAGCCCCAACAAAAACAGTCAATGGTGTTACCGATTTTAAAGGCGTATATGCACTTGTGTACAAAAAAATTGAGATTGCACCAAACAAAGCACTTTTTGCATTGATGTAATACAAAATTCCCAAACCTAAAACTGCAAAAAGAATTGCGATTGTTAATGCAAAATTAACAGACATTCTACCTGTTGGTAAAGGCCTGTTTTTGGTACGTTGCATTAATGCATCTGTATCAACCTCTATAATTTGATTAAAAGCATTGGAAGCTCCGACCATTAAGAATCCCCCAACTGCAAGCAGTGTCAGCATTGCATAATTCACTGTTTCTACGGCGAGTAAATATCCTGCAACTGAAGAAAAAACAACACTGAAAGATAAGCCAACTTTAACAAGTTGCTTTACATCCGTAATTGCTGATTTTATGGAGGAAGTATTCTCTGTAATACTCGTAGAATTCATGATCTATTTACTTGACTGCAAAGATATTTTATAATTCTGAATTTACAATACGTTTTAACGCTTAAAAAAGAAAAAACCCACTCAAAAAGGAATCCTTTATGAGTGGGAAATTGCTATGAAAAAGAAAAAGTGTGATTAATAGATAGTCACGACATAAATATAGAATATTTTTCTTAATTTTAATAAAGTTTCGTGAAATTTAAGCTCTATAGATCTCTTTTATTCCCGTTTTTTTACGAAATCATTTCTCAATTGATATTGTTGCCTACTTTCTTTACAAGTTGCAAATCCTTCTTCATCAAACTGTAAGCGATGTCCATACTCACTTACCCAACCTATTTGTTGAGACGGATTTCCAACCACCAAAGCATAGGGTTTTATTTCTTTGGTAACCACTGCACCAGCACCAACAAAAGCATATTCACCAATATTATTCCCACAAACAATCGTTGCGTTGGCACCAATACTAGCACCCTTTTTTACAATTGTTCTTAGATACTCCTTCTTTCTTATGATGGCACTTCTTGGGTTAATGACGTTTGTAAACACCATGGAAGGCCCTAAGAAAACATCGGCTTCGCAAATAACGCCTGTATAAATAGAAACATTATTTTGAACTTTTACATTTTTACCTAAAATTACTTGTGGAGATACGACTACATTCTGACCAAGATTACATCCTTCTCCAATAATACAATTGGACATAATATGGCTAAAATGCCAAATCTTAGTATCATTTCCAATGCTGCAATTCTCGTCGATTATTGCAGTTTCATGTGCGAAAAAATTTTTCAATATTGATCTATTTTATTTGAGTTAATTTCATTTTTTACAATTTCTTTTGCAGAAGAAGTTCCAATTCGGTCAACCCCTAGTGCGATCATTTTTTTTGCCATTTCGAGAGTCTTAACTCCTCCAGCAGCTTTCACTTTTAATGGTTTTGCATGTGCTATTATCAACCGCATATTTTCTAGCGTTGCGCCATTGGGTATATGGTTAGCTGTTTTGTAAAACCCAGTTGATGATTTTACAAAAACATTTTTTGCGGATGCTATCGTAAAATGCTTCAGGACTATCTCGCGGATGCGCTGTGAAATTACAACTATTTCCTCATTTGTTAAGGCAGCCGTTTCTATAATCCATTTTATAACTTTTTGTTTCTCTAAACAATATTTGGTACATGCAATAATTTCTTGGTCAATTAACTGGAAATTTCCTTCTTTAAATGCGTTGTAATTCAATACAAAATCGAGTTCATCTGCCCCTAAATGAATGGCGGTTTCTGCTTCAGTTAACTTTTTAGCAACTGTGGAAGTTCCTTCATGAAAACCAATCACAGTACCAATTAATGTGGGAGCGTTTGCAATGCGTAATAATTGTTTTACTTTGGGAATGTACTTTGCCCGAATCATTAAGAGTTTGTAATTGTTAGCAATCGCTTCATTTGTCAGTGATTTGACAATTTCTAAATTCTCCGCTTCTGTAATTCCCGCTTGTGCGGATGATTTTAAATAGGTAGCATCTAAAAATTGGTGCATCTTCATTGAACAAAAATAGGAAATAATATTTTTCATTAAAAAAAGAAATCCGATCTAACGAGACCGGGTTTCTTTTTATTCTACTTGAAAAGAAATGGGCAAGGTGTATTTTACTTTTACCGGTTTTCTTCGTTGTTTGCCCGGTATAAATTGAGGCAACTTATTCAAAATGCTTTTTGCTTCTTTTTCCAATTGCTTGTGAGGGGCTTTCACGAAAACTACTGCAACATCGCCATTCGTATCAATGATAAACTGAGAATGTATTTTGTGCTTCCCAGAATAAAGTCCTAATTCTTGCGCTAGTTCAGTATCAAAATTCTTTACAAAAAATCGAGCAATGCTCTTTTCAAAACATTTTTTATTGGCCTCTTTTGAGAGACCTTCACAGCCTTTATAAATGGGTGCATCTTCTATGAGTACAAAAGGTACAGAATCTGGCTCATCTACATCAGGAGTGACGATAAATTCAACGGAATCGATGTCCAACACTAAAGGGTCTTCATCTATCAATTCATCTGGGAAAGGCGTTTCTTCATCAGTGTTCTTTCCTTTTGTAAGATCAATCAAATCGATAAGTTTTGGCGCTGCTACTTTAATTTTTGGTTTAACAGGTACTTCTTTTTGAAAAACAACATGCTGAAGATCTTCTGGAATGTAAACCGTTTCTATTTCACCAGGGTCAGGGTCATGAATTGCATATTGTACTTGTTCGGATTCATACTCAAGAAGCATGTGCACGACATAAAGTACGAATACTTAGCCTATCTGCATAAATACAGTAGAAAACTTTTCTAATTGTTTGGTTGGGTCTTTTTTTAGGTGTTTCATAATTAGAAAATTTTAAATGATTACACCTAGCCTAAACCAAACAGCATGCCACAAAAAAAGCGCAACCAATTGGTTGCGCTTTTTGGAACGATCTATTTTTTATTGTTACTCAACAATTAGCGTAAATGGAATGCTATATTTTACACCAACAGCTTTTCCTCTTTGTCTTCCGGGCTTCATTTTAGGCAACATTTTCATCACCTTCACAACCTCTTTTTTAATCTTTGGGTGTGGCGCTCTTGCTTGGATATTTACTACGTTTCCGTTTCTATCAATTTTAAACCCAATAAAAACTTTTTTTCTCCCTGCATCCAATCCTAATTCATTGGGAAGATCCGCATCAAATTTTCTAGAAAAATGCTTTTGAACCATTTTACTAAAACATGTTTTTAATGCTGCCTTATCCCCTTTACAACCTGGAAAAACAGGTACATCTTCAATAATCATAAAACTTACGTCCTCGATTACTTCTTCTGTCTCTTCTACTTCTTCAATTTCTTCAACGATAATCTCTTCCGTTTCGTCGGTTTCTGTACTCTCGATAACCGTTTCTTCTACTTCTTTTTCGTCTTCTACAATTTCAATTTTTTCAGGTGCTGGTGGCGGTGGCGTTTTTGGCTTTATTTCCTCTATACGCTCTGTGATAACCGTTTCTTCTTCCATCTCAGCATTCATATTTGCCAAACCAAGTTCTCCAAGATCTTTCTCAAAAGTTTTGTGTTCAATAGATGCATAGGTAATAAATAGTGCCAAAACGAGGCCTAGTTGCATGAAAATCTTACTGTAATTTTCTAAGTTAGATTTTGGGTTTTTCTTTATTTCCATTGTAAAATGTTTTAATAATGCGCTAATTTAATTAAATTATTGACTTATTTACAAGTCTTCGTGTTATTTAAATGCTTTTTTTTAAAAAAAAGGCTAAAGGCACCCAGAGCGATAAGCCCGCCGAGTGTATTTGCAAGAAAGTCCAACATTTCTCCTGCTCTATACTCGGTTAATGTCGTTTGAAATACTTCAAGAATGATGCCATAAAGTACACAGGCAATTAGCACTTTGTATTTGTATTTGTATTTGTATTTTGACTTTTTTAAAGTTAACAACCAACTAAAAGTGAGAACAAAATAAGCAATAAGATGATAGAACTTATCGATATTAGAAATCGCGTTAACTGGAAAATTAGTTGTTTTAATGAGACTTAAATAGGCAATACAAATTGTAATCGCAATTGCAATCAAAAACGTGCTAGCCTGCAATAAGTGTTTTATACGCTGCTGCATCTAGTAAAGCTTCTATTTGAGAATCATCTGAAATGGTAATTTTAATCATCCATCCCGCTCCATAAGGATCTGAATTTACCAATTCTGGAGCATCTTCCAATGCTTCATTAAATTCAGCAACTTCTCCCGATAAAGGCATGAATAAATCAGAAACTGTTTTTACCGCTTCTACAGAACCGAATACGTCACCTTCTTCTACAGTGTCGTCTAAAGTGTCTACATCTACATAAACAATGTCTCCTAACTCTCCTTGAGCAAAATCTGTAATTCCTACAATTGCAGTATTACCTTCAATTTTAATCCACTCGTGGTCTTTTGTGTATTTTAATTCTGATGGGATATTCATGATCTTTAATAATATATAGTGTTTCTTTTAATTGCCTCCTAAATTGTAAATAATATTGAATCCACCATTAATTGCCTGTCTTGGGAATGTAGTAGAAATCGCATATTTTGACGTTTGGTGATTGTAATAAAACGACGCGGTAAAATTACTATTTAATCTATAATCTGCAGTAAATTTTAATGAAAATAATCGTTGCCCTCCACTAATTTGATTATTATCAATATCCACTGATCTAATTTGTGTTAAATTATCTCTTAAAGAAAGGTCTGCTCTCAGATTAATATCTCCTTTTAAGGTTTCTTTTTTTCCTGTAAATCGAGTACTAAATTTCACATCTTTTAGCACATATCCCATTCCTAAAACATATTCTGTTCCTTTGATATCTGTTAATGTGCTATTGTTAAAATTCATGGTCAAGGTCCGGTCTCTTTTTACTTCTCCCCTTAATGAAAAAGAATTCTTCATTTTCATGTCTACTTTTATCAAGGGAGAAAACTCATCGACCAAAGTAACTGCGGAAACTAGTAATTCGGGCTCATAATTTGCTGCAGTATTAAAATTTGGATTGGCAAGATCATCACTAAACTGAAGGTTGTTTGTAAAGCTAGAGACCGTATACGAAGAACGATACCCATGTGATATTACAAAAGTGCTAAAGTTTTTTTGAAACCATTTTCGTTTCATAAAGCCGTTATAACGTAGGGTCCAATTGGGTATTGGAATGTCTCTAAATAGACCTGTACTAATTTTTTCTGGATCACGACCCGAATAAGCAGCCATAAAGGCGGGCAATAGTACTTGTTGACTTGTTGGCCCAAAACCAGCAACAGGCAAACCGCTTTCTTTAGACAATCTATTGGCAATGGTAGTTCGATACGCTTTCATTTTCTGAAACAACGCATCTCCATCAGAAAAAGAAGTGCCAATCATTGCGTAACTAGTACTAAAGTTTCCATTTTCAAAGGCGGCAGCTCTTGTATCTATAATTCCAAACAGGTTGTCTGGATTGCTATTATCTGCAATCACATCTAATTGTTGTTGCAAATCTCTTGTTTGGATTTTATTTCCAATAACATCAATGTTTAAATCTTTTAAGGGCTTTAAAGTAAACGAATAGTCTAATTTGTTGTAATGTGTTTTTCGATAGGTTTTATTAAAATAGGCGCTTTCATCAATGTCTGGAGTTGAAAGATCATCTTCTAAGGCTCTTGGAGCTACCAACCACCCATTCATTAAGGCTTTATTTCGAATATCTACTTGACTTCCGAAAGCAAAAGAAGTGGGTGCTCCTCCTAAAAAGCCAACGGTTTCATCGTAACCAGGTAATAGCTGTCCGTTGTTTTCAGAATAACTAATTTTCCCTTGTTTTACTGAAGTAACAAGGTCAAAAGTTCCTTTTAACAATCGCTTTCCTAATGGTAATTTTTTATTTTTGTTTCGTCGAATTGGCGGTACTGATTTACCAGAGTTCCTGAGTGCTCTATTTCTTTTACGTTGTGCTTTTGTAAGTAAAAATCTATCAAAATTTAATTTTTTATACAATTTCTCAAAAGCAAAAGTCGTATTGATATTATGTGTGTTTGCATTCTGAATGACATTTCCTATTCGATCGTTGATCGAATTGTCTTGGGATGTAACTTGCCAATCAAAATCTGCAGTATATGCATAGTCGGCTTTCATAAAGTCTAAAAAAGGAATTTTATCGATAGGTGTTCGATAAGTACCGTTTAACTTTTGATGATATTTATTGGGTCTTCCTGTATTAAAAAAGTTGTCAAAAACGACCAAATCTTCTCCAGATCCAAAAGCATCATAAATATTACTATTGGTAGCGTTAAAGTTAACTTGAATCGATTTTGTCAAATCAAAAGCAATCGCATAATCCCAATCAAATAGAAATCTACGTTGTTTTAATTCTGGTTGTTCAGTAAAACCATCTACTAAATTTCGAGATTCCTGCGTACTAAATTGTCTATTTATGCGGGAATTAATAGCAACTGTTTTTGGAATTGGATTGAAATTTAAATCCTTAAACAATTGCCAATACTTTCCTTTTAAGGAATCTAGATTTTTAAACGGGGCAATTCCTTTGGACTTAAAATTAAAATTATAGGCCGCGGAAGCATTTACATTTTCGTTTACATATTTTTTAATATTGTAATCTCTATGGAATTCTTTATTATGTGCATAGGAAACAGAAACATTTTCTATATCGTAAAACTGTGGTTTTTTTGATGAAGCAGGATTTCTGTTCTTTTTTACGTTATTAAAACTAATACTCGTTCGTTTGGTATAATCTCTAGAAAACGCACTGTTTGGGTTTTCTGTGACGGCATCTGCCAACTCCACATCTTGATATTGAGGATCAAATTTTGGATCAATAAATTGTTCACCAATACTGTAACTCATTGGCAACTGAATTCCCCAATTCTTAGGAGTTAGAACGCTTCCTAGATTAACAGTAGTCGCAAAATTATATTCTTTTGTTTCGTTTAAACTACGCTGCCCTATTCTTTCTTCTACATTTCCAAAACCAATGGTTTGCATGCTTCCCGATAAAGAAACATTGGCAACATCTGCAAAATTTGCATCGGCATTTACAACAGCTGCCCAACCGCCTTTGTTGTCAAAACCTGCAGAGCGCAGTTCGTTGAACCAAATTTTTGCACTTTTTGGCAACGGTGCATTGTTCTTTAACCCGAGCATCACAGTTCTTACTTGTGCTAATGTTGGATTTCCTTTTACACTTACTTTAATGGCTTCTTCTGTTTCAGGAGTATAAAGTTCATTAATCGTTGCATTTGCAGCATCTCGCTCTAATTTAACCGCTCCAAAGCGCTTTAAAAGCACCTCTAAATTATTTTCTTCTGGCCAAATATCAACCGCAGCTGTGGCATTATTTTCTGATACGATTAAAGGAACTTCTACTTGATAAAAATTATCATTCAAATCTGTTCCCAATCGGATAATGGCGGACATATCTCCTTCATTAATAGCCCCTGTTGTTTTAATTTCCTCAAGATGCATAAACATTTTAAGTTCTTTAAAACGTCTTAAATCCATGCTTATATTTTTATAAATGGCTCTAATTTTGTCGGTCTCTAGGTTCAAAACACTCAAGGTAACCGATTGTTCGTTTTGCTGCTGCACCGTTGTGCTTCCTTGTAGATTTTCTCTATCAATCCCTGGAGGCAATACATAGCTGCCTTCGTTTTGCTCGATACTAATAACACCTACTTCAAAATTATTCAATTCTGTTTGATCTAATTCTCGATCTGGATTGATGTTTGGGTCTAAGGTTCTCACATAACGTCTCCAATCGCCACGCACTAAATCCAACTCCCCAAAACGCAAAACTACCGGCATTTTAAATCCTGAAAGAAACATTCTCATAAAACGAATACTGTTAAAATCTGAAATTCCATTGATGGGTGTTCCGCTTCGAATAGGGACTCTAAATTGATACCATTTTGACTGTTGTGAATTCCCATTCTCTAGTGTAATTGTAGTGGTCTTTTCATCCACAATAAAGTTTCTTCCAGGAACCAAATCGACTTTATCCATGGAAATTTTATATTGATAGTAGCTTTCGACCGTATTCATAGTTTGATCTCTGTTAATATCTTCTACATCGGGATAGGTCGTAGCTGCCGTTGGATAAGATTCAGTAGATTGATTGATGGTCGGAGAGTTCCCTTGGGTATTGTTGAAGTTCTTGTATCTTTTAATGACTGAGGCATCTTCATCGTCCAATTGACCACCTCTAAAAAACTGGAAGTTATCGGAGGCAGGATCTGTTCTAAAATAGCTTGGTAAATTTGCTTCCGGAATGTCTAAATTTTCAGATAATTTCGTTAACTCATCTGTATCATTCAACCCATCAAAACCTAAATCCTGATTTGCTCTTGCTGCATCTTCTTCGCTAAACGCATAAATAATGGATTGATTTGAGGGTACTTTTCCCCAAATCGTTTCTATGGTGTTTTGGTCTAACCCGGATTCTGGCAGTCCGTTCTCATACATTTTTCGACTGTCCTTATTTACATCTTCTGAAATGTTTCCGAGGTTTAAATACAAATCTCCTACTTGATTTGCAGGGTCTTGTGCATCGACTCCAATAGGCAAACCTTCTTCGTTTGTAATGGAATAATTTTCATACGGATCCATAATCCAAAACTGAATGTACTCTACATTGGCTTGGTCAAAATTATTGGTGGTTAGAGGACGGGTAATTCCTGCCCAACGTGCTTCTGGATTGTCAAAAGTTCCGTCTGGCTTTACATTTGCTCCGGTATCGAAATTATAAGATCCTCTTTCATTTGGGAAATAAGCCAAATCTAAGGTTCTTAGCAAACTATTTTGGGTGATGTCTAATTGCTGATTTGGGAATAATTCTCTATAATTTATCTGTCTGGTTTCAGCTCTCGACAAATCGTCTGCACCAATTCCGGAAGGAGTGTCTCCCAAACCGTAAAAAACTTGATCGATACTATACCAGGCTAATTTTGCTCTTTTAAAATTATATTCAATACTATTAAGGCCTCCATTAAAAACATCGTTGGTATTGTTTTTTGGGGTACTTGCTAAATACCACTGTAAGGGTGATAATAATGAAATTGGTATTTGAGAGGCTTCAAAATCATCTATATAAGAAGTTGCTGCACCCGCAACATCAATACCACTTGGAGTCCCCGGCAATAAATAGGCCATGTCTGCTCTTACCGATACATTAGAAGGAACATCGGTATCTACAAAGGGCAGTTTGTTTGCTAACTTTGTGAAAAAAGGCACCTCTGCTGCATAATCTACATTCAATCCCAACATGGTATTGTTTATCGGTTCCGATCCAAAATTTACTTTTGGTGTTAAGGGTCTTTCTTCCACATTTAAAACCGTCCCTCCCAAGGTAAATTTATCGGAAAAACGATGCTCTACGTCAACTCCCATAAAGGTTTTCCGTTGCTGATTGAATACGGCATTGTTTTCTGTAGAAACACTAATAGGCACTCCAGATGCTTGCAGTCCTGGATCTATAATTTGTACTTTTCCTGCTAAATAGTCTACCACAAAATCTACTCCTTCGAGCAATTGCCTTCCACCGGCAGTTACTTTTACAGAACCTCTAGGAACATTAAAAGCGCCTATTGGAATTCCCCCAGAATTCTCTGATTTAAAGTAGCCCTTTAATAAAAATTTATCCTTGTTCTGATAATTGTTTTTTGCATTTATTTTAGTATCTAAATACAGTTCTTTAAAAACGTAATTGTCTTTGTCTTCTTGACTTGTTAGTTGCCCCTCTAAATTTCCACCAAAAGGCTCTGGCTCTGGAAAAAAGATGAAGCCATTTTGTGAATTTACAGTAATGCCCTCTACATAATCAAAATACCCATCGGCATCACGAAATTGACTTTGATCTAATTGATCCAAACGCAATACCTGCAATAACGGCTTGTTGGCGATTTCTGGAGTTTGTGCGTTTTGTAGTGTGTTTGAAGGAATTCCTGTCGCATCATCTCGATACTGAACTTCAAAACGAAAGCCGTCTTGTGACAATGGGAAAGCCCCTAAGGCATATACATTTTTCATCATCAAACGCCAAGTAGGAAATTGTTCTAAACCACCATTTCGATCATCTCTTTTGGTAGTTAATATTTCACTTCTTAATAATTTTACGGCTAAATTATTAGGCGCTTGAATACCATCATTAGAAAATTCTCCTACTTTAAATGAATTCTGATTGATTGGAGCTCCTGTTGCATCGGTCACATTGCCTGCAACCGTATATTCGTAGGCAACGGCTAAAACTTCCCCATCATTCAATCTTCTATTTAAAGAAATAAATCCAAGTTGTGGATTGAGTGTATATTCGTTTGCTTGTAATTTTCTAGCATTTTGAAGCAAGGAGTAATCACTTCCTTCTTGCATGTTGTAAGGACTACTCTGTAGAGTTGTATTTACCGTTCCCACATCTCTAATACCGCTAGATTGTGTTAACAAACCAGCTATCGTATTTGTACTATTGGAAGGGATGTTTTGCAAAGAAACGAAAGGACTATCTGCATTGGGTGTAATGTTTGTAAAATTTACCAAATTAGATGTTCCTACTTCACCGAGATCTGCAAAGGCAACAATACTTCTAAAATCTTCGGTACTGGCATTTCTATTGGTAATCCAAACTTCAATTCTAGTAATGTTAATTTGACTGTTTATCAAGGGGTATTGCTCCAATGAATTTGCATAATTATCTACAAAATATTGTGATAAGAAAAAGTGCCTGTCATTGTCATAATCGGTTGTTCTTAATTCGAAGGGCTGAATAGAAGCGCCTCCCTCGGATGTAACCGTTTTACTTTCAGAATTTTGCTGTGAAAAAACAGCTGTTATTTTGGTATTTCCAAATTTTAAATCGGTTTTCACACCAAATAAACTTTGTGCACCATTAATTAGCGAATTCTTTATCGGCATCGAAATATTACCCGCTTCAAGTCCTTGTATAATACCGTCTTCTGAAAAATTTGTTAAATCATCTTTATAACTGTCAACCTTGTTCCCAAGAGCTCCAACTTTTTTCTTAATACCACCCAATTTATCATTAAAACCACCTGTTTTACTTCCTGATCCTTGCGATTCATCTGAATTTTCAGAAGGGAGAAACTGAACTTTCACTAAGTTTTGAAAATCGAATGTTGATTGTGTATCATAGTTTGCTGTGAACTGTAATCGCGTTCCAACTTTCGCCTGCAAGCTGATGTTAATTTGTTGATCAAAATCAAAAGTAAGACTGCTCCTGTTTTCTTCTGAAATTTGTGGATTCTCTGTATTTTGATAAATAACGCCTAACTTTAAATTTAAATTTCCCGTAGGAATTACTTCTACCTTGTTACTCCCAAAAATAGTTTCAAAGAATTTAGAATTTACATAATAGGCGGGTAGTAAGTTTTTTCGAGCAGCAAGTGCATCGCTAGTTTTTCCGTTTGCTGCAGTAACTTTCTCCTTAAAGTACAAGAGCATATCTCTTTTTAAGCGATATCTCTTGTATTGTTCGGGGGTTAAATAAATAGGAGTTCTTGTATAATAATCTCCTATTTTTTCTAAAATCACGTATTTGTTAAGAACACTATCAAAAATAATTTCTTTTTCCGCTAAATAGTCTAGAAACAGACCTCCTGTTTGGTTTTTTGTAAAGTTATAGGTTAAATCTATAGTATCTTTTTCAACTTCTGGAGCATTGCTACCTGCCATGAATTGTGAAAACGAAGAAATGCTTGTCAACAAAGCAAACACGACGAACAAAAATATATTTTTTAAATACTTCTTCAAGAGACTATAAATTCTTTAGCGCTAATTTTATAAGTTGCTCAACGGAAGCATCTTTGTGTGTTTTTATAATGGAAGAAATCACCTTTTCAGATTGTTTTCTTGCAAAACCTAATACCTCCAAAGCAGATAACGCTTCTTCTTTGTTTGTATTGTTTGTGTAGACAGAAACTTCATCTAAATCAAATGTTTTTAAAATTTTATCTTTTAGGTCTACAATGACTCTTTGTGCTGTTTTGGCACCGATTCCTTTCACAGATTGAATTACGGGCACATTTTCTGAGGCAATCGCTTGTTGTATTTCTTCAGAAGTCATGGACGACAACATGGTTCTAGCGATACTAGGTCCTACACCAGAAACAGAAATTAAAAGTCTAAAAACTTCTCTTTCTGTTTTGTTGATAAAACCAAACAAGGTATGTGCATCTTCTCGAATTAAAAGATGTGTATATAAGACCACTGCTTCCTGATCTGGAAGACTCGAAAACGTATTTAAAGAGATGTGCAATAGATATCCAACTCCATTGCAATCTACAACGACATAGGTAGGATTTTTTTCTACCAATCTCCCTCTTATTTGTGTAATCATACCCTTCTATTTATGCTCCTAATGTAGCTTTTATTTTGAATTTTTTTCTTTTTCCTGTGCATCTACAGCAGCTAGTGCCGCCATATTGACTATTTCGTCTACACTTGACCCCAATTGCAAGATATGTACTGGCTTACTAAACCCTAAAATAACGGGACCAATCGATTCTGCTCCATCAATTTGTTTTAATAATTTGTAGGTGATATTTGCCGATTCTAAATTTGGGAAAATAAGCACATTTACTTTTTTACCATTCAATTTTGAAAACGGAAATTCTTTTGCCAACATTTCTGGATTTAATGCAAAATCTGCTTGAACTTCTCCATCAACTACTACATTTGGAAAATTACGATGGATGTAGGATACTGCTTCTCTAATTTTCTTGGAAGTTTCTGTGTTTGAAGATCCAAAATTCGAAAATCCTAACATGGCAATATTGGGTTTCATTCCAAACATCGTTACCAATTTAGAAGTCATCTGAGATATTTTTGCTAAATCTTTTGCAGATGGATTCACATTAATGGTGGTATCTGCTAAAAATAAAGGACCTTGTTTCGTCAACATCAAATTACAGGCAGCGATTCTAGTAACTCCTTTCGATTTTTCGATGAGCTCCAGCATGGGTTTCACTACGGTTGGATAAGGTCTTGAATATCCAGTAATTAAAGCATCTGCTTCTCCTTCATTGACTAACATTGCTGCAAAATAATTACGTTCTCGCATTAATTTCACTGCTTCTGAGTAGGTTTTTCCTTTGCGTTGTCTTCGCTCCCAATAAACCTTCCCAAAACGTTCTCTTCTTTCTTTTTCTTCGTCTGTCTTTGGGTCAATAATTGGCACATCTGCTGTAAAACCAATTTCTTCTTTCAGCGCTAAAATCAAATCTTTTCTCCCTAATAAAATAGGCTTTCCTAATTTTTCATCATGCACTCTTTGCGCCCCTTTTAGCACATCTAAATGATCTGCTTCTGCAAAAACAATGCGCTTTGGATTGCTTTTGGCTCTGTTGTGTAATATTCTAATTTCTTTACTTCCAGAACCCGATCTTTCCATAAGTTCCTCACGGTATTTGTTCCAATCCTCAATTGGCTCTAGGGCCACTCCAGAGTCCATCGCCGCTTTTGCAACCGCTGGTGGAATCTCGTAAATAAGTCTTGGATCAAAAGGTTTCGGGATTATGTATTCTTTTCCATAGGTCAAACTCACCTCATCATAGACAATGTTCACTTGCTCGGGCACGGATTTTTTAGCCAAATCTGCCAATGCGTGAACCGCTGCCATTTTCATTTCTTCATTAATTTTAGTAGCTCTGACATCTAAAGCTCCTCTAAAAATAAATGGAAAACCAAGTACGTTGTTTACCTGGTTTGGATGATCGGAACGACCAGTAGCCATTAAAATATCTTCTCTTGTAGCGACCGCTAAATCATATTCTATTTCGGGTTCTGGATTTGCCATGGCAAATACAATTGGGTTTTTTGCCATCGACAACAACATGGCTGGAGTCACTACATTTCCTGTAGATAATCCAATAAAAACATCGGTATTGTGCATCGCTTCTTCCAAAGTATTGAGGTCTTCGCTCGTGGCAAACTCAGCTTTTTGTGAAGTAAGGTTGTCTCGATCTTTTCGAATGACTCCTTTGCTATCACACATGATAATATTTTCTTTTTTGGCGCCTAATTTCAAATACAATCTTGTACAAGAAATTGCAGCTGCACCAGCTCCGTTAACAACTATTTTAACATCCGCAAAACTTTTCTCAGCAATATCAATTGCATTTTTTAACGCGGCCGCAGAAATAATGGCAGTTCCATGTTGATCATCATGCATAACAGGAATGTCTAAATCCTCTTTGAGTCTTCGTTCTATTTCAAAAGCTTCTGGTGCTTTAATATCTTCTAGGTTAATTCCACCAAAAGTGGGTGCAATTGCTTTTACAGTTTCTATGAATTTATCGACATCTGTGGCATCTACTTCAATGTCAAAAACATCGATATCTGCAAATATTTTAAACAATAAGCCCTTCCCCTCCATTACAGGTTTTGAGGCTTCTGGCCCAATATTTCCCAATCCTAAAACAGCTGTACCATTTGTAATCACAGCAACTAAATTTCCTTTGGTAGTATACTTATAAACGTTATTTCTATCTTTTACTATTTCTAAACATGGTTCTGCAACACCCGGCGAATAGGCCAAAGCCAAATCGTGCTGAGTTGCATACTTTTTGGTAGGCTCAACGGCAATCTTCCCTGGTTTTGGTTTTGCGTGGTATAGTAAGGCTTCATGTCTTTTTCTAGAATCACTCATAAAAAAATATAGTTTGTTTTTAACTAACAAATATAAGGTTTTCAAGTGAAGCTCTGCCCTTTATTCCATTCTTTTGAAATCCTTCATTCTTAGAAAATTGAACTTTAAAAAAAGGGGCATACTCTTTGAAATTATAGCTACAAGAGAAAACACGATTTTCGGGTAGATTCTTATTTTTTTT
>Ga0115572_10002278_pt1 | contig 15399 bp, 10 predicted proteins | sample COGITO_mtgs_1206_FD_88681 | JGI IMG/M metagenome (GOLD analysis project Ga0115572, IMG submission 88681) | Pelagic marine microbial communities from North Sea - COGITO_mtgs_120607 | ecosystem: Environmental > Aquatic > Marine > Epipelagic | place: Germany:Helgoland, sampling site Kabeltonne... | reverse complement strand
GTTGATTGGCAATCGTTAACGATGGGCTGTCCGCTGAACGATGTAAGCTATTTTATGGGAACGTCGCTCTTGGGCCCCGATCGAGATCAAGAAGAGGCTGCTTTGATACGGCATTACTTAGGCGTTCTAAAAAGCTATGGTGTTGACCTTAAATTTGATGATGCGTTTGCCTATTATCGTAACTACGCCCCGGCGGGCATGATTATGGCGCTGATTGCTTCCATGATTGTGGGTGAAACTGAGCGCGGCAATGACATGTTTATGGTGATGGCAAAACGTAGCATCGAGATGAGCCGGTCCTTGGGCGTTTTAAACTAGGCGCGGCTTGGGGCGAGGGCTGGGTTTGCCGGCAGGTGGTTAAACCGCTCTGAATCCCTTTGCGCGGCATAAGCCTGCACGATCGGTTCAAGTTCTTGAGGGGACGCGCCGTGCAGAATGACGCCGTCGCAGCCTAGGTCAAACTGGTGGTTAATCGCAGTGACGCACGCTGTGGGCGACCCGTAGGCCGCTGGTGCCAGCCAGGCATCTGGAATCAGGGTCGCCACAATTTCAAGCGCTTCGGTTGTGGCATTTTGATCCAGGGCGCCTTGGAAATTCCGTACCAATTCATGGGCTCGAAAACGCGCCAGCACGGCGGGGTCCCATTGGTTGGTTGAGACCATGAGGTCGCCATAGGCCTGCAAATAAGTTGCCATTCGGCCGACGCGTTTTTTCAACTGCAGCGGCGCAGGCAAATGATCGCCAATGGTTGCCAGGCAAGACCAAACGCGAACATCGTCCGGATTTCGACCGGCTTTGATCGCGGCATGCTTAACGGTCTCTACCGCCCTTTTGGTGGTTTCATCTGTGAAAAAGGTGTGTAGTACGACGGCGTCAAAGGCCCGGCCACCGAGGGCGAGGGAATTTGGGCCAAAGGCGGTGAGCGTCAGCGGGATGTGTTCGTCAAAGTTGGGATCAAGTCGGAGCGCCGGCCACGCGCCCGCGGGGCCTGCGTGATTTACAATGGTTTCACCCAGGTGGAGGCGGCGCATAATACCCGCGAAATCCTCCATCGCTCGAGTGGTGATAGGCGGCAATCCAAAGGCTTTAAAGACCGGCTCAATGCCGCGCCCGAGACCCAGTGAAAACCGCCCGCCTGTTAAAAAATGCATGGTGCTCGCAAACGAGGCAGTCACCATCGGGTGACGGGTGTTTTGATTGGTTGCGGCAGTTGCGATCCCGATTTTGCTTGAGATGGCGCCAACGGCGCCCGAGAGGGTTGCGATCTCCTTAATATTGAACCGCTCTGATATGAAACATGCCCCCAGGCCAAGACGTTCCGCCATTTGAACTTCAGCAATTAAATCCCGTGGGGATTCCGGTGCGCCGGCTAGCGTATAAAAACCCAATTCATTCATGGAAGGTGTTGTCATCGAGCGATTCCTAGTGGGTTTTTGGGGCGCGTTCTGCTGAGCACTCAGGGTGCCAGTTCTGTATATTTTTGTCTAGAAATGGGTTTTACTACTTTTCGTTTAATCCGTCAGAGCGCGTCGCGCGTTGAAGTGAAACCCTGATGTCCCTATTTTTGAAATCGTTAAAGGAGTTGCCGCCTTTTGGTCAGGCCCTGGGTATGGTCTTGGATGAAGCCGATACAGGTCCTGGGGTTGCGGTCTTGCTGCCCGGCGCGGCGCGGCTCAGTGGCGACGATCAAGACGAGGTTTTTCATACCGGCGTGATTCTCGCAACCCTCGACAATACGGCGGGCTGGTGTATCCGGGACCACCCGGATTATGTGGAAGGCACATCGATGGCGACCCTCGATCTGCGGGTCGATTTTGTAACCCCTGCCAGTCTGCGTGAGACCCTTCGGGTGCGGGCAGTTTGTGAAGGGTTTGATGGGGACATTGCGTTTGTGCGGGCAACAGCAGAAACCCTGAATACCAAGGTTCTGATTGCAACCGGTCAAGCAACCTTTATGTTGGGGACGCCCAGTGGACCAAATCTAGCAACGCCTGCAAACCCGGTAGGCGGTTCCCTTGAATAAGCCGGTTCAGGCGGGTGGTTCATTGCCAAGCCTTGCGTTAGCGCAGCAACAATTGATCAAAATGCCCTATGCCGCGTTTCTGGGGGTGTCGCTTAGGGTGGGGCCAGATGGCCTAGAAACTTCGACCCGGAGTCGCGCTGATTTGATTGGCAATACCAACTTGCCCGCATTGCACGGCGGGGTCATCGGCAGTTTGCTGGATATTACTGGGATGCTAACCCTTGTGTTTCTGAAAGCCCTTGATCAGTCGCCGCGACTCATCGATATGGACATCGATTATTTGCGCTCTGGACAAGCGCAGCCAACCCATGGCCGGGCGGAAATTGTTCGGGGTGGTCGCCGAATGGCCAACCTTCGAGCGGTGCTCTGGCAGGATGACCCGGAGCGGCCGATCGCAATTGGCCGCCTGCAGTTTTTGCTTCCCAAAACCGAGACGACACGCGGCGGCCTTGAAGTTAGTCGGTGACCGCCCCGGTTGAGGCAGAACTCACAAGTTTTGCATACTTTGCGAGCACGCCGCGCTCAGTATAAGGTTTTGGCGCTTGCCATTGCGTCCGGCGCTCAGCCAATTCCGCGTCACTGACGAGCACGTTCATTTCGTTGGCGTCGGCATCGATCTCAATTCGATCGCCGTCTTGTAAAAGTGCGATGGGCCCGCCGTCAAAGGCCTCTGGCGTGATGTGACCAATCACAAAACCGTGGGAGCCACCGCTAAAGCGGCCATCGGTGATGAGGGCAACCTCTGATGACAAGCCGCGGCCATTGATAGCGCTGGTCGGTGAGAGCATCTCGCGCATACCGGGGCCACCTTTTGGGCCCTCATAACGAACCACCACCACATCGCCCGGTTCGACCGTACCATCTAAAATTGCCGCAAGGGCTGCTTCTTCACCATGGAAGCAGCGGGCGCTTCCCGAGAATTTTAAGCCCTCATGGCCGGTGATTTTCGCCACCGCGCCGCCGGGTGCAACGTTACCCTTCAAGACAACCAAGTGGCTGTCTTTCTTAATCGGATTGGAAAGTGGGCGGATGATATTTTGGTCCGCCGGGTAAGGCGCAACCGATGCTAGGTTTTCGGCCAAGGTTTTACCCGTGACCGTTAAGCAGTCACCGTGCAGTAAGCCGGCCTCGAGCAGGGTTTTCATGAGCGGTTGAATCCCGCCAATGGCAATCAGTTCGCTCATTGAATACAGTCCGGCTGGGCGCATATCGGCCAGAACGGGTACTCGTTTTCCGATCGTTGTGAAGTCGTCAATCGACAGGGGCACGTTTGCTGCATGGGCGATGGCCAGCAAATGCAGTACCGCGTTGGTTGAACCTTCAAGGGCAATGGTGACAGTGATGGCATTTTCAAAGGCTTCGCGGCAAAGAATGTCGCTGGGCTTAATGTCCGCTTGAATGAGCTTAACAACCGCTTCTCCCGCCGCGAGGCAGTCCTGACGCTTTTGCGGAGAAATCGCTTCTTGGGCCGATGAATTTGGTAAGGATAATCCCAGGGCTTCGATGGCCGAGGCCATCGTGTTGGCGGTATACATGCCGCCGCAAGAGCCCGGGCCCGGGATTGAGGTGGCTTCGATATCTTTTAGCGCGAGCTCGGATAGATTGCCGCTGGCGTATTGGCCAACGGCCTCAAACACAGAAACCACATCGCGTCGATCTTTACCGGGTTGGATCGTGCCGCCGTAGACGAACACGCTGGGTCTATTGAGTCGGGCCATCGCAATGGCACAGCCGGGCATGTTTTTATCGCAGCCGCCAATGGCGACGAAACCGTCAAAGCCTTGACCTGCGACCACTGTTTCGATCGAGTCTGCAATGACTTCTCGTGAGACTAAGGAATAGCGCATCCCGGGCGAACCCATGGAGATACCATCGCTGACGGTAATGGTATTAAAGGTAATGGCTTTGGCGTTGGCATCTTCGGCGCCGATCGCCGCCGCTTCAGCGAGTTCGTTGATGTGGACGTTGCAGGGCGTCAGATTGCTCCAGGTTGAGGCAATGCCCACCTGAGGCTTTGAAAAATCCGCTTCTGAAAAGCCGACAGCATGGAGCATTGCCCTGGCGGCGGCTTTCTCGAGTCCGTCAACAACTTGAGAGGAATAGGGTCTTTTAGTTGGGCCGCTCATGGCATGTTTCCTGTGCTAAGGGGAGAGGCAAAATAGCATAATTGCGCGTCGGTATCGACTCATCAACGCGCGAGGGGTGTATGCCGAAACGTTGGCGTCGAGCGCTTTGGTTAATCTGATGCCCTGCTGGCAAAGCATGAAATCATTTCATGGAACGCCCGAAATCATGGGATACTGCGATTTAGAATGGGAGTCGCAAGATGAATAAAATGAGTTGGCCCTACACTGCCGGGGCTTTCCCAATGATCTGTCGGACCGAAGGCTTGTATCTGTTTGATGAGGCCAACAGGCCGATCTTAGATGCAGCTGGCGGCGCAGTCGTGACCAATATTGGCCATGGACGACAGCGGGTTGCGAACGCTTTGGGTCGCGCCGCAGAAGCAACCAGTTATGTGGTCCCGCCGTTTGTTACCCCCAGTCGCCAAGCCCTCGTCGATACCCTTGCCGCGGATTGGTTGTCACCAACGCTGACCCGGGCGCATTTTACGTCTGGCGGTACGGAAGCCAATGAAGCGGCTATGAAGCTCGCGCTGCAATATCAGCAGGGGATTGGCGAGGTTCAAAGAACCAAGCTCATTGGGCGCTCCATTTCATACCATGGCACAACCTTAGCAACCGCCGCGATCAGCGGTCATCCAACGCGCAAACGGGGCTTGGAGCAGGCGCTGCCGAGCTACCTGAGCGTGCCAGCGCCGTACCCCTTACGTGCGCCGAGTGGTGTGAATTCCGTTTCGCTCGGTCAGTATTATGTGGATCAAATGCGGGATGTGATCTTGGCGGAAGGCCCTCGGACCATCGCTGGGTTTATTGCTGAGCCCATAACGGGCTCCTCCGGCGGGGCGATCGTGCCGCCTGATGATTACTGGCCCAAAGTACGGGCGTTGTGCGATGAATTTGGTCTGATCTTGATTCTGGATGAGGTGATGACGGGCTTTGGTAGAACCGGTACCCCCTTTGGCTATCAGCATTGGCCCATAGAACCTGATATTTTAGTCAGCGGTAAAGGGCTTGCTGGAGGATATGCGCCCTTGGGGGGTGTGTTTACCAATGAGCGGGTTGGTGCGGTCATCGAGGAAAATGGCTTTCAAGTGATGTTCAATACCTTTGGCGCGCATCCTGCGGCTTGCGCAGCGGCCGTGGAGGTTTTGAATATCCTGAAAGAAGAAGGGCTTGTTGCCGAAGCGGCTCAAAAAGGGGCCTATTTGCACGCGCAATTGCATGCTGCGTTTGACGAGCATCCTCATGTTGCTGAAGTTCGAGGACGCGGCCTTCTGGCCGCCATTGAAGTGGTTGCGGATCGATCTGATTTGACCCAATTTGACCCGGCGCTGGGCATGACGAGCGCGATTGTCAATGAAGGGCTTGAGCGCGGTGTGTTTTACTATGCTGGTGGCACGGGTGTGGTGCGAGACGTGGTTTGCCTAGGGCCGGCGTTCATTGTCACGACGGATCAGATTGATGAGATGGTCTCAACGCTGGTTGCCTCTGTGGATGCGGCGATCGCAAAGCTGCCTTGACCTGCCCCCCAGCGCTGCTTTTGGATGGGTAAGATCGATCAGTTTCAAGATCGATAAGATCGATCAGTTTCAAGATCGATCAGCTTTAAGACCTTTTAATGAGGTCCGTTTCAAGATGGTTTAATTCGATCAAGATCGCGCCGGCTCAGGCGCCATTAAAGATTCAACTGGAGGGAGCCTATGAGCACGGGTTTTGCCAAAACATTGTTAAATCGAGAAGTCTTGGCGCTGTCCTGTGGCGCCATGATCGGTTGGAGTTGGGTTTTGCTGACCGGCGAGTGGTTGGCCCGCGCCGGGACGCTGGGCACGCTGGTGGCGTTTGTGATTGGCTCAGGCATCGTGCTGCTGATCAGTTTGACCTATGCCGAACTGGCCGCGGCGATGCCGTTAACGGGTGGTGAGCATCATTACACCAAGCGGGCGCTGGGGTACACGGCATCATTTGTTGCGAGCTGGGCGGTGGTGGTCGCGTATGTCACGGTCTGCGTCTTCGAGTCGGCTGCGTTGCCGACAGCGCTCGAATATCTATTCCCAAATTTAGCCGTTGGTTTGCTCTGGGAAGTGGCGGATTCGCCAGTTTATCTGTCGATGGTGTTGATTGGCGCGTTGGCCACCGCGCTGATGACCTATATTAACTACCTGGGAATTCGGTTTGCCGCCTTTGTTCAAACGGTGATCACGGTGCTATTTATCACCGTTGGGGTCTTGTTTTTTTTCGGCGTGAGCCTGCACCCGTCACCCGAACCCGCAGTACCGCAGTGGACAAACGGCATCCCGGGTATTTTGAGCGTTCTGGTAATGGTGCCCGCCTTGATGGTTGGGTTCGACGTGATTCCGCAGAGTGCTGAAGAGATCAATTTGCCGCCAAACCGAATTGGGCGACTCTTGGTGTTGTCGGTTGGGCTCGCGGGCGCTTGGTATATTGCCATCTCTCTCGCGGTTGGCAGCGCGCTGACCTTCGATGGGCTTGGCGCCTCGACGATGCCGACAGCCGATGCAATGGCTGCGGTATGGGGAAGCTCGCTGATGGGGCAGATCATGCTGCTGGCCGGCGTGGGTGGGATATTAACCAGTTGGAACGCGTTTATTATTGGCGGCAGTCGTATTCTCTATGCGCTCTCTGCATCGGGGATGATTCCTCGTGTATTTTCACGATTGCATCCTAAATACCAAACGCCTTATGTGAGCATTCTCACCATTGGCGCACTGAGCTTGTTGTCGCCGTTATTTGGGCGTGCGGTGTTGGTTTGGTTAGTGGATGCGGGTAGCTTTGCCATTGTTGTGGCCTATTTGCTGGTCGTCGTGTCTTTTTTAAAATTGCGACGGGCAGAGCCTTCGATGCCGCGGCCATTTCGGGTGCCGCTGGGCGGCCTCGTCGGCGCCTTGGCGCTGATCCTAACGTTTTGTTTATTACTGCTGTATTTGCCAGGTAGCCCGGCAGCATTGCTTTGGCCTGAGGAGTGGCTGATGTTGCTGGTTTCGGCGGCGGTGGGCGCGGTGTTTTATTGGCGTGGCCCGGCTAGGCAGCAAGCGGCGCAGGCCGCAAAATGACAGCGCGCGGGTTGCAGGTGCCCTTATGGCCCCTTAAAGTAGAGCGCTGACATCGCTTAATCGACAAATGCATTAAGCGGATTTTGAACCGAGTAGAATTTAACGCAATTAAGGAACAGAACATGGGTGAGGTATATATCGTTGAAGCGTGCAGGAGTGCAATTGGTAAGCGCGGCAAAGGGCTTGCAGGCTTAAAACCGGCAGATTTGTTGGGCAAGGTCCAAAAAGCGGCACTCGATCGGTCTGGCATCAACCCATCGGAAATCGACCAAGTTGTCGGTGGGTGCGTCTCTCAAGTGGGTGAGCAGTCCTTTAACATTGCTCGGATTGCCTGGCTCTCACAAGGCTTGCCTTTAGAAGTCGCCTCAACCACCGTTGACTCCCAATGCGGTTCGAGCCAACAAGCGACGTCCATGGCAGCCTCGATGATTGGTGCGGGAATTGAAGAGGTTGTGATGAGTTGCGGCGTTGAAATGATGAGTCGGGTGCCACTGGGTTCGAATATGAAAGATGGCTCGCCAATGGGCGAGTCCTACAGCCAGCATTATCAACCCACAAGCCAGTTTATGGGCGCGGCGATGATTGCTGAAGAGTATCAAATTACGCGCGGCGATACGGATCAATTTGGATTAGAGAGTCAGCAAAAGGCCATCCAAGCCTGGGCTGAAGGTCGGTTTGACCGGGAAGTCGCGGCCATTGAGGCGCCTATTTTGAACGAAAAGTTCGAGCCAACCGGAGAGATGCGAATTGTTGATCGAGATGAAGGGTTGCGGGAAACAACGCTTGAGTCGCTTGCAGGTTTGAGCGCGGTGCCGGGTCAAGAGATCCATACGGCCGGTTCTAGTTCTCAAGTATCCGATGGCGCAGCGGCGGTCATCATGGCCAGTGGGCCTGCCTGTGAGCGGTTAGGGTTGAAACCGCGTGCAAAGATCAAAGCCACGACGTTGGTGGGCGTCGATCCGGTCACAATGCTAAAAGGCCCAATTCCAGCGACACGTAAGGTGCTCGAGCGAGCAGGCCTTTCCTTGGAGGATATCGATGTCTTTGAGGTGAACGAGGCATTTGCCTCGGTGGTCCTAGCCTGGGAGAAAGACCTAGGGGTCGATCACAGTAAAGTGAATGTGAATGGCGGCGCGATTGCCTTGGGGCATCCAACGGGGAGCACCGGAGCACGCTTAATCACCACCGCCCTGCACGAACTCGAGCGGACGGGTGGACGATATGCTTTGATCGCGATGTGTTGCGGCGGCGGGATTGGCACCGGGACCATTATTGAACGGTTAGATTAGGAGCCGCGCAAGCCCAGTGCCAAGAGGCGCTGGGCTGGTTTTGTCATGCCGCCAGAGTCGCCTGTATTGTCACCAAGCGCCTGTTTGAGCGTCCGAGTGCGTCAGGCGACCTGTTCACCCGATGCGAGTAAACGTTGCTTTAAGTCCTGCAGTTGTTCCCACAGTGCGCCCGGTACCTTCTCCCCGAAGCTCTGGTAGTAAGCCTCAATCAGCGGGATCTCAGCTAGCCAGCCCTCGACATCCACCTTCAGTAACGTTGAGATGGCGTCATCGGACAGATTAAGGTTTGTGAAATTAATGCCGTCGAGGGTGGGTAGGCGCCCGATAGGGGTATCAATGGCGTCGGCGCGGCCCGCGCAGCGCTCAAAAACCCATTCTAGGACCCGGGCGTTTTCTCCAAATCCGGGCCAAACGAAACCGCCGTCATCGTCTTTTCGGAACCAATTCACGTAAAAAATCTTAGGCAATTTTGCGCCAGGCGTCTGACCAATGTTGATCCAGTGCTGCCAATAGTCGGCCATGTTGTAGCCGCAGAAAGGGAGCATTGCCATCGGGTCTCGTCGCAGTTCGCCGATTTTTCCAGCGGCTGCCGCGGTTTTTTCAGAGGATACGATCGAGCCGAAGAAAGTGCCTTGGGCCCAGTCTTTGGCTTCGTTCACCAAGGGTACGACGGATGCTCGACGGCCTCCGAACAAAATTGCACTAATGGGAACGCCTTTTAAGTCTTCCCATTCATCGGCAATGGCAGGGCATTGAGCCGCCGACACGGTGAAGCGTGCATTGGGGTGCGCCGCTGGGGTTCCGCTGTCAGGTGTCCAAGGGTTGCCAAGCCAGTCGGTTAACCGTGCGGGCAGTTCCGGGGTCATCCCTTCCCACCAAATATCACCATCCTCGGTTTCGGCAACATTGGTAAAGATGCAGTTGCCATGAAGGGCTGCCATTGCATTGGGGTTGGTCTCCATGCCGGTTCCTGGCGCAACGCCAAAAAAGCCGGCTTCGGGATTTATGGCGTAAAGCTGGCCATCATCCCCAAATTTCATCCAGCAGATATCATCACCGACGGTCTCAACGGTCCAGCCTGGAATGCTGGGTACGAGCATCGCGAGATTGGTTTTACCGCACGCACTTGGAAAAGCGCCAGCGACATAACGGTATTCACCTTCTGCATTGGTGAGTTTCAAAATAAGCATGTGCTCGGCTAACCAGCCTTCTTGTTTGGCCATCGCGGAGGCGATTCGAAGTGCGAAACACTTTTTACCCAGCAAGGCATTGCCGCCATAGCCGGAGCCAAAACTCCAAATTTCTCGTGTTTCGGGAAAATGCGCAACGTACAGGTTCTCCGGGTTGCAAGGCCAAGCGGCCCCAGTCGTGCCATCGGTTATGGGTTGCCCGACTGAATGCAGACAGGGAACGAACGCACCGTCAGTGCCCAGTTCTGTAAGGACCGCCCGTCCGACCCGCGTCATAATGTGCATGCTAGCAACGACATAAGGCGAATCTGAGATTTCAACACCGATATGAGCGATTGGGGAGCCCACGGGTCCCATGCTGAAGGGAATGACGTACATCGTTCTGCCGCGCATGCAACCTTTAAACAGGTCAGTCAGGGTGCTGCGCATTTGATCCGGATCAGCCCAATGATTGGTAGGGCCTGCGTCAGCCTCTTGTGCGCTACAAATGAAGGTTCTGCTTTCCACTCGGGCAACATCAGCTGGATCTGATCGGACAAGATAACTGTTAGGGCGAATTTCGGGATTCAGTGGCTTTGCCACACCCGCGTCGGTGAGTGCGATCATCATTTGACGATATTCTTCTGGGCTGCCATCGCAAAGAACCAACTCGTCTGGTTCGCACAAGGCTTTGATCTCTTCAATCCATCGATTTAGGCGGGGGTGTTGCGTCATGATTTCGGGTCCATAATGTTTTGCTTTGGCTTTTGGCCTTTGCAGTTCGGCGCCAGAAGTTCTCCGGAGCCGTTTACCTTCCTGTCATTAAAACAGGATCATCTTGCCTTGGCGACCCTGGTTTAGGGGTTCCAGCGTGCCTTTTAGTGAGGCAAGAGATGATGTGATTCGGGACGATAGCAAGGGTTAAAGCAATAAAAAAAAGAATAAAAGTAGAATAATATATTCTAAATGCTCAACGATTAGACGCCGGTGACATCGCCCCAGTCAGCTCATAAAATCACCCGATTGGCGATCCTGTCAGACGGATTTAGACTGAACGTTGAGGAACCGCTTAAAACGGCTACAATAGGCGCCTTTGTCCCAGTCCTTTGCACGAGTGCGATCAATGTCAACAGATTCCCGTCAAGGCTTGTTCGACTACCAACCCTATTGGGCTGAATGCTTCGGAACAGCGCCCTTCTTACCCACCTCGAGGGCCGAAATGGATGCCCTGGGTTGGGATCAGTGCGATGTGATCATCGTGACGGGCGACGCCTATGTTGATCACCCCAGTTTTGGCATGGCGGTGATCGGCCGCGTGCTGGAGTCGCATGGCTTTAGAGTCGGGATTATTGCCCAGCCGGACTGGCAATCGGCGGCGGCCTTCCAAGCGTTGGGTGAGCCCAGTCTGTATTTTGGTGTGGCTGCTGGCAACATGGACTCCTTAATTAATCATTACACGGCGGACCGAAAACGAAGAAACGATGACGCTTACTCGCCAGCGGGTGCGCCCGGTCTGCGACCGGATCGAGCGGTGATTGTTTATGCCCAACGCTGCCGCGAGGCTTATGGGCAGGTCCCATTGGTGATCGGGTCGATCGAGGCCAGTCTGCGGCGAATTGCACATTACGATTATTGGAGCGACAAAGTACGGCGCTCCATTTTGCTGGACTCGGGCGCAGACCTTTTGTTGTACGGCAATGCAGAGCGCGCGTTGGTTGAGATGACGCACCGGCTTGCTGCCGGGGACACGATTAAAGACCTCAAAGATATTCGAGGAACGGCCTTTGTGACCTCAACGCTGCCGGACGCGTATTCGGTGATTGATGAGAGTCAACTGCCTGAGGCCAAGGTTGCAGGGGGCGCGTCTGTGCAGTTGATTGCTCGGTCTGGTCCGATGGCGCAACCTGTGCCGGCAGAACAGCCCGTCGTCAAACCCCATGTCAGAATCAAGTCACACGCCGTGGATGAGATACTGCAGCCGTTACCCACGAAGGCCCTGAGTGTTATTCAATTGCCGAGCTTTGAGTCCGCTAAAGCGGACGATTTACTCTACGCGCACGCTTCTCGCATTTTGCATCGCGAGACGAACCCCTTAAATGCTAAGCCATTGGTGCAACAACACGGCAACCGGTGGGTTTGGCTTAATCCGCCACCCATCCCGCTGTCGACACCGGAAATTGATCGGGTTTTTGAATTGCCTTACCAACGGGTGCCACATCCCCGTTACGGCGATGCCAAAATCCCAGCGTACGAGATGATTCGGTTTTCGGTGAACATTATGCGGGGCTGTTTTGGGGGCTGCAGTTTCTGTTCGATCACAGAACATGAAGGCCGGATTATCCAAAGTCGCAGCGAAGCGTCTATCCTCAATGAGATCGAACAGATTCGAGATAAAACCCCTGGTTTCACCGGCGTCATCTCGGATCTGGGTGGACCAACAGCGAATATGTGGCGGCTGGCCTGTAAAGACCGCGCGATCGAGGCCAGTTGTAAACGACCTTCCTGCGTCTATCCCGGGATTTGCAAGAATTTGAATACGGATCAAACGCCGTTGATTGGCTTGTACCGAAAGGCGCGGGCAATCCCTGGCGTAAAAAAGGTCTTGATTGCCTCCGGCCTGCGCTATGACCTCGCGGTTGAAACACCAGAGTATGTAGAAGAGTTGGTGAAGCACCACGTTGGCGGCTATCTCAAAATTGCGCCGGAACATACCGAGAGCGGACCGTTATCAAAGATGATGAAGCCGGGCATTGGCACTTATGATGCCTTCAAGGCCTTGTTTGATCGGTTCTCCGCCGAGGCTGAAAAAGAGCAATACCTCATCCCCTATTTTATTGCAGGCCACCCTGGCACCACTGATGACGATATGATGAATCTTGCGCTGTGGTTAAAGTCCAATGGCTTTCGGGCGGATCAAGTGCAGTCGTTTTATCCGTCGCCGATGGCAACCGCGACTGCGATGTACCATAGCGGCTCTGACCCCTTGCATCGGGTGGGGCGTCGCGCCGTGCCAGTTGATAGTGTTAAGAATCCGGAGCAACGCCGATTGCATAAGGCATTCTTGAGATACCACGACGCCAATAATTGGCCGATGTTAAGACAAGCGCTTAGGCGGATGGGACGAGCAGATCTAATTGGTAATACACGCTCGCATCTTGTGCCGCGAACCCAGTTTGGGGGTCCCATTGCGATGGGACAACCCTTCAAAACCCAGCATTTGGGCTTGCCGAAAGTGCCGAAAGCGCCGAAGCATCGTGCAAAAGCCAAGCCCAAGTCATCCGGGCGGCGCTAGGTCAAACCGCGTCGCTGAGCGCGAGGTGATCCCGCAGTTCGCGTTTCAAGAATTTACCGCTCGCATTGCGGGGCAGGGGGGCTTCCAATATCCAGAGATAGCGAGGGATCTTGTGCTTTGCCATGAGCGTGGCACAGAAGCTGCGGATATCATCAGGCGTGGCTTTCTGGTTTGGCTTTAAGTAGATTGCCGCCCCAACTTCTTCGCCCAGTCGATCATCCGGCACGCCAAATACGCTGCACTCCGCGAGCGCGTCAATTTGGAACAAGACGCTTTCAACCTCAGAGCAGTAGATATTTTCACCGCCGCGCAAGACCATGTCTTTAACCCGGTCGACGATGAAAATAAACCCAGTGTCATCAATGGTTGCAACATCTCCAGTATGCAGCCAGCCCTCTGTGATCGACTCCTTGGTCGCCTCGACTCGGTTTAAATACCCTTTAATCACGGGCGCGCCTCGCACAAGCAGTTCCCCTGGGGTGCCGTGGGTCTGATTGCCCTCGCTATCGATTGTTTTGACTTCAAAGGACGGCATCGCTGGACCACAGCTATCAGGCTTGTCGACGAAGAAATCGCCGCCGACGGAGGTAATGATGCCGCAGGTTTCGGTCATACCATAGCCCGTGCTGGGCCGAGCATTGGTGATGGATTGATCGATTTTCCCAACGAGGTCGGGTTGCAATTGCGCGCCGCCACCGCCGACCGAAATGAGGCTCGAGGTGTCATATTTATCGAAATCTGGGTGGGTGATCAGTTCCCGACTCATAACCGGCACGCCGGTCAGGTTCGTCACCTTTTCGCGTTCGATCAATGCCAAGGCAGCGCCAGCATCCCACTTGTACATGTGCACTAACTTGCCGCCCCCAAGGGTCATGGCGTGTGCAAGACAATTGTTGGCGGTGACGTGGAATAAGGGCGTTGTTACCAGTGCGGATCCGGGAGGCGCTGTGGTCGGGTCCGGTAGGGGCGTGCCTTTAACCAGGTGCATGGTCTGGGCAAGGCAACCACCCCAAAAACCCATATTAAGAATGTTATGAACACAGCCGCGGTGGGTTTGTTGCGCGCCCTTGGGTCGTCCGGTGGTGCCAGAGGTATAAAAAATGCAGGCATCACTGTCAGGATCAATAACCAGATCAGGCAGGCTGGGTTCGCTCTGCATGATTGATTCGAAGGGCGTCACCCAGTCCCGGGCCTCACATCGAATACCCACAACGGGCAAGTCCGGATAGTGCCCCCGAAGGCCTTCAAACCGGGCCAATCGCTCCTCATCCGCAAACATGAGTTTTGGACTCGCATCCTTCAAGGCGTAGTCCATTTCGTCCTCAACCCACCAGGCATTCATCCCGACAACGGTGAGCCCGGATGAGACTACGGCCCAATAGCATTGCATCCACTCTGGGAAATTACGCAGGGCAATCGCAACCCGGTCCCCTGGTTTTAAGCCCGATGCCCGCATCCAAGCAGCCATTCGATTGACTCGGTCGTGGGTCTCTCCGTACGTTAACGTTTCGTCTTCGAACACCAAGTAGGGCCGCTCTGAAAAGGCAAGCGAGCTTAACCATACCTCGCGAAGCGATGGCGGCGCTGCTTTATAGGTGCGCATCGGGAAGCCGCGAACGTTGATTTCTTCAATCTCAAAAGCGCCCCCCGGCCCCGTCATTTCAGTCCATACTTTTTTTAACACGTCGTACATAACAACCACCGTCTCGCAGAAATAAATAGAACTGGGCTAAGATAGGGGTTTACCTGAAACGATGCAAATTGAAATGGAAAGCCTCTTTAAGGATCTTGTGGTCATTGACGCCGCCTCGTTTGTTGCGGGCCCGGGTGCTGCGACGATTTTTGCCGATTTTGGCGCTCGGGTGATCAAGGTTGAGGCGCCCGCAGGGGATGCCTACCGATTACTGCATGGCCGGCATCGATTCGACTTTAATTGGGCACTGACATCCCGGCACAAAGAGGCCATCTCAGTGGATCTCAACACCGAGGCCGGTCGCGACATTCTGCATCAGTTGATTCAAACCGCCGATATCTTCGTGCACAATTTTAGATCCGATCAAATCGATCGCTATGATGTAGCCTATGAGCGTCTTCGAGCTTTAAATCCGCGGTTAATTTATGGTCAATTAACCGGCTTTGGGACAAAGGGTCCAGATGCGGATAAACGCGGTTACGACACGACGGCCTGGTGGTCGAGTGCGGGCATTTTAGATCTGATGAAAAAAGGGCAGGCCGCGCCAAACTTTCCGGTCGGCGGGGTTGGCGACCATGCCTCTGCGATGACGCTGTTTGCGGGCATTATGATGGCACTGTATCAGCGTGAGAAAACGGGTCTCGGTGATTTCGTTGAAACCTCGCTCGTGGCGAACGGAGCTTGGTCGAATGGAATGCATTTGCAGGGCGCGATTGCGGGGTTTGATCTGAGTCAGATT
>Ga0115572_10002277_pt1 | contig 15416 bp, 8 predicted proteins | sample COGITO_mtgs_1206_FD_88681 | JGI IMG/M metagenome (GOLD analysis project Ga0115572, IMG submission 88681) | Pelagic marine microbial communities from North Sea - COGITO_mtgs_120607 | ecosystem: Environmental > Aquatic > Marine > Epipelagic | place: Germany:Helgoland, sampling site Kabeltonne... | reverse complement strand
GGTCAGACAGGAGTTTCAGGTGTCGGACGTACAGCTTCTGGCATTAGTATGCTCATGTCTGCTGCTAATGGTTCTATACGGAATGTAATTAAGAACGTAGATGACTATATGCTTAAGCCTTTAGGTAAAGCTTTCTTTAACTTCAACATGCAGTTTGACTTTGATCCTGAGATTAAGGGTGACTTAGAGGTACGCGCACAGGGTACTGAGAGCTTGATGGCTAACGAAGTGCGTAGCCAGCGTTTGATGCAGTTCTTGCAAGTAGCACAAAATCCTGTACTGGCACCGTTTGCTAAGATGGATTACCTTATTCGTGAGATTGCAGTTAGCATGGATTTAGACCCTGAGAAGCTCACAAACAGCTTACAAGACGCCGCTATCCAAGCGGAGATACTGAAGCAGTTCCAGCAGCCTCTACCACAGCCACCAGAAGAAGGAGTTCCCCAGTCGGGTACTACCCCACCCCAAGGCGCAGCACCCACAGGACAGGCTCCTACAGGGCCACAGGACGCATCAGGTGGAGGCGGCGGTAACATTGGAGTAGGCTCTGCACCTGCGCCGGGAGAACAAGGCTTTACTGGAAGGCCACAATAATGAGCATAGGAGTTTTACTAGGTAAGCAGCTTGCCAAGGCTATTAAGGGTACAGGCGATGATGTAGCTGATGAGACTGTAGAGGCTTTGGGTAAGACTTCTGCTAAACCTGAACGCTTTGATCCTGAAGCTTTAAAGAGGGCGGCTAATCAAAACGACAAGTCAAGAGAAATACTTGTTGATATGCCTATAGAAGACTTTCTTAGAGTTTCAGAAAAAGTAAGTCCTGACGATCCGGCTAGGGCTGACTCAAGAAAAGTAACAAAAGAGCTTGTAGAAAAAGGTACGCCTTTTAGGTCTATTCCAAGTCTTACATTTGAAAACTTAGGGGATGGTACAGCAAAAGCTACAGGGCATGAAGGGCGTCACAGAGCTATGGCTTTACTTGCTGCAGGAGAAGATACTATTCCTGTAGTTTTGCATAGTTATGGAGGTAAAGGTGGTAGTATTCGTTGGGGCCAACAAAGTGATCCTGACAGTTTTGACTATATAGATGTATTACCTGACAGGCTAAAGAGTGAAGACACAGATGATGTAGTGCCTATGCCTGACGCTGCAAGAAACATACGTAAAAAAGCTTCAGCAGAGAACATCCGTAGCTTAGTACAAAGGCCAATCAACAAATGAGCCAACTAAAGAAACTCGCAAACGATAAACCCTTATGGGATGCTTTTGAGGCTGAACTAGAGGAGCGCATTCAAAACAGTTACAAGATGTTTTCACAGACGGATGACCCTATAGTTATGAATAGAATGCAGGGTGCAGTACACGCTTTGACTGCGCTTAAGCAGCTTAGACTAAAGGTAAACGCTAATGGCTAGACTTGAAAGTCAAATGGAAGATATAATGGGTTATCCTACAGGTGGAGACCCTAGTATTATAGACCCTACTACGGGTAAGCCTTATGATGATTCAAGTCGTATGCGTCAGCAAGCTGAGATAACTCGTCAAGCTGATGCTATGGAAGCGTTTCAGAATGATGAAAACAAAGTTAAGCTACCTAAGTTACTTGAAGAAAAAATAACTCCATTATTTAATAAACCAGAAATAAAGTTTTCTGCACAAGACCTTGAAAAACAATACAAAGACTATAATCCTGAATTTGGTAAGGCTAATGAGCTTGATGACTATGGGATGAAGCGTTATGTTGCTGATCGTTCTTCCTTTTTAACAGAGCCAAAATTAAATACATACAATACAAGTTTAATTGACACAATAATTGATGCAGGATTTTTGTTAAGAAATGAAACACAAGGTGTGACTAATGAAAAATCTCTTTTAAGTAATTTTGATAAGATTAAAGATAGACCTGCTGTTATTGGCTTTTTAAAGGAAGCTCTTGGCCCCGGACCTTACGGAGAGGGTTTTGATATAAACAAAGCATCGTGGTGTGCTGCGTTTGTAAATCATATCTTAGGAATAGCAGGATTTGATCAACTTAAATATGGAGAAAATAAGTCAGAAGAAAGTTATAATAAAATAAGGGCTAATGCGTATTTAAAGTACGGTACACCTGTAGACAGTCTTGAAGATGCTAAAGAAGGTGATATTATAATATGGGATTTAAAACCTAATAATAGTGATGATGGTACTCATGTAACTTTTTATGCAGGAGATAGATATGGAAAGCAAGGGGTAGGAGATTCTGTAGATATTGTTGGAGGCAATCATGGAGCGCGTCAATCTGTATCTTTAAAAGGTTCGGGTAGTGAGGATGTATATGTAAAAAAGAATATACGAGGTATTGTTAGGGTAACTAAAAATAATATTACACAAGATTTTGTTAATGAATTAGCAGATATAGACCCTATTTTTAAACCTTTTACTGAACTAAATAAAAAAGGAAATCCTGTACCTTTAGTAAGTCTTAGGCCACAACTTAGGCCCAAAAAATTTAACGAAGGCGGTTCTGTAACTAGCCCATACAAAAGAAGTCACCCTAGCGCAATGCCAGCAGATGACTACTATGACATGCAAGCTAGGCAAGACGAGGATAAGCAGACTAAGGAAGCTTTTGTTGAACCTACTGTGCCTTTCTTTGAGCGTCCTATGGATTCAGATGAGTCTGACCGTATAGTAGGACAAGACGATGCAGGTAATCTTGTACGTCAAACTGCTCTAGGTAATACATATACAGTATCTCCCAACCCTGATCAACGCACTACTCGCACAAAGGTTACAGACGCAGCAGATGCTTTCCTAGAGAACCCTAGACTACCTACAAAAGATGAGGTTGTAGGGGCAGGTAAAGCGGCTCTTGAGGGTGCAGTAGATGTAGTAAGCACTCCTAAGAGGCTGTTGACAGGAGAGCAAAGCCCTACTGAAACTCAGATGGGCGATGTGTTTGATGTCTCTGTAGGTACAGGTATAATAGGTGCTACACAAAAGCTACCTGAGAATGCCTTGGGTATGTTTATGGGTAGGTACGCTAAAAATCTGCCTGAAGGTGATATAAAGGAGGCTTTTATAGCAGACTTGACAGGTATGGACACAGGTACACTTAATGAACTAGGAGAACTTGTTCCTACAGATTTTGGTGGGCCTGAAGATTATACTGTACATAGTATTATAAGACAAATATCACGTGGTGCTGACTTACCTAAAGCTAAACAAGCTGTACTAGATGCAGGATGGAGTGAGGGTAAAGACGGTAAGTATCGTTGGGAGCTTAGTGATAAAGACGCTAAAGTAGATGAATCTAAATTTACTGTGCTTAGTGCCACTGACATAGCTTCAGCTATTAATGCACCATTGGCAAATGTTAATTATTCTGAGTTAGGTGATGTATTAGATCATCCTAATTTATATAAAAACTACCCTGACTTAAAAACAATGCCTGTATTTGTAGATACAGATTTAACAGGTACAACCACTGCAGGATATTTTAATACACAAGAAGGCTATTTAGCTATAGCCCAAGACCAGCTTAATAATCCTAAAGAACTTAAACGCACTCTTCTACACGAAGTTATGCATAGAATTCAACAAAAAGAAGGCTTTGATTCAGGGACTAATAAACTTTCTGATGAAGTAAGAAAGATATATGACTCAAGGGCTAATGCACCAGAGGCTAAAGCTGCTTGGGCTAAGTATGATCAAGATATAGCTAATTATGATTTTAATCATATCCCAAAGTCTTTAGACCTTTTTAGAAATATTATAAAGTTTTCTGAAGATAATAATTTAAACTATGGAAATACCCCCTTTATAGAAGATGCAAAATATAAATTTGTTGACTCTATTAGAGCAGCAAAAATGGCACGTGACGCTCGGAGAGACCTTGGACCTAATTCTTCTGAGTACAAAAAACTTTTACAGTTTGCGATTGATACATCAGCAAGTAATACACTAAAAGTTATGCGTAGGTTTTCAAGGCTTATGGAAGCTGCAGAACGAGGCGCAATGGGGCCAAGAAGTTACCGTATAACACAAGACTACCGTGACCTATTTAAAGACCTTCCTATTATGAAGGATGGCTCTCTAATGTTTAACGCTGAAAACTTAGGCACACAACTCTTAGGTTTAGAACAGCCTTTATTACCTGACTACATAAATCCTAACGCTACACCTACACAAATCTCAGCAGATAAAAGGCTTATTTACAGGTCAAAATCAGGAGAAGTTGAGGCTACTAATGTAGAATATAGAATGGATTTTGATGATGCCCAGCGGTCAGAAAATTCACCTAAAGAAACTGAGTTTGGTGCTACAGGGTTTGAGCGTGACGAGCAATTTACTACAGAACAAGCAAGAGCTTTACCTAATACATACGCCCAAGGAGGGCTTACATCAATGAACAATCAAACACAAAGGGCTTTTGCGCTAGGCGGCCAAGCTGAGACAGTAGACCCTGTATCAGGCAATGATGTACCGCCGGGATCGTTACCAGAGGAAGTAAGGGATGATATTGATGCCAAGCTATCTGAGGGGGAGTACGTTGTTCCTGCTGATGTTGTACGTTTCTTTGGGGTAAAATACTTTGAAGATTTACGTACAGAAGCAAAAATGGGCTTGCAACAGATGGACGCAGATGGTAGGATAGGTGGTGAACCTGTACCTGCACAAGAGCAACCACAAGGGCAAGATGATAGTATGGACGTAGCTAAACTAAAAGCTGCACTTTCTAGTTCTGGCATGTATGCTGGGGGTTTAACGGATGGTAATAGCCTTGATAACTTTATTGATGACGCTTCTCGTAGTCCTATGGTTAATGGAAGAATGAGAGCAGGGGGTGCTACAGTTAAGATGGCTGTTGGGGGTTTAGTACCTACAGGCACCTATGGGGATGTTACCAAGGTAGACGGCATTATTAAACAGCTTATGACTGCAGCTAATAATGATCCTGTGTTAATGGAAAAGCTTTCCAGTAAAGGCATTATGATTAACAAGACAGGTGCAGATAAAAAGTCTGCTGAAATGCAACAAGCTAATAAACCTCAAGAGCCGCTTAAGGCGGCTAAAGGAACTCTTGTTAGTCCTGACCCGTTTAACCTTGAAGATTATGATAATTTAGGAAGTAGCATATTTGACGCTGCAGGTATAGAAGACCCACTTAAAGCTATTGAAGCTACCTTTTTAGATTCAAATGGTGTAATAGAGCAAATTGTTTTGATTGCTCCTGATGGCATGGAGATACCTGTAGCTTGGAATAGTGCTATGCCTATCCCGCCGGGTTTCACTAAAAAGGCTACAAATGAGTATGGCGGCACTAAACCTGTTGCATCTGCTGCACCTGTAAATAATTCTTTAGTTCGTCGTAAGGCAGGGGATGGTAAGACAGGGGATGACTCTGACACTGGTGGAGGTGGGGGAGAGCCTACAACTACTTCAACTCCTTTTGACTACAGAGGAGTCTCTATAGAGGATTTAAAAAGTAGGTTAGATAAAACAAAAAAGTATAGTAAAATAGGTAGTATTATTGGTGTTTTTGCTGGTCCTGTAGGTACGGTTATAGGACTTGCAGCAAAAGCTAATTATGGAATAGTAAAAAGACGCATTGAAATAGAGTTAGATACAAGAATAAAAGAAGGTACAATAACAGCCAAAGACCTTGGGTCAGAGAAAAATCCTAACGAACTACGTGTATTAATTGCAGACGTATCAACTAAACGTAAGCTTAGTGCGGCTGAAAAGATAGTTGCAGATGAAAACGCAAAACTTAAAAACCTAGACCCCGAAGCATTTATAGAAAAACAAAGGAGGAGTATATTTAATGTAGCTCCTGACCAAAAAGGGGTTTTAGATAAATTTCTTGATGCTGCTGCCCAAAACGCTGCAGATAAAATCGCAGAAGAAGTATTAAATAATCAAGTAGATGGCACACCTACTACTTCTGGTAGGAGTTCTACTAAGCCAAAACTTAAAGGTCTTGAAAAAGTAACTGCACTTAAAGCTGCACAGGACTTTGCTACTACTAAACGCCTTGAAAAAGAACGTAAAGATGAAGAAGCACGAAAAGCAGCACAAGCCGCTGCTAATGCACAGGCTGCAAGAGCAAGACAAGCAGCAAGAGAGGCAGAGAATGAAAGGGAAAGAGGCGATGATGGCCCAAACTTTAGTAGTAGCGACGAAGGTGGTGGTGGGTCTAGTAACTTTGGTGTATTTACTGGTAGAACTGTTACAAAGTCTGATGGTACAAAAGGTAAGGGACGATCAGATTACAAAGAAGGCGGCTTAGTCTCCATGCCAGCAGCAAAGAAAAAGAAACAAACAACCCAGCGAAGAAAGGGTCTAGGTACTAGGCCGTAACTACAAAAAAAGGAAAACTAATGCCACCAGAACTAACAACTATGGAGAAACCTAAGACAGCAGGTTTTGTTGATAGCACATACCGCAATGCCAATGCACGACGTATTGCTGAAGAAGAAGCTGAAATGGCTAAATTTGATGCAGCCCAACAGGAGGGCGGTGAGAAACAAGAGGATCAAGCAGAACCAGAAAGTGTTGCAAAAAAGCAACAGGTTGAAGCTAAAGAGCCTGACACAGGGGAAGAACGCACATACAAGAAACGGTATGATGACATTCGCAAGCTACAAAGTAACACTGCAGCAGAACTAAAGGCTATCAAAGCCCAACTAGAGAACGCTAAAGATCAAGGCATTGTACGCCCACCTAAGAGCGATGAAGACATTCAAGCTTGGGCTGACAAGTACCCTGACGTTGCAGCTATTGTTGAGACTATTGCTGAGAAAAAAGCACAAGAGAAGTTTAGCTTTGCAGAGGACCGTCTACGCCAGATTGATGAAATGTCTGAGGAAGCTAACCGTAGTAAATCTATGGATGCTATTCGTGAATCACATAGCGACTTTGATGATCTCAAGGAGAGCGACGAGTTTCACGATTGGGCAGGGGAACAGCCTAAGTGGGTACAGGATGCTTTGTATGAGAACCAAGATGACCCACGCTCTGTAGTACGGGTCATTGATCTATACAAAGGTGACAAGGGGTTAGACACTAAGTCCCGCAAGAAGTCATCTAAGGCTGCTGCATCTGCAGTTGTAACTAAACGCTCATCCAAGCCTAGTGAAGCTGACAACGATGTTTCCTTTACTGAATCACAAGTTGGCAAGATGTCAATGCAGGATTTTGAGAAACATCAGGAGGCTATTATGGAAGCACAACGTGCAGGGAAATTTATTTATGATCTTTCTGGCGGTGCAAGGTAAATAAAAGCTTGACAACAAAAGATTACTAAGTATAACTATACCTACAAGACACTACTTTGAGAAGCAAGCCCTACTAAAGTGTAGCTACCTTGCTTCTTAATTACTACTAAGCAACAACATATTAGTTAAGACCTACCTGAATTTACAGGCCCGTTGTAACAACGCCACCCTTAAAAATGCAGCCTCTTAAACTTGTGTTAAGCTTACTTAAACCTAAGCCAAACATTTAATGGAGGAACCATCATGGCTTTTACAACGGCATCAGGTTATGGGAATTTACCAAACGGTAATTTTAGCCCAGTAATCTATTCAAAAAAAGTACAGCTTGCATTCCGCAAGAGTACAGTAGTTGGTGACGTTACCAACTCAGACTATTTTGGTGAAATCGCTGCACAAGGTGATACCGTCAAGATTATCAAAGAACCCGAAATTTCTGTCTCAGAGTATGCACGTGGCACGAATGTCACAGCACAAGATTTGCAAGACGAAGATTTCACCTTAGTCATTGATAAGGCTAACTATTTTGCCTTTAAGATGGACGATATTGAAGAAGCACACAGCCACGTCAATTTCATGGACCTTGCAACAAGTCGCGCTGCATACCGTCTAGCTGACAACCATGACCAAGAAGTTCTTGCGTACATGTCAGGCTACAAGCAGTCTTCTTTGCACAGCAAAGGTGATACCCTTAACACTACTGTTAATGGTTCTAAGGCTGTATCTACTGCAGGTGCTAACGAACTGCTCTCCTCTATGCAACTGCATAAAGGTGACTTTGGCAACATTACTACTGCCTCTGCTGGCACTCACTCAATTCCTGTGACTGCACGTATGCCGGGAGCTACTTCCCTGCCAACTGCTACCGTTTCCCCTGCAATGATTGTATCACGCATGAAACGTTTGCTTGATCAACAGCAAGTTGACTCACAAGGTCGCTGGCTGATTGTGGACCCAGTGTTTATGGAAATCCTTGCTGATGAAGATTCACGCTTCATGAACGCTGATTTCGGTGAATCAGGCGGTTTGCGTAACGGTCTGTCCGTTAACAACTTCCACGGCTTCCGTGTTTATTCCTCGTCCAATTTGCCAGCACTCGGCACTGGGGCAGGTACAGCAGGTACAGCTAACCAATTGACTAATTGCGGTATTATCGTAGCTGGTCATGACTCGGCTGTTGCAACTGCAGAGCAGATCAACAAAACCGAAACATATCGTGACCCTGACAGCTTTGCTGACATTGTTCGTGGTATGCATCTATACGGTAGGAAGATTCTTCGCCCTGAAGCAATCGTCACTGCCCGTTATAACGCAGCATAAGGGAGATATAAATTATGGCTACTTATGACATGACTTCCATTGATACCGCTGGTGTTGGGGCAAACTCTATTGCTGTCCCAACCAATGTTGGTAACTCTGTACGGACTATTGAAGCAATCCTAGATATTGATGCAATGGTTACTGCTGGATACTCTGGCGCAGATGGTGACATCTTTCAATTGCTTGAAATCCCTGCCGAATCAGTAATGCTTGCTGGCGGTGCGGAAATCATGAAGTCCTTTACGGCTTCTTGTACTTGTAATATTGACTTCGCTGGTGGCGATGACATTATTGACGGTGCTGCACTAGACGCTGCTGCTGGTACATACCTTGCAAAAGGTACTGCTGGTGAAGCTAACATTGTAAATACAGGTGCTGCATCTACTTATGCGGCTGCTGCGTTAGCTCTTGTTAGTGCTGCAGATACCATTGATGTTGTTATTGCTGATGCTGCACCTGCAACTGGACGCCTTCGGGTCTATGCAGTAATTGCAGATATTTCTGCTGCAATGACAGAACCTGCTGTTGCACAGCGCGACCTTCTGTAAGACAATACATTAACTTTGGGGCTGGCTATATGCTGGCCCCATTAGTGTATCAAAAGATTTATTGAGGAAACATAATGGCTCTTACTTTTCTTTCATTAACTAATAGTACTATTACTCGTATGAATGAAGTAGAGCTTACATCTAGTAACTTTACTGGGTCAAGAGGCGTACAGACACAATGTAAAGCAGCAGTCAATGAAGCAATACGATACATCAACCAGCGTGAATTTGGATATTCTTTTAATCACGCTAATAATTCTTCTACCTTAGTAGCAGGGCAATGTAGATACACAGTACCTACAAGTACCAAGTCTATTGATTATAGCACAGCTAGAATTAAGCGGGACACTGATCTTAATACAACAGGTAATAACCTATCAACGTTGAACTATAATGAATATATTGATAAAGACTATGCCAATGAGGAAGACGATGTTATAGCTACAACGCTAAACGGGTCACACTCTGATAGCGTAGCTACACTAACACTTGCATCTACTACAGGACTTGACGCTACAGGTACAGTACATATAGGTAGTGAGCAAGTTACTTACACTGGCATACTAGGTAATGACATTACAGGCTGCACACGTGGTGCTAATAGCACAACTGCTGCTGCACATTCAAGTGGCGTAGCAGTCACACAGTTTGAAGGTGGTGGTGTACCTAGAAGTATTGTACGCACACCTGACAACAATTACCTTTTATATCCGTACCCTGATAAGGCATATGCGTTAGTCTTTGACTACTACACCTTTCCATCTGACTTGTCAGCCCACGGTGATACAACTTCTATACCTGACCGTTTTGCACCTGTCATAATAGATGGTGCTACAGCTTTTGTTTATCAATACCGTGGAGAGGTAAATCAATACCAGTTAAACTTTAGTAGATTTGAGCAAGGCATTAAAAATATGCAAAGCTTGTTAATTAATAAGTATGAATATATTAGATCAACTGTAATTAATAGACCACGTGGTTCTTCTAACTTTATGTCAGGTGTTAATTAATGCCAGATAATTCTCAATCTCAACCAGTAGCATTTAATTGTGAAGGCGGTTTAGTTAAAAACCGTTCTACTTTTCTTATGCAGCCGGGAGAGGCTTTAGTTTTAGAAAACTTTGAGCCTGACGTTGAGGGTGGCTATAGACGTATTAATGGTCATAGAAAATTAATTAATCAGATTGTACCACAGACTAATAGCTCTGGTGAAAAAGTACTTATGATTGCTAAATTTGCAGATAAGTATATTGCTGCTAGAGGTGAAAAAATATGGACAAGTGCTTCTGCTGAACTACGTACTAATATTGAGGCTAACACCAGTATGACAGGTTCAGGCACAATAGGCGTAGACAGTGTTGCAGGTTTTTCTAGTAGTGGCACTCTTGAAATAGCTATTACAGAAACTACTGTTGAACGATTTACTTATACAGGTATTAATGCGTCATCTAATCCTCCCACTTTTACAGGTGTAACACGGCAAGTAGACAGTACTAATGCTGCTCAACACTTTTTTGGCATTCAAGTTTCAGAAAATTGGACAGAAAGAGATACAGGCAGAACTAATGCAGGTAAGTATCGTTTTGAAAGATTTAACTTTGATGGCACAGATAAGATTGTACTTGTTGATGAGGTTAATGCCCCTGTGGTTTTTAATAGCTCTCTTTCAGCTACAGATATTTCGCCTTCTAATGTTGGGTCAGGTGAAGTTACTGCATTAGGTGCTGACATTGCTGCTGATACAAGTATGACTGGATCAGGTACAATTACAGTAAAAAGCACTGTAGGTTTTATTGACCCTAGTTCTGGAACTCAGTCTGTATTAATAAATAGTGAAATATTTACATACACAGGACTTACTTCTACTACTTTTACAGGGGTAACTAGAGCTACCAGTGGAACAACTGCAGCTGCACATGTAATAGGAGATACTGTCGCAGATTTATTTCCCCCTACAGTTGAAGGCGCTAAATTTGTTACTTCTTTTAAAGAACATATTTTTTATGCAGGGATGGCAAATACACCACAAGAATTAGTTTTTAGTTTGCCTTTTGACGAAGATAATTTTTCTGTAGCCCTTGGCGCAGGAAGTATACGAGTAGATGACACTATAACAGGTATTAAAGTTTTTCGAAACGATCTTTTTATTTTTTGTGAAAATAGAATTTTTAAATTGTCAGGAAATAGCCAAGCTGATTTTGTTATGACTGCTGTTACAAGAAGCATTGGTTGTATTAACGGTGACAGTATTCAAGAATTTGGCGGTGATTTAGTTTTTCTTGGTCCTGATGGGCTACGTACTATTGCTGCTACTGCACGTATTGGTGATACTGAACTAGGTACAATTAGTAGAAATGTACAATCTATTTTTGATGAAAACATTAAAAACAGTTCTTTGTTTGAAAGTGTAGTAATAGCAGATAAGACACAGTACAGAATATTCTTTAGTAAAACAGGTCAGTCTAGCGCACAGACAAAAGGTATTATTTGTGTACTAAGAGAGAATGGCTTTGAGTTTTCTGAAATTCGTGGGATTAAACCTGCATCTACAGATACCTTTGTTGAAACAGGTAACACGTTTGTTCTTCATGGAGACTTTGAAGGTTACGTACACCGTCAAGAAATAGGCAATACTTTTGACGGTACTGCTATATTGGGTAAGTACAGAAGTCCTGACATGAGTTTTGGAGATACTGGTGTACGCAAGCACATGCAAAGGGTTATACTTAACTACAAACCTGAATCAGCTATTGACGCTGATCTTTTACTAAGGTATGATAACGAAAGCGCTGACTCTTCAAGACCTGCTGCTTACCCTTTAGATACTGCAGATGTTGCAGCTTTGTTTGGGGTATCTAATTTTAGTACAGAAGGGTCTTTAGTACAATTTATCTTTGGCGGTGCTTCACAACCTCTTGTAAGACAGGCTGTAGAAGGTTCAGGTTTTTCAGTAGTATTAAGAGTTCATGATGGCGGGGAAACTGCACCCTACTCCCTAAAGGGGTTTCAGCTAGAATATCAATTAGGAGCAAGACGTTAGATGGGTACTACATACACAAGACAATCAACATTTACTGACGGTGATACAATTACAGCAGACCTGTTTAACACAGAGTTTGATCAACTTGTTGCTGCCTTTGCTGCCACCTCTGGACACTCACATGACGGTACAGCAGGAGAAGGTGGGACTATTAGTGGCTTGATTACTCCCGGCATTACGCTAGGAGATAACACTATTGACGTCACTCTTACGTTTGATGGTGGCTCTAATAACGGTGTACTAAAGTGGATGGAGGATGAGGATTACTTTGAGTTTTCTGATGATATACTTATTGCGTCAACAGAAAAAATTCAGTTTGATACAGCCGCTAACTATATTAATTCAGGGGCAACTAATCATCTTGATCTTGTAGCAGGTGATGAAATACATCTTACAGCTAATACTATTAATATAGATGGTGCTGTAGCACTCAATGGTGCTGTTACTGGGGCTACTAATATTACTCTTAGTGGTGAGCTTGATGCAGCTACCTTAGACATTTCAGGTAATGCTGACATTGATGGTAATTTAGATGTAGGTGGTAATCTTACAGTAACAGGTACTACTACCTTTAATGGTGGTACTCTTACGCTTGGTGATTCTAATGCTGATAATGTTGTATTTGGGGCAGATGTAAACTCTAGCATTATTCCTAACACAGATGATACATACGATTTAGGTTCGGCTAGTCAAGAGTGGCGTGACTTGTACTTGGATGGTACAGCACACATAGACACACTAGACGTTGATCTTAATGCTACTGTAGCTGGGACTTTGGGTGTAACTGGCATTGCTACATTTACTGATGACATTATTATTGGTGACGGTAAGACCATTGGTTCTGTTAGTGATGTAGATGCTATTACTATTGCTTCTAATGGGCAGGTTACTTTTACCCAAAAATTAATAGGTACTGAGTTAGACATTAGTGGTGATATTGATGTACTTGGTACAGCTAACCTTGATATAGTGGACATTGATGGTGCAGTAAATATGGCTACTACTGCCTTAGTTACTGGTGTCTTGACTACTACATCTACACAGGTAGCAACTGGTGGAATCACAAGTGGTTCAAACATTGTTTCTGACACAGACAGTACTGATGATCTTGGTACAACCAGTGTTCGTTGGGCTAATTTATTTGTTGATGGTATTACTGCAACTGATCAAATAACAGCTACTGGATTTACTGGTACATTAGATGGTATTCTTGGGTCTGGTACTGCTGCTGCTGCAACTGTAACAACTCTTGATACAAGTGGTGCTGTTAATTTAAATCTTGTTACTGACTCAACTAGCTCAACTTCAGGTGCTTTGATTGTTGACGGTGGTGTTGGTATAGCTAAGAAGTTGTTCGTTGGTACAGACCTAGATGTAGATGGAACAACTAACCTTGATGCCGTAGATATTGATGGTACTGTTACAGTAGGTGCTGACGATCAAGGCTACGATGTAATACTTTACGGTGATACTGCTTCAGCTAATATGACTTGGGACACTTCTGCTGATGATCTTATTTTTAATGGTGTTGCTGGTCTTATTGTACCTGAGGGACAACTAACACTAGGCTCTGATGCTGTTACTGCTACAGCCGATGAATTAAACATACTTGATGGTAAAGCATTTCTTGATGAAGATAACTTTGCAAGTAACTCAGCAACAGGTATTGCAAGTCAACAGTCTATTAAAGCCTATGTAGATGCTTCTGCAGGTTCTAATATAGTTGCTACAGGCGCATTAAACTCTGGCTCTATTACATCTGGTTTTGGCAGTATAGATAATGGTTCATCTGATATTACAACTACAGGGCTTATTTCAGGTGGATCACTTGATATAGACAATGTACTTATTAATGGTACTACTATTGGTCATACAAATGACACAGATTTAATTACCCTTGCTGCTGATCTAGTAACCGTAGCAGGTGAAGTATCCATGACTACATTAGATATTGGTGGTACTAATGTTACTGCTGATGCAGGGGAATTAAATACTCTTGAAGGTATTACTGCAGTTGTAGGTGAACTTAATGCACTAGACTTAGGAGATACTGCAATAGGAACAGCTATTGCTTCTAAGGCTGTAGTGTTAAATTCTAATAAAGATTATACAGGTATTCGTAACTTTACTATTACAGGTAACTTATCTGTAGGTGGTACTACTACTGTAGTAGATACAGTAACAATGAATGCACAAAATGCTGTTCTTTTTGAAGGAACTACGGCTGATGACTTTGAAACTACTCTTAGTATTGTAGACCCAACTGCTGATAGAACTATTAAACTACCAGACCAAAGTGGTACAATTCCAGTATTAGCAGCAGTTAGTACCACCGCTATTTCTGCTACTCCTGAAGAACTAAATATTCTTGATGGTAATACTTCTCCAACTTCTACTACTGTAGTAGACGCAGACCGTGTTGTTATGAATGACGATGGCACTATGGTACAAGTTGCCGTAACAGACCTTGCTGCTTACTTTGATGATGAAATTACAGCAATGCCTAACTTAATTACTACTGCTGCAACTACTGTAGGTGCTTTAGATAGTGGTAGCATTACATCAGGCTTTGGTACTATAGACACTGGTGCAAGTGCAATTACTACTACTGGTTTGATTACAGGTGGTTCTCTTACAGTAGATGATGTAGGAGTAGATGGTAAAGTTATTACCATGACAGGTTCATCCAATGATACTGCTGTATTTACTGTAGGAACAAATGGTACACTTTCTATTGTAACAACTGATGCTGATGCAGCCGCTGCTAATATACAAATTACAGCAGATGGTACAGCAGAGCTTGCAGGTACTACAGTTACGCTAGACTCTGGCGGGGATATAGACCTTGCGGCTACTGATGATATAAACATTCCATCAGGTGTAGGTCTTACGTTTGGTGATGATGGCGAGAAGATTGAGGGTAATGGTACAGACTTAACAATTACTTCAGGTGCTAAGATTAATCTTACAGCAACATCAGATGTACACATCCCTAATAATGTAGGTATTGTATTTGGTGGTGACTCAGAAAAGATTGAAGGTGATGGAACAGACTTAACTATTGCTGGTAATAACATTAACCTTACTGCTGCTGTTGATGTTATTATTGATGCTGACAATGAAATAGAACTAAACTCAACTTTAATTGATGTAAATGGCAACTTAGATGTTAGTGGAACAATCGTTGGTGCTAGTACACTTTCTGCAACAACAGGTACATTTAGTGGTATTTTAAAAACAGATGATGCTACTG